>ERZ773131.2011-NODE-2011-length-13647-cov-9.070924_pt1 | contig 13647 bp, 15 predicted proteins | sample MGYA00511082_ERZ773131 | MGnify/ENA primary metagenome ERZ773131 (study PRJEB29015, sample SAMEA2737813) | human gut metagenome | biome: human gut; feature: human-associated habitat; material: faeces | place: China | collected 2012 ... | reverse complement strand
AACCTGCCACCGGCAGCTTTGTTTGCGGCTATGCCCCGAAGCTTGACTCCGGGGCATTTTCTCTTTTGCGAAAGAGAAACAGAAAAAGAAAGAACGAGGTGAACAAGATATGGCGATTTATCATCTGGAAGCGAAAGTAGTAAGCCGTGGCGCAGGACGCTCCGCTGTGGCCGCTTCCGCTTATCTGAGCTGCTCCCGCCTGTATAACGATCATGACGGGATTCAGCACGACTACACGAGAAAGCAAGGGCTGGTCTGGCAGGAAGTGCTTCTGCCGGAATACGCCCCGCAGGAATGGCAGGACAGAGAAAAGCTCTGGAACGCCGTGGAAGAAGTCGAGACGGCAAAAGACAGCAGACTTGCCCGTGAGTTCGTCATGGCGCTGCCCATAGAGCTGAGTCGGGAACAGCAAATCGAGCTGCTGCAAGACTTTATCCGGGAGCAGTTTGTGTCCGATGGAATGTGCGCCGACGCTGCCATCCACGACACCGACGGTCACAATCCCCACGCCCACATTCTGCTGACGGCGCGCCCGCTGGATGAGCAGGGCAAGTGGCAGTACAAAACCGAGAAAGAGTATCTTTGCGCCAAAAACGGTGAGGAACGAGGTTTTACCGCCACTGAATTTAAGGTAGCACAGGCAGAGGGCTGGGAGAAGCAATATCCATACAAGGTCGGCAAGAAGAAGGTGTATATGACGCCGTCTGCTGCCGAGGCGCAAGGATTTGTCCGCGCAGACAAGCATCCGAAAAGCACCCGCTATGGCCGTCAGAATCCCATCTCCGAGCGTTGGAACAGCGAAGAACAACTTATTTTATGGAGAGCAGCGTGGGCGGATGCGGCCAACCGTCACTTGGAGAGGTACGGGCATGACGAACGCATTGACCACCGAAGTAACGCTGCACGGGGTCTGGATGAGATTCCTACCATCCATGAGGGTGCGGCAGCGCAGGCGTTGGAGCGCAGGGGCATTATCTCTGACCGTTGCGAACTGAACCGGCAAATCAAGGCAGACAATGCGCTGCTGCGTGAATTGAAAGCCGAAATCAAGAAGCTGGCAGCGCTGGTTGCCCGCACCGTCCCTGCCATTGCGGAGGGACTGGAGAAGATGCGCAGCCGTGTGCTGATCTTCTGCTACCAACTCTCTCACATTCGCAGCGGCAAATCGCATATTCAAAAATCTCTCGCCGTATGGAAGCCGGAGCTGGAGCGTTACACCGGTCTGGTGCAGCAAATCAAGAAAAAGAGCAAGGAGCGCAAAGCGCTGGTTGCTGAGAAAAAGGAATTGCCAATATACCATGTGAAACGCCACAAAACGCTGGCTGTCTGCATTACCGAGCTGACGGAAGATTTAGAGGAACTGCGTTCCGAAAAGGCACTCCTTTTGCAAAAATTTGAGTATGCGGAGGATGCAGGCGCAGAGGCGTTCCGCAAGGATATTGCCATCATGGAGTCCGGTCTGAAAAGGCTGGAGGCACAGGAGCAAAAATACGCTGCTGAATTAGATAAGGTTCTGGCTGAATATGCCGAGCTGAAAGCGCAGGCCGTGGATCTTGACCCGGTGGAGTTGCACGATGCACGGCAGGCCATCCGTCCTGAAAAGGAGCTAAATGCCGTCGAACAGCTACAGCGTGCTTACGGGGATAAGTACCGCCCGCTTGCTATGCTCGACAGCAAACGAAAGGCATCCGGGTTGCTTCACGAATATGCAGACGAACAGGCCGTACAAAAGCTGAAACGAGCGCAACAGCAGAAAATTCAGTCCGAACACACTCCCCCCCAATCAAAGAAAAAACGAATCGACTTTGAACGTTAAGCTACGATTAGATGCAACATTTTTTACGGACAAGAGAAATCGCCATAACACAATTAGCAAGGCCGGCCATGTGCGAACACTGGCCGACCTCATATCATTAATTTACTTTTATCATACGATAGCCCACACCAATATGTGTTTGGATGTATTGCGGGGACTCCTCTGTTGGCTCCAGCTTTTTCCGCAGTGTTGCCATAAATACCCGCAGGGAAGCCACATCGTTATCCCAACTGCGGCCCCAGATATTTTGTGTGATAAAGGTATGGGTCAGTACTTTGCCGACATTCTTGGACAGCAGACACAACAGCTTATACTCCATGGGTGTCAGGTGAAGTTCGTTTTCATCCAGATAAGCGCATCCCCCGGCATAATCCACTTTCAACTTACCATTCACAAATACAGAACTGGCAGTAAACATCTCTGCCGTCATCAGAGAGAGTCTTCGCTGCGTCACCCGAAGTCGAGCCAATAATTCTTCAACAGAAAAAGGTTTTGTCAGATAATCGTCAGCTCCGGCATCCAATGCATGAATCTTGTCATTATCTTCACTTCTGGCGCTAATTACAATGATGGGGGTATTGGACCAGGCGCGTACCGTTTGAATGACTTGAACGCCATCCATATCCGGCAAGCCCAAATCCAGCAAGATGATTTCAGGATTGTGCGATGTGGCCTCCATAATGGCTGTCGAGCCACTGGGCGCTACCACATAACGATAATCATTTGTTTTCAATGTGGTTGTAATGAGATTTCGTATAGATGGATCATCCTCAACCACTAATATCAAAGGTTTATTCATGAAGTTCTACCTCCCCGGCGGGTAATGTAAATGTGAACACAGTGCCATTTGGCTGATTGTCTGATACGGAAATCGTGCCGCCGTGGGCGGTCACAATGGACTTACAGAGGGACAGCCCCAATCCAAGGCTTCTGCGGCTGTCGACCACTTTATTGGCCCCACTATAAAACATATCGAAAATACGGGGTTTCTGCTCATCGGGAATCCCAGGGCCGTTGTCGGAAACGGAAACCGTGACCCATTGCTCTTTTTGATCGGTATGTATTTCAATTACTGAACCGACAGGGGTATATTTGATGGCGTTGTCAACCAAATTGATAATCACCTGAACGATCAGCTTCGCATCAATGTGGGCAAGGATAAAGTCTTTACCGCTGGTCACACGAATGGTGTGTTCTTTACTCTTTCTGTTGATGTGCTTCAGTGCTTCAGAAACGACCTCATCCATGAGTTCGATACTCCGAGTTAGATTGACCTGTCCGCCCTCAATTCGTGTGACTGCCAACAGGTTTTCAACGAGATTGATCAGCCACATGGAATCGTCATAAATATCGGTAAAGGTCTGCTCCCGCAATGCATCATCCATCTTTTTATAATTTGCAAGCAAATTGTCTGCGCTGCCAGAAATCGCTGTCAAAGGGGTTCGAAGATCATGAGAGATTGCCCGCAGCAGGTTAGCACGAAGCTGTTCATTTTGCGCCAGAACAGCCGCTTCCTCTTTTTCTTTGGCGTTTTTGATGTTTTCAAGTGCCAAAGCGCACTCGCCCAGAATAGAGAGGAGTACGCTGTTTTCGAAAGAGTCCAGCGGAATACCGTTCACCGCAATACCAGCCACTCCATATACATGCTGGTTGACCCGAATCGCAAGGTATAAACACTTTGCACTGGATAATGTATCTGTTGTGGCACCGGCGTGTTTATTGTTTCGGAAGACCCAATCGGCGACTGCTTTCTCGTTCTCAGAAATTAAATCTTCCTGAATGCTATTAACAGCACGAAAAACGTTAGGGGTGGCAAGTTCTTTACCATCAGACAGGTAGACGACAATATCTTTTTTCAGCAGCTTCATGAGCTGCCCTGCCGTAGCGGTGATTACCGCATTCTCATCCTGCTCTTTTTGCAGAAGCTGGTTGGTTTCAAAAAGAATCTTTGTACGGTAAGCTGTATGGGCAGATTGTTTCGCATTTTCTTTCAGCCGGGTAGCGAGAGATCCGGAAAGCAGTGTTACTATAAACATAATGGTAAAGGTAACAATATAGTTCGGATCGTCAAAATGGAATGTCAGTCTCGGAGTGGTAAAAAAGAAATTGAAAACCAGCACACTGACAACCGAGGTCAGAATCCCGCACAGTCGGTTGGTTGTGATTACAGCGGTCACAAGTACGCCTAATATGTAAACTGCGATAATATTACTCTCCGTGAACCCAAGAGCGTCAAAGCCACAGCCAATCAGTGTAGCTACCAGCAATACGACTATACTCTTCAGAACATCACGCAGGGGCATCGCATCTGCCTGCGCCTTACTCTTTTTTTCCTGATAGCTGGTTCCTGTGCTGGCATCCGGTATCACATGAATATCCAGATTAGGTGCGCTGGAAATCAGGCGTTCCGTCAAGGTGGGCTTGCTGAAAATATTCTTTCGTGCAATGGTACTTCGTCCAATTACGATTTTTGAGATGCCGGAAAGACGGGCAAATTCCGCAATCTGATAAGGCACGTCATCGCCATAACTTGTCTCAATCGCAGCGCCAAGTTGCTGGGCCAGACGCTTATTATCCTGCAAACGCTTTTTATCATCGTCACTCATCGCCGCTGTATTTGGCGTTTCCACATAAAGAGCGGTAAATGTTCCCCGAAAGGCTCTTGCCATCCTTGCAGCAGTCCGAATGATTTTTGCGTTGGATGGCGACGAGGAAAGACATGCCAGAATGCGCTCGTCTGTATGGTAATCGCCTCGGCTCTGTACTCTGGCGCTTTCCGTCAGCAAGTTCACCCGGTCAGCGCACCGACGGAGGGCGATTTCCCGCAATGCGGTGAGATTTTCCAGCGTGAAAAAATTAACTGTTGCCCGCTGCGCCTGATCTTCCCGGTACACATTTCCACTTGCCAGTCGTTCCAGCAACTCCGCAGGCTCAATATCCACCAGTTCTACCTGATCTGCTTGATCAAAGGTGGAATCCGGAATGCGCTCCCGCACAAGAATTCCGGTGATAGAGGCTACTGTATCGTTGAGACTCTCGATATGTTGGACATTTACAGTCGTATAGACATCAATTCCAGTATTTAGCAGTTCCTGAACATCCTGATACCGCTTCGTGTGCCGACTGCTTTCGGCGTTGGTATGGGCCAACTCATCCACCAGTATGAGCTGGGGATTTCGCTTGAGCGCAGCATCAAGATCAAATTCACGAAGGGTCATTCCTTCGTAAGCAACTTGTTTCACAGGAAGCTGCTCCAAGCCGTCCAGAAGTGCCATCGTCTGGGGTCGGGCATGGGGTTCTATGTATCCAGCAACCACATCGATGCCACGCTCCTTAGCCTGATGAGCCGCCTGAAGCATGGCATAGGTCTTTCCGACACCTGCGGCATAACCGAAAAAGATTTTGAGTTTTCCGCTTTTCTTAGTGGATGCATCGTTACGGATCGCACGAAGAAGCTGATCCGGATCTTGTCTTGGCAGTTCCATTTTAACCCTCCTATCTGTCACTCAAGTAAAAGCGATTCCCTTTTTCAATATTATAACACACAACGTCAAAACCTACATCTGCGACTGATCCACGGCAAATTTGTTCAGGCATCCAATGAAAAAATCGACGACAGGTGATTTTTTGGAATCCCTCCATAGTGCTATTTGTGTGATTTGATTCTGGGTAATCGGCTCAATGGGCAAGTCAGCATATTCCATCACAACCGGGGCGCAACGAAGAAGCACCATCCGTGCATTATAATGAGTTTTTTCTGATATGTCTGTATTTTCTGGTAAAAAAATTATGTCCAATTTGTGCGTTTCCAGTTCTCTGCACAACTCACTTTCTTCTCCGCTGAAAATATGGATAGAGACATCTGGATGCTGCTTTCCGTAAGTCTCGAAAGTATCTGCGAGCCCGCCTGCCATGAATGGGTTGGAAAAACCAATTCTCAAGCTGTTTTCGCCGTAAGTCAGAGCAGTTTCTTGTCTATTCCAATTGTTTTCCAGAAAAACATCCAGTTTTTTCATCAGAAAATACCCAAAAATAAATATAGCTGATGTACTTACAAGTAAAATAACATCCTGCATGGATTCACCCCCCAATTCCTTTGATTTTTCTTGAAATCAAGTATGAAAGCACTTTTGCAAATTTCTGTTACTTCCCAACGCCAACATGGTATCTCCTGCTTTCAGCACTGTGTCTGAAGAAATAGATAACTCCAGCTTGCCGCTTTTCTTGATTCCCATAATGTTAATATTGAATTTTTTACGAATATCAAGCTCTCCAATCGAATGGTCCGCCCAATCTTTGGGAATGGGAATCTCAAACATGGCATGATTTTCATCCAGTTCTATGTAATCGAGAATGTGATCCGCACTGTAACGGATTGCTGTCCACTTTGCGAGCTGTTTTTCCGGGTAGACTACTTCATTTGCACCGTTACGCAGCAAAAATTTTTCCTGAACATCAGTTGCAGCTCTGGAAACTACAAACCTCGCTCCTAATTCACTGAGCAGAGAAGTTGTTTCCAATGAACTTTGAAAGTTGTTGCCGATGGCCACAATGCATACATCATAGTTGCGAACACCGAGAGATTCCAAGAAATCGGCATTCGTACTGTCTCCAATCTGTGCATTGGTAACAAGGGGCAGAACAGCCTCTACACGTTCCTCCGAAGTATCTACCGCCATCACTTGATGGCCCAAATGATTTAAGTGCAGGGCAATATGCTTTCCAAATCGCCCCAGACCAATTAGAAGAATTGATTTCATAATGTCTCCTTTATCCTACTGTTATTTTTTCCTTTGGTAGTTTTGAAACTTTCTTTTGTGCACTGGACAAGGCCGCAAAAATCAATGTAAGGCCACCTACTCGCCCAAAAAACATCAGCAGAATCAAAACACTCCGTGAGAGCAGATTCAGTTCCGGCGTAATTCCCAGGGACAGGCCGACTGTGCCAACAGCTGAGGCAGTTTCAAAAAGGCAGGTAAGCATGGGAAGTCCTTCGGAAACGCTGATGATAAGGCCACCGGTACAACATAGCGTAATATACATTAGCGAAATTGTCGCTGCGTTTTTTACAACATCATCATCGATGCGACGTCCAAAGAGGTGTGCATTTTCTCTGCGCCGAAAGGTGGAAATTGCAGTAGTAAGCAAAACAGCAATGGTTGTTGTTTTCAAACCGCCTGCGGTAGACCCGGGACTACCGCCGATCAGCATCAGCGCAATGGTGATAAATTGTCCGGCCTCACTTAAATCTGTTAATTCCACCGTATTAAAACCCGCCGTTCGTGGTGTCACGGCTTGAAAAAGAGAAGATAAAAGCCGCTCCTTTTGGGTAAGATCAGCAAACTCAAAAAAATAAAAGTACATTGCCGGAGCGATCAATAAAACCGCTGTGGTACAAAGAATCACCTTGCTCTGCATCCGATATTTGCACAAATGCAATCCTCCTTTATACCCCTTTATGTGCCCTTAATTATAAATCAAAGGGAGTAAAGAAGGTAAAAGAGAATGCGTATCTGTATTAAGGCCGTCTAAAGATGCAGGACTTATTCTTTTTTATCACGAGCTTGTGCCAGAAATTCAATCAGCCGCTTCCTTGTCAGAATCCCGCATAGAGCATTCCGGCCATCAACGATGGGAACAAAATTCTGATTCAGCATTGCAGTTACAACCTGCTCGGAATCTGCATCTATTTGTAACGCAGGGCAAAAATCTCTGCGAACAATGCTGCCAAGTCGGTATCCCTCCTGTACTTTCAAGTCTGTTGTCTGGCAAGCAAGAAGGTGGCGGAGGAAATCTCCCTCCGTCACGCTTCCAATATACTGTTCCTGATCATTCAGTACCGGGACAGCGGTATAGCCATGTACCATAAACCGTTCCAATCCCTGACGAATCGTATCCTTTTCATAAAGAAATACAGTGGAGATTTTGGGAATCATGATTTTAGCTATGTTCATTTCACTTCTCCAGAATACCGTCCAGCATCAGATTGACTTCCAGCACATTGACAGTCTCTTCACCAAAGATGCCAAGGAATCGTCCGTCGGTGCAGTTTTGGATGATCTCACGCACTTCATCTTCGGCCATATCATTTGCCTTTGCAATGCGTGCTACCTGATATTCCGCTGCTGCCGGGGAAATATGGGGATCAAGCCCACTGCCGGAACAAGTAACCAGGTCCACCGGAATGGCCGTTTTGTCCATGTCCGGATCGGCAGCCCGGAGCTTTTCTACCCGCTCTGCCACGAGCTGTGCATACTCCTCGCTTGCCGGAGAGAGGTTGGAGGGAGCGGCGTACATCAGTGCCTTTCCGTTTTCATCCGTATAGGTTGAAACATCAATATTCATAATGCGCCCCCACATATGGGCTTCATCTGTATATTGCTGCCCAAGTAATTCACAGCCATATTTTTTCCCGTCTACTTCAATGATGCTTCCGTTTGCATTATCCGGGAAAATAAGCTGAGCAATTCCTGTGACAACACCCGTATAGATTACGCCGCACAGCAGCGTAAAGATCAAAAAGATCATGCCTGCCTTTGGCAGGACACTTTTCATTGTTTTCATAATAGATACCCCCTTATCCGAAGATTGTGAGAAAAATTTTCTGAAGCAATTCCTGTGACAACACCTGTATAGATTGCGCCGCACAGCAGCGCAAAGATTAAAAAGATCGTACCTGCCTTTGGCAGTACACTTTTCATAATATATACCCTCTTATCCGAAGATGGTGAGAAAAATTTTCTGAAGCAATTCCGGTTCCCACAGGGCGAAACGCAGCGTAATCACACATAGGACGGCTAAGGTCATGCCAAGAATTCCTTCAAAATACGAGATTGTTTTCTTTGTTATCGCATTCATATTTTGTCTCCTCCTTATACCAGGCCGGTAAACACCAGCAGAACATCAATCAGTTTCACAAAGATAAAGGGAGCCGCCAGACCGCCCAGACCATAAACCAACAGGTTCCGTGACAGCAGCTTTCCGGCAGAGACCTCACGGTATTTCACACCTTTCAGTGCCAACGGAATGAGCGCGATAATGATGAGTGCATTATAAATAATCGCAGAGAGGACAGCGCTTTGCGGGGAATGCAGCCCCATAATATTCAGAGCAGACAGTCCCGGATAAAGTCCCATAAACAGCGCCGGAATAATGGCAAAGTATTTTGCCACATCGTTGGCAATGGAGAAGGTAGTCAGGCTGCCTCGTGTCATCAAAAGCTGTTTGCCGATGCGAACAATGTCGATCAGTTTTGTGGGTGAAGAGTCCAAATCCACCATGTTACCTGCTTCTTTTGCTGCTTGTGTGCCGCTGTTCATGGCAACTGCAACATCTGCTTGTGCCAAAGCCGGAGCGTCGTTGGTGCCGTCGCCTGTCATGGCGACCAAATGACCCTTGGCCTGAAAATCACGAATCATTGCCAGCTTTCCTTCCGGCGTTGCTTCCGCAAGGAAGTCATCCACACCGGCCTCGGCAGCAATGGCCGAAGCAGTAATCGGATTGTCGCCGGTGATCATAATGGTCTTGATGCCCATTTTCCGCAGATCTGCAAATTTCTCCTTCACACCCTGCTTGATAATATCCTTCAAATAGATAACGCCGAGAATCTTGTGGTTCTTAGCCACAACCAGAGGTGTGCCGCCCTTGGACGCAATAGACTTGACAACTCGATCACAGTCTGGAGAATACATTCCGCCTGCATGGGTCACATAACTCTGCATGGCATCTGCTGCGCCTTTTCGGATTTCGCTGCCGTCAAAATCGACGCCGCTCATACGAGTCACGGCAGTAAATGGGACAAAGTGCATATTCTTGTCCTGAAGGCTTCTGCCACGAATTCCAAACTGCTCCTTTGCCAGCACAACAACGCTTCTGCCCTCGGGGGTTTCATCGGCCAGAGAAGAAAGCTGAGCGGCGTCCGCCAGTTCCTGAATATCAACACCATCTACCGGAATGAACTCCGATGCCTGTCGATTGCCCAGGGTGATTGTTCCGGTTTTGTCAAGCATCAGAATGTCTACATCACCGGCGGCTTCAATGGCACGACCACTCATGGCCAGAACATTTGCCTGGTTCAGTCGGGACATACCGGCAATACCGATGGCGGAAAGCAAGGCACCAATGGTAGTAGGCGCAAGGCACACCAACAGCGCTACCAGAGTTGTTACAGAGGTGGGATTCTCAATTCCCGCCAGCTTTGCAGAAAAAATGGAATAAGTGTAGAGAGAGACTGTCACCAAGATAAAGATAATGGACAAGGCTACCAGAAAAATCTGCAAAGCAATTTCGTTGGGCGTCTTCTTCCGGGCAGCACCTTCTACCATCGCAATCATCTTGTCCAGAAAGCTTTCTCCGGCTTCGTTGGTCACTCTGACAACGATCCAGTCCGACAGTACAGTGGTGCCGCCGGTCACAGCGCTGCGGTCGCCGCCTGCCTCACGAATTACAGGAGCGGATTCGCCGGTGATGGCGCTTTCATCCACAGATGCCGCCCCTTCTACGACTTCGCCGTCTGCCGGAATCTGCTCTCCGGCTTTGACGATCACCAGTTCCCCTTTTTTCAGCAGGGCGGAGGGAACCACGGTCACGCTGTCCTTCTCCGAGACAGAGGGAATTTTATGTGCGTCCACATCCTTTCGGGATGCCCGGAGAGAATCTGCCTGTGCTTTACCACGGCCTTCTGCAATGGCCTCGGCAAAGTTGGCAAATAGCACGGTAAACCAAAGGATAATGGCAATCGCCAGTGTATATCCGCTTGGAGCGTCTTTTAACCCGAACAGGGATACCACCCAAAGGATACTGGTCAAGATCGCAGACGCAAAAACCAGAAACATGACCGGGTTTTTTGCCTGTGTTTTCGGGCTCAATTTCACAAAAGAATCTTTAATTGCCCTGCCGAGCATTTTCCGGTCGGCAAAAGCACTTTTCTGTTTTGTACGCATATCTGTAAATCTCCTTTACGCAATGCTGCCAAAGAACTCAGCAAGCGGACCAAGGGCAAGCGCCGGGAAGAAGCTCAGCGCACCGATCAGCAATACCACAACGATCAGCAGGAAAACAAACATTCCATTTGTGGTAGACATGGTGCCCGCTGTCGTGGCAATTTTCTTTTTCCCAGCCAGGCTGCCTGCGATTGCAAGTGTGCCGATGATGGGCAGGAACCGGGCAAAGAGCATCACCAGTCCCAGACTTACATTCAGAAATACGGTATTCCCATTGAAACCGGCAAAGGCAGAGCCGTTATTGCCGCCACAGGATGAGTAGGTATACAGCATTTCAGAGAAACCGTGGGCACCGCCGTTATGCAGGCTATCCATGACAGAGGGTACTACGGCGGCAAGGCCGCTGCCGACCAGAATTGCAATGGGTGTTGCAAGGCAAACCAGTACCGACCATTTCATCTCATAAGGCTCAATTTTCTTGCCAAGGAATTCCGGTGTACGGCCTACCATCAGACCGGCAATGAACACCGTCAGAATAGCAAAAGCAAGCATACCGTAAAGGCCGCAGCCCACGCCGCCGAAAACGACCTCGCCGAGCTGCATCAGCAGCATAGTCACCATGCCGCCAAGAGGCGTGTAGCTGTCATGCATGGAGTTTACAGAGCCGTTGGAGGCTGCTGTGGTGAAAGCTGCCCATGTAGAGGACCCTGCGATGCCAAAGCGAGTCTCCTTGCCCTCCATATTGCCGCCTGCCTGTTCGGCCATTGACATATTGACTGCGCCGTTTTGTGCAAGCTGGGGGGTGCCAACCTGTTCAGTGACGGCGATACAGCCCAAAGCAACAACCAGGCAGAGAAACATTGCCATAAAGATCGCAACACCCTGCTTCTTGTTCTTTACTGCAGAACCGAATGTGAAACACAGTGCCGCCGGAATCAGCAGAATGGAAATCATTTCGATCAGATTGGTAAAGGCATTGGGATTTTCCAAAGGATGTGCGGAGTTGACGCCCATATAACCGCCGCCGTTGGTGCCGGTCTGTTTGATTGCGACCTGGCTGGCCGCAGGACCCATCGGTACGAACTGCTCGGTGACGATCTGTGCATCCGAAACGATTTCGCCATCTACAGTGACGGTTTCGGTGTCTAAGTCAATTACCGCATCCTCAAGGATTTCGCCTTCTGCACTGACGGCAATCGGTTCTACAAGGGATACTGTTTCTGCACTTTTCAGGTTCTGGATCACGCCGCCGCCTACCAGCAACAGAGAAATGACCAGATTCAGCGGGAGTAGGATGTGAACCACAATGCGGGTCAAGTCCACCCAAAAGCTTCCCAACCCGGAGGATTTCACCTTGATAAAGCCACGGATCAATGCAAATAGAACGGCGATACCTGTAGCTGCGGAAACAAAGTTCTGAACAGTCAGACCTAAAGCCTGAGTGAGATAACTCAATGTGGATTCACCGGAATATGCCTGCCAGTTTGTATTGGTAATGAAACTTGCAGAAGTGTTAAATGCCAAATCCCATTTCACACCGGAAAGATGCTGCGGGTTTCCGGGAAGAACTCCCTGCACAAGTTGAAGCAGGAACAGAAAAACAAGCCCGACACCGGAAAAGATCAATACACTTACCGCATATTTTTTCCATGTCATCTGTTCTTCTCTGTCTACACGCATAACCTTGTAAATCAGGTTTTCGCACGGTGTCAGAACTTTGGACAAAAAAGTTTTCTCGCCGCTCATGACGTTTTTTATGTATGCGCCCAGCGGAATTGCCAAAACAACCAGAATGGCAAGGTATAAAACATACTGAATCATGGCGCTCATGCCTGATCATCTCCCTTCATTAAAATATAGACATACCACAGTAGCATTGCTGCCGCACATACACCTATGAGTGCAATTAGTATTTGCATAAGAGCTATCCTCCTTTTTTGATGTCCCCAATATCATAAAACCTTTCCTCTAAAAATGGCATTAGTGATCTTTTGTGTGTTTAAAGATGAAATAAAGATTACAACCAACCCAAAAGCCATGCCATAGGAAAGGCGATAACGATCGTACTGATACAGACACACGCCAAAACCAGTAATGGCATTCCAACAAAGATGGAGATGAAGCCAAGTAGCGGATGATGCCAAATAAAGCGCTCCGCTTTTGCGTCAAATCTCTGTTCAAATCTTCTCGCCGCATTTGTAATGCTCATAATTGTTCACCTCATTTCTTTCTTGCAAGGCCATAATACCGCTAAAAGTATTAAGAGGGGAAAAGGGTCCTGCAATCGAAACTAAGATTGTATAAGTTTTTATAAAAAAAGAGACAGCCCCGGAGGTGAGGACTGACTCATTCATATAATGATTTTGAAATTGTATTTTCGAGAAGAGAATACAATTGACAAATCTCGTCTCATGTCGAGCTTCTTCTATATTTGCGAGTATCTCAACGTAATTCCGCAAGGATTTTTTGATTTCAAGGGAGACCATGCTGATGGAATCGATGCACTTGTAGACCAACTCGATAAGCTTGATGAAGAACAGATTCAAGCTCTCACAGCCTTTATAAAGACTATCGTCAAGTAATTAGGAATAACAGCAAAAATGCCCACCAGCTTCAAGCCGGTGGGCATTCTCTTACTTGTACCGTATTACAGGCCGTTGATTTATCTTGCAGCCAGCCTTTTTGTGCTCAAGTGCAAAAACCATATCTGGAGTGCGTTCAAAGAAACCTATGTCACGTTTCCAGCTTGTCCCACACTTGCAATGGAACAGCCCTGTGAACTGCTGTTTCATCTTGCGCCCGCAGTTTGGGCAGATATGTTTACTTGCCCCCATATTGCATTACTGGAGTTTTGCAAGGATTTCCTCAGCCGTCATACCGCTGGCCAGC
>ERZ773131.2006-NODE-2006-length-13675-cov-5.225918_pt1 | contig 13675 bp, 27 predicted proteins | sample MGYA00511082_ERZ773131 | MGnify/ENA primary metagenome ERZ773131 (study PRJEB29015, sample SAMEA2737813) | human gut metagenome | biome: human gut; feature: human-associated habitat; material: faeces | place: China | collected 2012 ... | reverse complement strand
AATGTACATACGGTACACCTTATTATATAACACTTGAAGAGAGAGATAGAATTTTCAATGCCGACCTTTCAGCTACCCCACAACTGGCAATACAGAGAGATATATTCATATTTCAGACACTGATAGGATGCAGGGTGAGCGACCTGTACCGAATGACCAAACTAAATGTGGTCAATGAAGCCATAGAGTATATTCCCAAGAAAACCAAAGAGGGGAATCCGGTTACGGTACGTGTTCCACTTAACGGCAAAGCGAAAGAAATCCTTGAACGCTACAAAGAATATGAGGGAAAACTGTTGCCGTTCATATCCGAGCAAAAGTACAATGATGCCATAAAAAAGATATTCAAGTTGGCTGGAGTTGACCGCATCGTAACAATCTTAGACCCGTTGACGCACAACGAAATCAAACGACCTATTTATGAAGTGGCAAGCAGCCATCTGGCAAGACGTACGTTTATCGGCAATATCTATAAAAAAGTGAAAGACCCGAACCTTGTTTCCTCACTGTCGGGACACAAGGAGGGAAGCAAAGCTTTCAGGCGATACAGAGATATTGACGAAGAAATGAAAAAAGACCTTGTGAAACTATTAGATTAATATACTTTAAACTTTTTAGCGTATAAAATCAAGAAACAAATAAAAGAAATTCCTAACTTTGCAAGAAAATAAATTTAAATTAGATGGATGAATAGATTTATTTATTAAATGAATTATATTATCATAACTCTTAAAAAGCATTTGAACTGTTTTATTTGATCCAAAAACTGCACTGCTTCTAGTTACTATATTAATGCCTTTAATAGCAAATATCTCTATTAAAATCCGAATACCATCGCAATCTACAAATTTATAAATCATGTTTTTGTCATTTTTTAATAAAATAATACTATTTGAACTACATGCAAAAGACATATTTTTTCTGTAAGACATATTATTTAAATTTTTCATTATTTTTGCTCCTTTTAAAAATTGATATTATATAAACCGATTCTTTTTTAAGATTTTTAGACCTTTTACATAAATTTCTCATTCTAATATATTTTACTGCCAAGGATTTATATTTTTTAATTTGATTATTAAAAATAATTTTTTTAATTTTTTGAAAAACTTTTAAGCGTGATGTTTTAGGCAGATAATATGATGAATAATCTGCTCTGATTCGATTAATACTGTAATTTAATACAGATTTATGAATCCTATTTGCAAATTGCAATTTTCTTTTTCTCTGATCATTAAAGAAATTAGTTATTAAAACTGATGGATGTTTTTTAAGTTTATAACCAACTTTAGAATATTTAAATAGTGGTGTCATTTAATTTTCCTCTCCAAATACTACAATATTTTAATTTATTACACTCTTTTGAATTATTATATATGCAATTTGCAAATAATTTTGGTAAACTAAAAAATTGTAAAATATTTATACGAGGTTTATCACATTGCATATAGATATAAATATCATAAATTTCTTTAAAATCCTTTAATTTATTAATAATACATTTAAGAGATATATTATTAGAATCAACACTGATATTTAATAAATTTGCTATAGTTTTACTTTTCATAAATTTCTCTCCTTATTTAAATAACATAGAATGCAATATAAAAAATCGAGCTTTCTTTTCATATTTCCGTATTTCTTTAAATGGATATATTTTCTTTGAAATTTTGAGCATTCTAATGCAATTTTCCGATTCTTTATTTATGCTTTGTTTTATTTCTGATCGTATTATAAGTTTGGTTCTTAAAATACGAGAATGACACATAAAACATTGATCATAAATATCTGAATTTTTGATTACTTGCTTACAACGTGATTTTCTAGATAAATAATCATGCCTAGACATACTATATTTTAAAGATAAATAATTTCTATTATATGGAAAATTATAATATGATCTTATATTACTTAGCATCTTGAACTCCTATATGGTAAACTTATTTTGTTACTATGATCATTAATCAATTTACATTTATTACTTAAATTATAAATTGTATTTGATGATAATGAATAAGATTTAATAAAATTTATTTTAACAGTATATCCAGTATTTGTACATGTAATGTGATTTTTGATAAGAAAAATATGATCGAATGAAATTGAAATTGGTTTAGGAGCACAACCAGTTATGCTAATTTTTAATGGTATGCCCCAAAAACTATTTAAGTCTAACATTTCATTTTAATATCCTTTCCAAAGATTTAATTTTATATGAATAATATTTCAATTTTTGTATTTTTCTTGCATCATCATTTATAGGAGTATAAAATCCACTAAAAAGATTCAAATTATGGAAATCAAATAAACTAAAATTTAATTCAAATGGCTTTATAACTCTTCTATGACATAAAATTTTAAATTTAATTATGTGTAAGCATGAATATTTTTTACTAATTATTTTCATTTATTTTGACCTTTCTCTAATACTATATATTCCATCAGCTGCGAATTTAAATGGCTCTATATATTTTTTATTACTATTTATTAATCTTCTCCTATAATTAGGACTAGATTCTTCTTTCAAAGAATTAAAAAATCCAACAAGAAAATCATAATAACTTCTATCAGCCCAATCCTGTGAACTAATTGGTTCTTCTATAATATGATTTATTAATCCTTCTATTGGAGTTGAATGACTTTTTAATTTGGTTCTTGATTTTTTATTAATATGAAAATTTCTATTATACATAAATCCTATACGGTATTGATTACAATATTTATACATTGATATCATTTATAAATATCTCCTTTCATAGTATTAATCAAAATCTACTTTTTACATACCTTTTTTATATTTTTTTAGATCTTGTTTCCAAGGTTATCAAATATGGTATAAATTTTGAAAAGTAATTTAAGAAAGAACGATTTTCAAGTTCTATTTGTTTTTCTGACTGACAATTTAAAGTATCCATAAATCCAATAACAGGAACGTTATAATTATGCCTATTTTTCCAAACTTTATTTGAGATATAAATTTCTCTTTTTAAACCTATTGGACGATAAGAAACTTTATTTAATTGATTTCTGTTAAATAATAAAAAATTTGCATTAACTTGATTATTTTTGTCTCTACGTTTAGTGCAATAATCATATAAAGTCATTTTCTTTTCTCCTTTCCATTTTAAATTTTGCTATTTATTACTACAATTTTATAGTTTATTATTTTAATAATATTTAAAATATTATTAAATTATTATACCCTATACATTTTAATAATCTATTTATGATACTTATTTTTAGGAGGTATTCTTATGAATTTATTTCTAGGTGGCACTTGCACTAGCAAATGGAGAGATAATCTAATTCCATTATTAGATTCAAATGGGATAGAATATTTTAATCCTATTGTAGATGATTGGAATGAAGAGGCTCAAAAAAGAGAATATGAAGCAAAAAATAATTGCTCTCATATGCTTTATATTATTACACCATTGATGGAAGGTGTATTTTCAATTGCCGAAGCTGTAGATGATTCAAATAAAAGACCTGATAAAACAATTTTTATCTATATGCCAACTGATGTAGATGGCATTAATAAATTTGATAAAGGTCAGATAAAATCATTAAAAGCTGTTGAAACAATGATTAAAAATAATGGTGGGTATTCTTATTGTGCACATAATATTGAAGATGCCTTTAGTTTCATCAAAACAATTAAAGATGAAATTAGAGATATTGATAAAGAATTAAATAATTTAAATTAAAAGGAAATTGAAATCATGAAAAAATCGTACAAAATTAATTACAAAGAAGTCAGAAAAGCAATTGTAAAATCTTGCAGAACAAAAAGAGATAGTGTATTAATCTTTACTGTAGATTTTGAAAAATTAGCTGAATTAACAGAAAAAATGGGATTAATTCCAATTGCTATTGATAAGCCATCAGAAATGGTTACAGAGCTACATATTCCTATTATCTCTGAATATTTTAAAGGTGAAAAATTAAAATGGATGGATAGTAAAAAATCTATTATGAATATCGTATTCATGAAAAAAGCCGATTATAATGATATGGGAGGAGAAGAATACTTTGATTCTTATGATGATACTACAAAGGCGTTAGCAAATATTCTTGCAGATTATCCATGCTATTTTGGATTAATTGTAGCTTATTATTCAAAAGATCCTGACAGATATAATAAATTAAATTATCTTGTTGGAGTGAGAGCAAATAAAATGGTTTTGTCTGAAAGATTTAAAAATGAATCTGAGATATCTTCGACTGATGAGCAGGCTGAAGATGTAGAATATGATCCAGCTTCAGAAGAAGAAACAAATTAATTAAAATAAGATATTTATGGGGTAAGTGCATTGCACTTACCCCATATTTTATTCAAAAAACTCAACTTCGTCTGGAGCGCAAAAATAAACATTATCATCTTTAATAAAGATAGCAATAACGTTATTTAAAACAATTGCTACAATTTTTCCGTTCTTTGGAATCTGAACTTTCTTAGTTTTTTCTGAATCACTATATTCTGCAACTGCTGTAAATTTCTTTGTAGATGTTTCCGTGAAAGTTAATTTGTATGTTTTTTGAGTTCTTGAATTGCTTATATAAATAACTTTCCCATCTTCAATATTAGTATATACTGATTTTGGAGCAGTACTTGTATTTGTAATTTTTGTTTTTCCATCAAATTCATCTAAATTAAACATAATTAATTCTCCTTTTACTTTTTTCTTTTATCTATAGAAACTTTGCAATGCGTATTTCCATAACTGTCTTTAAAAGATTTAACAAAATAAAATTTATCATCTGAAATAGAACTTTTACTATTATAATCTAAATATGACCAAAACTCTCCATATTCTGGATCATTAAAGTCGATATTTTTTATAAAAAACCAATATCTAATTTCAGCACCAGATAAACTTAATTTAGAATTATTTATAATCCAAAGATTATCTAGATTCTTATAATCTATTTTTAATTCATATACATAATCCTTTGGCAAAGGATATGATATTTCACCATACAGACAACTATCCATTTTTACAGTATAATATTCCAAATTTTTTATATAGTAAATTTCCAAAACTTTACATATCATTTGAGAATAAGTTGACCAATATCTATGATATTGTTTTAAATGCTCATTTTCTTTAATTCTTCTTGGAATATAATGATTTTTTAAAACAATATCAGCTAATTGCTTAGAAAAAATAAATTTAGACGCCTTACAATTATTATAACTCATAAAAATTTCTCCTTCCCAATTTCAATACCATTTTTATATTCATAAATAAATATAGTTTTAATATTTGCATATAAAATTGTAGCAGAAAGAGAAATAAAGTTATCTTCTAACTCATGCTTAGCTTCCTGAAAAGTAGAAAATATTTTAGATAATTTTTGATCTCCTACCCATAAGATAGGACTAGTATTAGAAACAAAATAGATATTATTAAAGCAATCAAATGCCACTACAATATATCCACTCATGGAACAAAACCTCCTAACTTATTGGTATTAATAATAAGTTAAAAGTAGATATGTAACAATAATTTAAAGGTGATAAGTTCTCCGTTACCCATATGTCAATGATAAAAGCACTACCACATTGTGGTAGTGCTATATTCATTTTTTAATAAAGTTTAACCAATGTGGAAATATAATTTCTGATTTTTATCATCAAAGAAAAATAAATGTTCATCATTAGATTTTTCTCCATTAGGTAATTTTTCACAGCAATTTAGTACAAGATAATCATTCTCGGCTAATTCAAAATCATACATAAAATTACTAATGTAAATTTTTGATTTAAATTTTTCAGAAAATTCTAATTCTATATCTTGCTTTTTTGCTCTTTTAAATCTTTTCTTTTTCATAGGTTCATCTAAAAGAAATCTGCAAATAATTGAAAAATGTAAATCTTTGGCAAATTCACACAATTCTAGCCATATTATCACATCAGAAGATTTTCTTTCTTTATCATTACAAGGAGCCATTTTATATATTCGTACAAAGTAGTCATGCATGTATATAAAATGCGGAATAAAATTATCTTTTTTAAAATTTATTTTTGTTAAATTATATAATAATGAATCATCCAATCCACAATTCAAAATATATTCATTAACAGCTCCAAATACCGATAGCATTTTATAGTCTACTTTAAATCTAATGATATTATCAGCAATAATATGTCCATTATCATCATCCATTTTTATTCCGATAAAATAATTATCAGTACTACTAATACTAAAATGCAAATCAGTTAAATAGTTTTTGCTAGATTTGATCAAATTATTATAAACAATGTCTTGTACTGGGGAAGCATTATCATAAATATTGCAAATTTTACAATGCTTTATTAAGTTAATTTCAAACTCATCATCTATAGTATAACTGCAATGAATAATAAATTTTTCATCATTTTTATCGAAACATAATATACTCAAAGTTCCGATAATATCCCCACTAATTTTAATAGCAGTAAAATAAAACGGAATAGCCTTTTTGATCTCGATAATATTGCTTTCATTTTCCATAGAAGTCATAGTAAAATTTTGTTCAATTCTCTTCATAAGTTTTCTCCTTCCAAATATATATTATTTATCATATATCATATTATTAGAATCTAAAAAATTAGTTTTATCTACTAATTCTTTAGATAATTTTAAAGCTTTCATTGATTTGAAATCTTTTGTAATTTCACTTCTCTCTTCATATAATAAGAAAACTTGATCATTATATGTAATAAGTTCGTCTATAAAAGTATGACTTTCATAAAAAGCATTATATAAATTGATATCTAATGGGTTGGATAATGGTATACTTGTATGATCTTTATCAATAGGAGATAAATAATTCATTTTATATACTGATGGTCCACACCACATTGTATAATGATTAATATTAATGGTTCCATGCTGAGTTACAATTCTTGCTGTAGCATCATGCTTAATTTTTTCTATTTGAACAAATTCTATATTATGTAATCTTGGATCGTTGAATAATGCTTCAGGGACATGATTATTTGAAAATTTATTTATATTTGCCAATCTATTCAAATAGAGATTAATTTTGATAAAATAATCTCTATTAAAATATAAATCTAAAACAGATGCATGAGTCTGATCAATTGCTTTAATAGCTAATGAGTGATAATATAATGGAAAATCTTTTTCATCATTCATTATAAAATCTGTAGCATAAATATTTGAATTAGTCATATTTTTTATCATATTTTGATAAGCTTCTAAAGTCTTACTATTTTTTGTCATATTAGCAATATTTAATTCATGATGTATAATATAATCTAATTCAAATTTATTATTTATTGCAATAATACTTTGCAAATAAATACATGATTCATCAATATCCTGTATAGCAACAAATAATGCAAGAAATCGATTTTCAACATTAGTTGGTTTAAATGCAATAGGAAGTACATTATTTGCAATAAATTTATTCCTAGTTACAATATTTTCTTCTTTTGGTAAACCTAATTTAGCTAGTTCCATATATTTTCTTCCCCTCTAATAATGTTTTTCTCAGAAGAGCAATTTTATCTTCCGTAAAATAGCAATTAATATTATTTATTCTTATAATCTTACTCATTTTTGATTGACATTCATCTTCTAATACAATTCTTATTTCATGAGAATCTATTAGAGATTCTACAATAACAGAATTACAAGGCTCTCCGTTATCACAACCAATTACAACTCCATTATATTCTCTTGTATCAGCAATGTACTGGTCTATAACTTCCATACCTAAAAAATCTACTAATTGATCTGGATAAACTGAAATTATATTATCATAATTTCGTGAATCAGTTACAATTAATTTTTTGTAATTTTTAGAAATGCATATCATTCGATAAGGCTCACTTATATCACAACGAATAATTTTAAATTCTTGATTCCAAATATTTGTTTCATAATTAATATTGTCTTCAAAGTTTTCTTCTTTCCCAACTTCATCTGTATTTCTGTCAACTTCGTATCTATCTCTATATTTAATATTTATAGTAGATCCAAGTAGATTTTTATTTTGCCCAGGAAACTTATCATATCCTATATGAGAATCTATAGGAATATCAATATTTGAATGATGAGTTTCTTTATGTAATAGACGATCGTTTAATTGAAAAGGCATATTTGAATCTCCTTTCAAAAAGGGTAGAATTTCTACCCTTTAATTATAAATTTTCTGATAAATATTAAAATTGAATTTGATACCATTATATTCCTGAATCTTGCCATTATTTACATTTCTCCAAGATGGTATTTTATCTAAATTTGGAAAGAAAGTATCGGCTTCATAATGATGATAAACTTTAGTAATAAGAGCTAAACTAACATCTTCCCAATTTATCATTTCATTATATAATGATGCACCTCCGATAATATACACATTATCCAAATCATTCATCAGATTTAATATCTTTTTTAATTCATGAAAAGATGATACTCCAATAACATGATCTATCCCTTTACCAAAATTCGGATCACTGGTTAAAACTAAATGTTCTCTATTTGGTAATGGTTTAGTTGGAAAAGATTCATAAGTTTTTCTTCCACAAATAACAATTTTATCAACTGTATTCTTTTTGAAATACTTTAAATCCTCCGGAATGTGGACTAAGAGATCACCATTTTTCCCGATTCCCCAATTGGAATCAACACAAGCTATTAAATTCATATATCTTATTTCCTCCTTAGTTCTTTTGAAACTATACTTCTATTAATATAATCTCCAATTTTTGCCATTTCATCATTATTTAATAAAACACATAAATTTTCTAATTTAAATGCTTTACAGTGGGAAAATAGTCTATCTGGAATAATCTGAAAATATCTAAAAGGTAATTTAGAAAAATCAAACCATCCATAATATACAGAAACACCACATTTAATAAATCCACATAATTCCCATTTTTCAATATAATAGCATAATTGCTTTATAGATACTTTGGGGTTAATTCTGACATATTTTTCAATTAAATCAGTAAAATTATAATTCTGCTCCTGGTTTTCAGATTTATAAAGTTCTATTGCATTAATAGGAATAGGTTTATCTTCAAAATCCATTTTTCTAAACGTTAGTCCGGTAATATTATTACAATCATGATCAATATTTCTGCAACAGAATTTAAAAAATTGTCTTTCTAAAGTTTTCATATTATTTCTCCTTTATAATATTTTATTTAAATAGCAATTGGAATATCTTTAATTTGGGGTTCAGTTATATATCCATTAACAATAAGATCATCAGTTGTAAAGTCATAAAAATTCTTAATTTCTGGGTTTAATGATACTTTTGGCGCTGGATGTTCTGGACGATTTAATAACATCTGTGCAATACCAATATGCCTGTCATAAATATGCTGATCTGTGATGACATGGAATAATTTTCCTGGGATCATATCGGAAACCTGTGCAACCATCATAAGCAGAATAGCATACTGTGCTACATTCCAGTTATTAGCAGCAATCATGTCATTGCTTCTTTGCGTAAGCTGTATATTAAGAACCAATTTATCTAACCCTTCATCTGTTACATTAAAAGTACAAGACCAGCAACAAGGTTGAAGATTCATTTCATGAAGTTCCTGCATATTAAAGATATTTGTAATGATTCTTCTGCTAAAAGGATTATTTTTGAGATCATATAATACTGCATCCATCTGATCCATATAAACATCAGTACTATCTCCTAAATCATATCCTATAGAAGGATACAGTTTTCTTCCATTTTCATCTTCTTCATAATCTTTATTCTGATCAAATAATTTTCCATATTCTTTATCAGTTATTGTATGATGTAAAAATTGACTACCAATTTGATAACCATAAGCTTTACCAATAGAGCCATTCTTATCTGCCCATTCATCCCAAATATGAGGTTTTAAATCTTTGATATTATTACTTTTTCTCTGGAAAATCCAAAGAATTTCATCCATACATGATTTAAGAGCTGTACGTCTAATAGTAATAGCAGGAAATTCTTTCCTTAAATCATAAGTATTAGCAACCCCGAATTGTTTAATAGTATAAGCGGGAGTTCCATCTTCCCAATGCGGTCTAACTTTTTGACCTTTTGTAGAACTGCCGTTCTCTTAAATTTTCTTTAAATACTTTGTCTGCATAACTCATTTTATTTCTCCTTTCTAATCCATAGGAAACACGCATTTCAAATACTATCATCACTATCAGTTGCGTTGGCAACTTTGTTTTTGAAATCTTCTAATGCCTTATTACATCTTGAATTATCATTCATTGCAGAAATTTCGCTTTTAATATAATTCCAACTACTTTCCACTGATTCCATCAACTAATAAACTTTAGCAGCTTTTTCATATGTGAATCCAGCTTTCAGTTCTTTCAGTGCTAAAAACAACTCATTAATATTGTATATAGTTGCTCCTGCCTGACATTCATTTGCAAAACATCTATCAGAACACTCAATTGCTTCTAATGACATAATTTCCTGTACAAGTTCTTCTTTTCGACTTTTTATTATATTCCGTTACAATTCTGTCGTACATCCATTTATACATAATTTTACCTATCCTTTCTTCTAAGGAAACGAATTTCTTTACTCCGAAATCTCTTTATATGCTTCCACTAAACTACAAGACAAATCCTGCATTATCTCTTTGCATATATCCACAATATTCTGAATATATGCATTCTCTTCTTCTGCTGTCAAATCTCTTTTCTCTTCTGCTTCTGTTTCACAAATCCAAGAGTCAAGAGTATTATCTGCAATCATTAAACCTCTAATAATATCAAAATTTGTTCTTGCCATTTTTATTTCTCCTTTCTAATGAAAACATGCATTTCATAATTATAATGTCAGTAAATTTAACCTTGACTGAAATGAAGTGCTAGTGACATAATTTACTATGTCTTTTTCGTGCTGTTTAATTCTTTTTTCCAATAACACTTTATGCTCAGGATGCTTATCTAAAAGCATTTTATCCATTTTATATCTAGCTACAAGATGTTTTAACAATACTTGTCCCATATTTTCCTCCTTTTATCTATATAAAAATAGTATATTATTATGAAGTTGAAATGCTAATAGAAATATAAAACCCAATACTCTATAATAGAGTATTGGGATACTTATTTTATTTTTTACTTTTAATAAAAGCATTGACAAATTTATACATCTTTTTATTTTCAAGTTCAATATTTAAAGCTTTCCTGAAAACATTGATATCATCTAATGTCCACTCTGCTTCGTCAATCGTATAACTATAAACTTGCCTAATATGTTTTTGAAAAATAGTGCCATTGGCTCGATCAACTTCATCAATAATTTTATTAGTTGTATCTACTAAATTGCCAATATTTTTTCCTACAGAATCATTTTTTGCAGACCAAGGCTCAATCATTTTATTTATTTCATCTTCTAATTTACCAAATTTAGCAGATATTTCTTTCTTTGAGCTCATAACAATTTCGGAATATTTATTATTAAATGATTTGGCTTTTCTTTTAAGATTACTAAAAGTTTTAGGACCATTTATAGTCATATTGTTTTTTAGCCAATCATTAAATTTATCATTATCACTTCTAATTTTAGTAATATAACTACTAATCTTATTAGGATTTTTAATGATGTCATCTGCCCAATGCTGATATTTTTCTAAATCAGAAATACACATTTTAATTTTCTGAATATTTTTCTGAGTTAAAGTATCAATCTCTTTCATTATATTGATAAATTCTTGATTCTTTTTAGCATTACCATCAAATTCAAGGATAGATTCAATTCCAGACTCTGATAATAAATTTTCATCATCAATAAATTTTTCATTTATATCAGAATAAACATGCTCAATTAATGAATAACGTAGAGACTGCTTAGTATCATTATTTAAAGAAGAATTTTCAATCTTTACATTTAAATTAAGCATTGAATTAAATAATTCATTAACAGATTCTGAATTATTAATATTATAAATTTCATTCAGAATATTTGATGCTTCTTCATTAACACATGATTCAAGAAAGCTTTCTTTAACATATTTACTTACTTCATCATCAGTATTAGATTTTGGTAAACTAAAAATTCCCATAATTATTTGCACCCTTTCATTTAAATTATTTATTTACTTTTATTTACAGGAAATAATATAGAGACAAGAAATATAATTAAAAAGCCAATAGTTATCATTTGTATAAGAGCAAATTCTAATATTTTTGTAAAAATACATCCAAATATATAACCAATAAAAATATTAGTTAATAATGTTACAAAAGTTCTCCTTTTCATTTAATTTAATCTCCTTTAGCTTCATTTTAAATATAAATTTAAGATATGCATATCAGTTTTATTAATATTGTAGATTTTTAAACATTTACTGCATAAAAATCTATTTTTATTAATATAATCAAGATAAAATGTATTTGAATCTTTTGAAAGATTAATCGTATTTCTTCCGCATGAGCAAAGAAATATTCTATTGCAAGCCCAATCCTCATTTAAACAATTATTACCAACTACAACAATTTTATCTGTTAGTAACTTAACAGTATTTTTAACAGCTTTATTTAAAATTTCTGTATTTATTTCCAGATCTCTTACATCACCACTTCTTGCTAATCCTGCAGAAATACAGTCAGAAATCATTTCTAAAACATCAATAAGATTCACATCTTCAGGACATCTAGAAGTTAAATGATGTCTTTCCTTTTTAATATGTAATTGATACCAATCATTACTTACGAAATCGGTATCATTATTAATAGTGCTTAAAAAATTTTCATAGAAAAGTCCTTCATCTGTTTTCTTTGTAAAATCATGTTTTTCTGATCTATCTTTTAATTCATTAATTAAAATATCCATTACATTTTTTTACATCAGATATATGCATGTCATTTGCTTTTTGGAATTCCTCATATGAAACATCTTTTGGAGCTGTTCTAGTATCTCCATTTGGATTTTGCTCAATAATTATTTTTTCGTAATCTTTCATTTTTTCTCCTTAATTTAGAAGTAAAGTTCTAAAATACATTTGATAATTTTTGTTCAATTTCTTTTTGAAAATATCAAAAAGAATTAATAAATGACCATCATTTAAATCAAATACACTTATTGCTATGTTGTCTGCCTTATTTAATGATGGAAATCCAGAAATTATAGGAATATGATAAAATTTAGGGTTATATATATCAATTCCCGGAATTTTATAAAACTTCATTCCATCAGAAGCTTTTAAAGATAAATAATCTTGAAATTCTTTATCTTCTTTTAAATTATCTTTTGTTGCTAAAAGTGGTTGATTCATAGATATATTATAATATCCATAAAAACAGTTTGATACTTTCTTAAAAATAGCTTTATCAAATATAAATGACTCAGAAGACTCATCCTCTGATAAAATAGAATTATATTTGAATCCAATATTATTCCCAGGTTCTTGAATGTTTAAATCATATTTATAAATAGTTGTATCAAGTACAATAACAACTAAAATATTATTAAAAGTAATTACAATATCTGGATTAGTTGAAAGGTAGGTTTTGGGTATAATTATACCCAAAACCTTTCTAACTAAAGGAATTCTATCATCTTTATATTGTTCCATTTTATTCTCTTCCTTTCAAATCTTCATAATTTAAATCTTTAGGTCTATCACCATAAAATATAATAGGAGATTGAACCTTAGATCCAGTAAATGAAATAGCACTTTGAGTTGATTCTG
>ERZ773131.2000-NODE-2000-length-13689-cov-4.481443_pt1 | contig 13689 bp, 10 predicted proteins | sample MGYA00511082_ERZ773131 | MGnify/ENA primary metagenome ERZ773131 (study PRJEB29015, sample SAMEA2737813) | human gut metagenome | biome: human gut; feature: human-associated habitat; material: faeces | place: China | collected 2012 ... | reverse complement strand
TCACGGAATCCACCTTCGACGCCTACCTCTGGCAGACGGTGGAAAATAAGCAGAAGTTCATCTCTCAGATCATGACCTCAAAATCCCCTGTTCGCTCCTGCGAGGACGTGGACGAGACCGCTCTTTCCTACGCCGAGATCAAGGCGCTGTGCGCCGGAGACGAGCGTATCAAGGAGAAGATGGACTTGGATGTGGACGTTGCCCGCCTGAAGCTGATGAAGGCCAGCCACCGGAGCCAGCAGTTCCGTCTGGAGGACAATCTGCTCAGGCATTTCCCCGAACAGATCCGGCAGAATGAGAGCTTCGTGGAGGGCTTCACCGCCGATATGCAGACGCTCTCGGCACATCCGCACCCCGTGGACGGTTTTGCGGGCATGGAGGTCAAGGGCGACCTTCTCACCGATAAGGACAACGCAGGCGCTGCCATTCTGGAAGCCTTCAAGGACGCAAAGGGCATGGAGCCCGTTCCCATCGGGAGCTATCGGGGCTTTGCCATGTCCCTGACCGTGGAGGACTTCGGGCGGGACTTTATTCTCACCCTCAAGGGCAAAATGAACCACCGCGTGACGCTGGGCAAGGACGCGCGGGGCAACCTCACCCGCATCGACAACGTTTTGAGCGCCATGCCGGACAGGTTGCAGAATGTCCGAAACACGCTGGACGCGCTCACCGCGCAGATGGAGACGGCAAAGGCGGAGCTGGGCAAGCCCTTCCCCCAGGAGGATGAGCTGCGGACAAAATCCGCGCGGCTTGCGGAGCTGAACGCCGAGCTGAACATCGATGACCGCACGCCCATGGAGCAGATGGCGGAGGACGCGCCCGCCGTGCAGAGCGCAAAGGCGGAGCGTCCCTCCGTGCTGGCAAAGCTGAAAGCGCCGCTGTCGCAGCCCTGCGCCGAGGACAAAATCAGGCACAGGAACAAGGAAGAACGATAAAAAAACGGCGGCTTCGGCGAAATCCATTCTTCGTCGGAGCCGCTTCACTACAGCTTAATGAAAGGAAGGATGCACCAATATGAAGAATATTCCCGTTTACAGATTTCCCGCCGAGCACGCCCGTGAAAACGGCGAGCTGGAGCTTTACCGCGCCTCCAACAAGGCCAGCGCCGCCTGCAAGGAGGCCATTGAGAAGGCAATCTCCGAGCATTATTGCGATAACGTCCTGCACAGGGAAGCCGTCGCGCAGGTGGCGGAGCAGTTCGGGCATGAGCGCATTTTATATGTGCTGGCGATTACCATCCGGCAGAAGGATTGGGACGCACGGTTTTCTGCGGACAACAAACAATGGGCAAAGACCGTTCCCGTCGCGGAGAACCCCGACGCATGGGGGACGGATCGGAACTGCTATCTGGCGGTGAACAGCCACAGCGGGCTGGCTGACCTGTTTACCACGCTGGCGCGGGAGGACGCAAGGGCGCATGAGCGCAAGCCCTCGGTGCTCGGCAGACTGAAAAGCAGACCGCCCGAAGCGGCAGCGGAGGCAGTCAAAAAGGCAAAGGAGCCGTCCCTGTGAGCGCGCAGTTCATGCGCCGGAGCATCCGCATCTCCGTTCGCCTGACGGAGGAAGAGCACCGGCTGCTGAAGGAAAAGATGGCGCGGATCGGTGTTACCAATCAGGAGGCGTTCCTGCGGAAGATGGCGCTGGACGGGCTGGTGATCAAGCTGGATTTGCCGGAGCTGAAGCAGATGATCTCGCTTCTGCGCTACACGAGCAACAACATCAATCAGATCGCCAAACGGCTCAACGAGAGCGGCAGAGCCTACGATACCGACCTTGCGGAGATTCAGGAAAAGCAGGATCAGCTATGGGGACTTGCCAACAGAATTCTTATGAAGCTGTCTGCCATTCAGTGAGCAGGCAGAAATATACGATAAGCCCATGCTGCCGGCATCCTTGTTTTAGGGCAGCTCTTTCTGTATAATGAAATCAAAAAGGACGGAAAACGACTATGAAATTCATTTTGAAACTGCTGCTTGCGCCCCTTATGCTGGTTTTGTGGATCGTGGAATGGGCGCTCACGCTGGCGCTCAAGGCTTCCGCCGTGGTCTGCGTCATCGCCTCCGCCCTGTTTCTGCTTTCAGGTGTTTTTTACTTTGTGGACGGCAACGTGCAGAACGGCTGCATCTGTCTGGGCATTGCGTTTCTGCTCTCCCCCTACGGACTGCACTATTTGGCGGTGAAGCTCACAGCGCGGTTTATCGGTATGAGAATGCTGCTCAAGGAGCGAATCTACGGATAAACGGAATATGCGGAATGTGAAAAGGCGTAGGCTCCCTCCTGCGTCTTTTTCCATGGAGGGAATATGGCGACCACACGAATCATACCCATGCACTTAAACAAGGGCAAGACGCTGGCGCAGTGCCTTGCCGACCGGACGGAGTACGGCATGAATCCGGATAAGACCGAGGGCGGCGCGCTGATCTCCGCATTCGCCTGCGAGCCGGAGACCGCCGTTTCCGAATTTGCCCTGTCCAAGCGGGAGTACCGGGAGCTGACCGGACGGGTGCAGGAAAGCGACGTCATCGCCTATCAGGTACGGCAGTCCTTTAAGCCCGGAGAGGTTACGCCGGAGGAGGCCAACCGCATCGGCTACGAATTTGCCAAACGCTTCCTGAAGGGCCGGCACGCTTTTCTCGTCTGCACCCACACCGACAAAAAGCACATTCACAACCACATCTATTGGAACTCCACGGCGCTGGACTGTACGCGGAAGTTCAAGAACTTCATCGGCAGCTACCGCGCCGTCCGCAGGCTGTCCGACCTGATCTGCGCCGAGCACCGGCTGTCCGTGGTGGAGAATCCACAGAAACACGGGCTGAGCTACAACAAATGGCGCGGCGGTCACGACAAGCTCTCCAACCGCGATCTTCTGCGCATGGCGATAGACGCGGCGCTTGAAAAGCAGCCCGGGGACTTCGACGCGCTGCTGGCGCTTTTGAAGGATTGCGGCTATTCCGTTGCCCGAAAGGGCAGGCTGTCGCTGCGGCACGAAAACCAGAAACAGAGCATCCGCCTGGAGTCCTTGGGCGAGGGATATTCCGAACAGGAGCTGCGCGCCGTCCTCGCAGGAGGCAGAACGCACAAGCCCTTTGTCAGGAAAAAATATCCGAAGCGCAGGGAGCGTGCCACGCTGATTTCCGATATTGAGGCGAAGCTCAACGCAGGAAAAGGCTATCGCTACGATCAGGCGATGAAGGTGGTCAAGCTCAAGCAGATGGCAAAGACGCTGATATATCTGGAGGAAAAGGGCTTTGCCGATTTCGACGCGCTGGCCGATGCCGCCGCCGATGCGGAGAAGCGGTTCTATGATTTGAAGGCGACCATAAAGGCGGCGGAAGCGCGTATGGGCGAGATACAGACCCTGCGGACGCACATCATGAACTATTCCAGGACGCGCAGCGTTTACACCGGCTACCGCAAGGCGGGGTACTCGAAAAAATACCTTGCGGAGCATGAGGGGGATATCCTCATCCACAAGGCGGCGAAGAAAGCCTTTGATGCGTTCGGCCTTAAAAAGCTGCCCACGGTCAGGAGCCTGAACGAAGAATTTGCAAGGCTGCTGGCAGAGAAAAAGGCGGCCTACGCCGAGTACCACCGGGCGCAGGAGCAGATGCGTGAGCTTCTGATCCACAAGGCGAACGCCGCCTATCTGCTGGGGCTGAACGAACAGAACCGGCAGACCACCGAGCGGCAGCGCGAGGAAAAATAGCGATGGCACATCGCGCAGCCACAGATGAAATCTGTGTTGCAGGGGGTATGGGGAACGCCCCATCAAGCAAAAGGCGGGGACTCGTCAGAGTCTCCGCCTGCTGTCTTTTGGCTCCAAAAGACCTTGCTTGCCACGTTTGTCGGGAACCTCACATTACTCGGGGAGAGCGTTATTCCCTGTTTACAAGATCTACGGAGCAATGAAAGAAATCAAATAGAGGTTGACCTTGACCAATACTATCCTGTTTACCGCGCAAGATCGAAGTCGATAATCAAACCAAGCCAAGTGCGATACGTATTACCATGACTGCATCTGCGATCTTGATAACTCCGTCACCGTCTACATCGCCGCAGAGAATCTGCTCAGGGGTGAATTCAATCAGGCCAAGAGCACAACGCATAATCAGAACAGCATCCGAAACCCTGACAACTCCGTCACCGTCCACATCTCCTATGCCGCCGGGAGTTGAGGCGGTAAACCTCGCAATAAAATTATACGGGTAATAACATTCTTCTCTGTCAATTACGAGTTCTGCTTCTGTAGACACCAATGTGCCATCTGTGGCATACCAGCCACAGAATGTGCTGCCCGGAGCAGGAACAGCGGAAATAGCAGGAACAAGGTATTCACCAGGAATCACAGTCTTTACCCCTATAAATCCCGGTCCCTCCGCACTGACCGTGTCGATATCGATACGGTTGTTTGTCAAATCCAGGAACGTAATATAGTTGTCTTCACATTCAAGACGATAAACCGATGTGTTCTCGCTCAAGTCCAACTCCGTTAATTGGTTTCCGGAGCAGTGGAGCTCTGTGAGAGAAGTGTTTGCGCTCACATCAATCGCTGTCAATTGATTTTCGCTGCACCGAAGTGCCTCAAGTTCTGAATTTGCAGTCAGATCCAACTCTGTTATCCGGTTCCCGGAACAGTACAGCCATCTGAGGAAAGTATTCCCACTCAAATCCAGCTCCGTCAGTTGGTTTTCGGAACAGTCCAATCCGTCAAGATCAGTACATCCGCTAATGTCAATTCTCACTAATTCGTTTCCGAAGCAGTACAGCTCGTAAAGCCAAGTATTTTCACTGACGTCAAGCTCCGTCAGCTGATTTCCGTAGCAACGCAATGTATACAGTTCAGTATTCGTGCGGACATTAAGCTCGGTTAATTTGTTGTTGGAGCAATCTATATCCGTAAGTGCTGTACAACCACTGACATTGATCTCCGTCAGCTGGTTTTCGGAACAATCCAATCTGTCAAGACCAGTGCATCCGCTCACATCAAGGTTACCCATCATGCCCAAGCTGGAAGAACCAATTCTAATTTCGCAAATACGATATTCATCGTCATCGACTGTCCATTCGACACCGATTTCACTGCCATCAGCTTCCCACCAAGTTCCGGGATCCGTAGGATCATAATTCTCACTCAGCTTCTCGCCGTTCCTAACACCGTTTTCGTCCGTCTGTTCAAAGAACGCAACCATTTTCTGATAATCATGGTCGTTGTAACCGTCCGGTGTTGCATAACGGGTAGTGGGAGGTGTCATGGCCTCGGCGGCCAGCTGTATTGGCATAGCCGAGATAAACATGATGAGTACCAGCAAAATAGCGGCAATCACCTTCAGCTTTCGTTTCATAAAGAAACTCCTTTCAAAAATGTATTTGATAGTTTAGCCTCCTTCTCAAGAGGTTATAGAATGGCTTAGGACAACAACATCTACACTATGCTCCTGCGAAGCACAAGAAGCGCATCAAGTGAGTCAACGCATCCGTTTCCGTCAAAGTCCATAATAAGCTCATTGCCATCGGTTTCCACACCGAGTGCATATCTCATAATCAGCAAAGCATCATATGTTGTGATTTCACCATCATGGTTCACATCGCCGATCATCCAATAGCACGCCGTAATGGTTCGGTCTTCCGTAACATTGGTGGGATCGCCGTCCCAGCGGTCAAAGATATAGCCGGCGTGTTCGGGCGCATCGGGAAGTATCGCATCCTGTCCATGTGCGACATAAAGAACAGCAATGGGGTCTCCGTTCAAGCCGTCAACCATGGTAACTTCATACACGTTGATCGTGCATGTTGCGTCAACCACCAGATCTTCGGCAGGCATTGTTTCTGGAACACTCCATCCCGAGAATGTGTATCCTTCGGGTACATCATACGCGGGAGTTATAATCGCCGCACCGTATTCATATGTTTGGACGCTGTACTCCTCGCTGTTGACCGTATAGGTTATCGTGTAGGTATTAACGATCCAAACAGCAGTGACGGTTATATTTGCAGCAGGAAGAACACCGTCTTCGGGCATTCCGTCCCAAGCGTCAAAGGTATGACCGAGCTTTTCCGGATTTTCAGGAACAGTGATAGCATCACCTTCATATCCCGTAAACGTGAAATACGTCTCACCATCGACCATGAATGATACCGTATACTTTCCATCTTCAACGAGTGTCGCATCGAGCACGATGTTCTCCGCCGGCATGGTGGCGGGAGTATCCCAGCCCGAGAAAGTGAAATGGTCAGGAACGTCATATGCGGGAGCAAAGACTTCTTCACCGTAAGCATAAACCTGTATTGCGTAAATCTCACCATTGATATTGTAAGTAACGGTGTATTCGTTTACGGTCAGTGCCGCATCAAGAACAAGGTTCTCGGCAGGCATGGTTTCCGGAATGTTCCAACCTGAGAAGGTGTGTCCCTCGGGAACGGTGTATTCGGGTGCGGAAACCACTGCTCCGAATTCATAGGTCTGAGCGGTGTATTCCTCACCGTTGATGGTGTAGGTAATCGAATAGCTGTTGGCCGAGTATTGAGCGGTAACGGTCATGTCTTCCGTAACGTTTGAGAAGTCCTTATCCCATCCGATGAAGGCATAACCCTCGCGATCGGGGGCTGTCGGCTCAATTGCGGCGGAACCGTGGGCAACACTCTGAGCGGAAAGAACAGTGCCGTCGTAGTCAACAAAGGTGACCGAGTGGTAAACCTGAGCAGTAATTGAACCGTTGTCGGATGTGAACGGAATGAGGGTAGGAGAAGTTTGCTGCACGGGCATATAGTAGAATTCCCTTATTTCAAGTTCAAGAGGAATCACAGTGCCGAGCTCTACGGATTCATTTACATGAAAATTCATTGTAAATATGGTTCCGCTTCCGCTGAACGGATTGGTCGGCATGATTGCCATGAAGGGGACTTGTCCCGGACGCGTGACGGCATCAGCGACAATCGTGCCGCCGTTGCCGATCATGTTTTGCCAGATATTTCCCTGAGCAATACCGTTACCGACGACGGAAAGCATATTTGTGTCGTACCTCACGAATGCCGTGAGAGCGTGAGCTTCATACTCGCCTTCAACGGTAAACGCTACCGATACATCTGTGCCGGGTGCTGCCGTGATGTTTTCAATGCTGAAAACGACGTCGTCAGTGGTCGGCGATGCTGTCTGGAAATTATTTATAAGCTTAGGATACGGATAGCCCGGGTTTCCGTCCATCGTCCAAACGGTTTCAAAGTCAAAACCTTCAAAGCTTTCAGCACGAAGCATTTGTTCGTTTGTCAGTGCAGTGCCGTATGAATTGCTGCTTGCGCAGCAGTCAATGTAATAATAGCAGTTGGTGATTGAACCATTAAGCTTTTGGCCGAGTACGCCGCCAACGCTTTCATCACCGGTCACACTGCCCATGTTGTAGCAGTCAGTGACAGTGCCATAATTATAACCAACCACGCCGCCGACACCGTTACTGCCGGTTATGCTGCTTGTGTTGTAGCAGTTGGTGACAGTTCCTTCATCAACAAAACTATCATTATAGCCAACCACACCGCCGACTCTTTCGTTGCCATTTACGATGCTGATGTTGTAGCAGTCGGTGACAGTGCCAAGATTATAGCCAGCCACGCCGCCGACGCTTTCATCGCCTGTTATACTGCCTTCGTTGTAACAGTCGGTGACATGGCTATTGCTTCCATCTTTGCGGACCACAGAGCCGACTACGCCGCCGACATGGTATCTGCCGGTTACGCTGCCGGTGTTGTAACAGTCGGTGATAGAAGAATTACTACCACCGATCACGCCGCCGACACCGTTACTGCCGGTTATGTTGCCGGTATTGTAACATTCGGTGATAGAAGAACAATTAAAACCGATCACGCCGCCAACGTTTCTATTGCCGTTTACGCGGCCGGTGTTGTAGCAGTCAGTGACAGCGCTGGTACCATAGCCATTATAGCCGACCACGCCGCCGACATTTTCTTTGCCGGTTACACTGCCGACATTGTAGCAATCGGTGACAGTGCCATCACTAAATCCGACCACGCCGCCGACATAGTCACCACTGGCGACTACGCTGCCCGTATTGTAGCAATTGGTGACAGTGCCATAATTACAACCAACCACGCCACCGACCCAATATGAATTTGCGTAAATATAGGACTCAGCAACCCCAAGATTGGCAATTACAGAATGTCTGTTAGTACCGAATAAACCTTGAATGGCATTTCGCGTGTTTATATAGATACCGCAAACAGCATAGCCATCACCATTGAACACACCGCAAAAATCTTTATTCAGTGTTCCTATGGCTGTCCATGTGTTTGCCGGAGCATAGCAAACAGTAATCTCAGCAGAAGCAGAAAAGCCTCCGTCCTCGGTGGTGACGATCACAGTCGCAGTTCCCAATGAAAGCCCTGTGACAGTTCCCCGATCGTCAACAGAGATTATCGTTTCATCACTTACCGACCAGGAAAGATTTTTATTTGTTGCGTTTGATGGCTTGATCGAAGCGGTAAGCTGAATCGTGTGTCCAAGACCAACAGAAGCCGCTTCGGGAGAAACGCCTACTCCCGTTACCTGCACAGGTATCACGGTGATTTCAGCGGAAGCGGTAAAGCCTCCGTCCTCGGTGGTAACGGTCACGGTTGCAGTTCCCAACGAAAGCCCGGTTATATTACCGTCTTGATCAACAGAAAGAATGCTCTCATCATCTACGGAATAGATTACGTTCTTATTTGTTGCATTTTCAGGAAGTACAGTCGCTGTAAGCTTCGTCGAAGAGCCAACAGTGAGTTCTGCTTCCGAAGGTTCAATCGTCACCCCGGTAACAGCTTGACTATAAACATTTATTGTACAGGCTCCGGTAAATCCGCCGTCCTCAGTCGTAACAGTGATGGTGGTTTCACCGGCGGAAACACCGGTTACAACTCCGTTTGCATTAACCGCTGCAATTCTTGCGTCCGCTGGCTCAAATGATACATTGTAGTTTCCGCTTTGCGCAGCGGTGCGCCCATCGTAGGTGGTTGAATCAACTCGCCACGGATAGCTGCCCGTTGAGACAAAGGTGTTGCTCTGCCCAGCAGCATTCAAAGCGTCCGAAAGAGTGTCCGACTCCAATTCAGTCTTCGGTGCAGGCCTTACCGGAATTGCAATCGGCGCATCCATCTTGTCGCATTTGTCCTGCTTGGTCGGCTCGATTGCGCTTCCATCGAGTGTATCTGCTTTACCGGCTGAAGCGCTGCCCGTCTTTCCCCAAAGCTCCCAATCCGTTGTATCATTGAGATAGATATCGTTCGTGAGTTTGAAGTGAACATTTTCATAACTATTGCCGCTGTTTACCTGCTGAGCAAGATATGCAAGCTCAGAGCCATTTGAGATAAGATACGGATCGTCTTCAGTGCCGCTGCCTCCGGCAAAGCCCGCAGCGATACTGCCGTCCCAAATGGCACTGCGCTTCGGGTTTTCTGTTTTATGCGGTACAATTTCAATCCCGCTGTCCGGTCGGGCAGGACGGGAATCGATCCGCGAGCGTATAAAGCTCGTTCTTGCTTCTGCGAATGCAGAGAGGGGGAGCATAGTTACTACAAATGCAATGAGAGCAATCATAGCAAGCGCTCGTCTTAGTCGTGTTTTCATGTGTATACCTCACTATCGTTTATTTGCAGCCATGCAGAGTATGGCGCATTATCATGCTAATCGGTAAGTTTCGGAATCCGTAGGATCATAATCCTCGCTCAGCTTCTCACCGTTTCTAACACTGTTTTCGTCCGTCTGTTCAAAGAGCGCAACCATTTTCTGATAATCATGGTCGTTGTACCCGTCCGGTGTTGCATAACGGGTAGCGGGAGGTGTCATGGCCTCGGCGGCCAGCTGCATTGGCATAGCCGAGACAAACATGACAAGTACCAGCAAAATAGCGGCAATCACCTTCAGTTTTTGTTTCATAAAGAAACTCCTTTCAAAAATGAATTTGGTAGTTTAGCTTCCTTCTCAAAAGGTTATAGAATGACTTAGGACAACACATCTCTACGGAGCAGGGGGGCGGCTCAAAGAAGATGTGTGTCCTCGACCAACGCTATTGTAATTTGCATTGCGGAATTGCGTGTATGTATCGAAAGGCACCGACTTCTAACAGCTCCACTTTTCTTCTCATTTACCGCGATAGTGTATTTGCTGATCATGCTTGTTTTTGTCTGGTTGGTGTTCATATTTTTTCTCATTTGACGTTCCGTTCTTTTGGTTGTTGGATGTTGGTTTGAAGCTATATCTGTTTGCAACCATATAACTTGCGTTAGTAAACTGAGTTGCAAATTCATAGATGGTGTTGCTGCGCAGCCGCGTCCTGTGTCAAGTTCACGACGGCTTCTGGTATGAGTTACGAAGGATACTGCGCATAACTGCAAAATGTATAATTATGCGCTCCCCTAATTTGGAAAACAGTATGCGAAGAGCATTTCTGCATAGTCAAGTAATTCCTATGTTCAGTGGAGAGTCTGCCCTTCTCGTGCCATTATTGTACACAATTGTAGCAATATCTGTCAACACCGCAAGTGTATAAATATGCATTATATGCAAATATATTTTCGCTGCATCAGTAAGCTGCAACTCCTTCACGTCCTAACCTCCTATCATTGTAAGCGATCAGCAAATTATTGAACGGATGTGTATAAAGAAATAGTGTTTCGCTTCGAGTTCAAACGCGCAAGTAATACTCAAAATATTTACAGGTCCAGCCTTGCTTTTGTTCGTGTACTCGTATATAATAAAATTCAAAAGGGAGTTGATTGCGGAATGGAATATATGTCCTGCCCGGAAGCTGCGAAAAAGTGGGGTGTCTCGGATCGCAGAGTCCAAAAGCTATGCGGTGAGAATCGTATACCCGGCGTTTCCCGCATTGGGAATATGTGGCTGATCCAAAAAAACACAGAGAAACCATCCGATCGGCGCACAAAGGATGCAAGAAAGAAAATGAAACAAGGATAGTTTACATCTCCGCATTTTGACCCATAGGCGCGATTGATACCGCAAAGCCCACAGGCCATATACACAGGGCATCGGCTTTGCATGACAAGGTCGCTGCCCTGTCGGCTTTTTATAAAGCCATGACGAACAGGAGGCTTGTTTATGACCTATCTGCTCTATATGAAGCGCTCATTCACGCGCAGCCCCCGCCGTCATGCGGTGCTGTTTGCGGTGTTGACCTGCGCGTTTCTGCTGCCGCTGCTGATCTGCATCTATCGTGACAGCAATGCCTGGGGCACGCGGCAATATCTTCTTGCCCGTTCTGCGGGTGAAACCTATCACATCGGGAACGCAACAGAAGCGGATGTGCCTTATTTTGAGGGTATCCGCGGACTGTCTGTGCCCATTTATCGTGACGGTACCATCTATCTGCATATTCTGTCGGACGAGGAATGGAGAAATTCGGAGAGCGTGACCGTTTTTGAGAACGAGATCCGCAAGCGCATGGAAGCGTCTGGAAACGAAGCCCTGCTCCCGACTGCGTTCAGCTATGAGTACGCCCACGGGATCTCCACCGATCCGTCCCATCTTTCGGGGCAGCGAAGCCTTCTGCTCGTCAATATGCTGGTCATTCTGCTCTCGGTATCGGTGGTGCGTTCCGCTTACCAAAGTCACCTGAAGCGCTTTTCCTCTGACATTGGGATACTCCGCGCCTGCGGAGCCAGCCGCCGTCAGATCAGCGCCCTGTTTGCCGCGGAGCTTGCGGCGGTGTTCCTGCTGGCGGCGGCCTGCGCCGTGGTTATTTCCGTTGTATCGCTGAAAGCGCTGTTCACGGCGTTTCTTGAGATCCGCCACGACAGCCTTGCGTGGCTGATCTTTCATGTGGAGCCGGTGAATATTCTGCTTCATCTGGCGATTTTCTTCGTTACACTGGGACTGTCGCTGGGCATGACCCTGCACCGGTACAGCCGCGAGCCTGCGCGGGTGCTGCTGAACGATGTGAAAAATATGTCGAAGGTCAAGCGCGGACGAAAGCCCCTCCGACGGCGTTTCACCCCGGCGGCAACCCTCTGCGGCCTGTGGCGCAGCCGCACGAACCGCAGCCTCCGTTCCTGCCTTGCCGTTTCCGTTCCCGTCATGGCGGTTTTTCTGCTTCTGTTCAACATCCTCACTGTTGCCTTGCAGGTCACGGGCGCGGAGGAGGAATGGGGGTTGAAGGTTTCCCGTTCCTCCCATGACGGAGAAGGCTTCTCTGCGGAGGATATGGCGTATGTTTCCTCTCTGGCGGGTGTGAAGCAGACGCGCCCCGTATATGAGCCGGACGGCTATATCCTGCTGCCGGAGTCCCCGGAGGAGGTGGAGACGCCGCTGCGCATTCGACCGTACAGCGGTCTTGGCGCGGCGTCTCAGACGCTTTCCAAGTATGAGATCGCCGTCAGCCGCAAAGCGGAACGCGGCGTCGGGGATGTACTGCGGCTTTGCCGGTCAGAAACGTATTACGATGTAAACGGGGGTATCAAGCAGCCCGCACCGGAGGATGTGACCGCACTGACGGTGGCTGCGCTGACGGACACGAAGCCGTCCGGATGGGCGCTGGATATCTATGTGAGCGATGAACTGTATGCGGACATCATCGCCTCAGAGCCGGCAACCGGCATCGAGATCGCCCTGACCGATCCTGCCATGAACGCGCAGGTGGAGACCGCCCTGCGGGCGCGCTTTGCAGGCGCGGAGTATGCTGTCACCAACCGCCAATCTGGGTCGGATTTCCTGCGGGAGATGTCCTCCGGCGTGTATCTGTTGCTGGGGTACATCTTTGCGGCTCTGTTCCTGCTCATCCTGCTGATCCTCTATGTCCGGCTCTGCGACTACATCGAGGGCAGCCGCCCGCTGATCCGCTCCCTTCACAGGCTGGGCGCGTCAAAGCGAACGCTGTACCGCTCCTATATCCGGCAGGACAGGATCTCCGCCGCCGCTGCCGTTGCCGCGCCGTTTCTGATCAGCCTTCCGCTGACGGCGCTGCTGTGCGTGTGGCAGAAAGCCCCGCTGCACCTTGACGGCGGAATGCTCACAGTATATGCGGCTCTGGCGGCGCTGCTGCTGTTTACCTATTGGCATCCCGTACACCGCTCACTCAAGCGCGTATTACGTCCGCTATGACCGTGCAGAAAGGAGATTTCCTGATGAATGCAGTTACAGTAAAAAATCTGACCAAGGTGTTCCGGCAGGGCGACGAGGATATCTACGCCGTGGATCACGTCAGCTTCACCGTTGCGCCGGGTGAAATGGTCGCCATCGTGGGGCAGTCCGGCTCCGGCAAGACCACCCTTCTGAACCTGATCGGCGGTATTGAGCATCCCACCTCCGGCAGCGTGGAGGTAGGCGGTGTGGACATCTGCTCATCCGATGACGAGACGCTTTCCGGAATACGCAGACGGAAGCTCGGCTATATCTTTCAGGACTTCAACCTGATTCCCATTCTGACGGCGGAGGAGAACATCATCATGCCGCTGCTGCTGGACGGCAAAAAGCCGGACAAGACGAAGCTGCGGGAGTTGGCGGGCTTTTTGGGCATCGAGAACCGCCTGAAGCATCTGCCGGGGGAACTCTCCGGCGGGCAGAGGCAGCGCGTGGCCATAGCCCGCGCCCTGATCAACGACCCGGTGATTCTCCTTGCCGACGAGCCCACCGGAAATCTCGATAAGAAGGCGGCGGACGAGATCTTGGAGCTGCTGCTCGCCGTCAAC
>ERZ773131.1999-NODE-1999-length-13701-cov-10.112487_pt1 | contig 13701 bp, 9 predicted proteins | sample MGYA00511082_ERZ773131 | MGnify/ENA primary metagenome ERZ773131 (study PRJEB29015, sample SAMEA2737813) | human gut metagenome | biome: human gut; feature: human-associated habitat; material: faeces | place: China | collected 2012 ... | reverse complement strand
CTTCCGTAGATGCTCCGAGATGAGGAATTACAATCGCTCCCTTTACACCTGCAATCTCAGGTGTCGGGAAATCTGTAACATAATGCTTTACTTTACCGGCAACAAGTACATCTACCATTGCTTCGGAATCCCCCAGTACATCTCTTGCAAAGTTCAGGATCACGACGCCATCTTTCATCAGACTCATGGCTTCTTTATTGATCATACCCTTTGTATCTTCCAGTGCCGGAACATGAATCGTGATATAATCACACTCTTTATAAATCTCATCGGCAGTCTTCGCATGATGGATATTTCTTGAAAGTCTCCATGCAGAATCTACAGAAACATACGGATCATATCCGTAAACTTCCATTCCGAGATGAGTTGCCGCATTCGCTACAAGGACTCCGATTGCTCCAAGTCCGATCACTCCGAGCTTTTTGCCTTTCAGTTCCGTACCTGCAAATGCTTTTTTCTTTTTCTCGGCAACCTTCGCAATATCGCCGTCTTCGTCATATCCTTTTACCCAGTTGATTCCACCGACAATATCTCTGGCTGCAAGCAGCATACCTGCGATCACCAGTTCCTTTACTCCATTTGCATTCGCTCCCGGGGTATTAAATACAACGATTCCTTCCTCCGCACAACGATCCAGCGGGATATTGTTCACACCTGCACCTGCACGTGCGATCGCTTTTAAGTTCTCTCCGAACTCCATCTCATGCATCTTGGCACTGCGGACCAGGATCACGTCTGCATCTGCAGCATTTTCTGTATTTTCATAATTTGCATCCAACTGACCCATTCCGACAGGAGAGATTGGATTCAGGCAATGATATTTATACATCTTACAGATTCTCCTCTTCAAACTTCTTCATAAACTCAACCAGTGCAACCACACCTTCGTACGGCATTGCATTATAGATGCTTGCACGCATACCGCCTACTGTTCTGTGTCCTTTCAGGTTCTCAAATCCGGCTTCTTTCGCTTCTTTTACAAATTTCGCATCCAGATCCTTATCTCCTGTGACAAACGGTACATTCATCAGAGAACGGTCTTTCGGTACAACTGTCCCTTTGAACAGCTTACTCTGATCCAGATAATCATAAAGCACTTTTGCTTTCTTTTCATTACGCTCTTTCATCACTTCCAGACCGCCCATCTTCTTCAGCCATTTGAAAACTTTACCGCAGATATAAATGCCATATGCCGGTGGTGTATTATAAAGAGAACCTGCATCTGCATGTGTCTTATACTGAAGCATCGTCGGAGTTCCCGGAAGAACATCTTCTGTGATCAGATCTTCACGGATGATCACGATCACCACGCCTGCTGGTCCGATATTTTTCTGTACTCCACCATAGATCACACCATACTTTGTCACATCTACCGGCTCAGACAGAAAACAGGAGGATACATCTGCCACAAGTGTCTTTCCTTTTGTATTCGGAAGTTCTTTAAATTTTGTTCCGTAAATCGTATTGTTCTCACAGATATATACATAATCAGCATTTTCAGAGATCGGAAGATCAGAACAATCCGGAATATAAGAGAACGTCTTATCTTCAGATGAAGCAACTACATTCACCTTTCCATATTTTGCAGCTTCTTTTGCTGCTTTCTTTGCCCACTGACCTGTCACGATATAGTCAGCTTCTTTCTTCTTCATCAGGTTCATCGGAATCATTGCAAACTGCTGGGATGCTCCGCCCTGAAGGAATAACACCTTATAGTTATCCGGAATATTCATCAGATCTCTTAAATCCTGCTCTGCTGCTGTAATGATTTCTTCAAATGCCTTGGAACGGTGACTCATCTCCATAACAGACATTCCTGTTCCATTATAATCCAGCATTTCTGCTGCGGCTTCTTTGAGTACTTCCTCAGGCAGGACAGCCGGTCCAGCCGAAAAATTATACACTCTGCTCATTTTTTCTACCTCCTGTTATTCGTGTATATGCAAAAAGAGGACAAAGCCTCTTTCTGTCTCATAAATTAACGATTCTTTTCTTTCAGATCCTGCTCATCAAACGCTTCGCTGATCGCAGCCCCCGGTGCTACCATCGGCCATACTTTATCATCACAGTCGATCATACAGTCGATCAGAACCGGACGTCCCGATGCCAGTGCCTTTGCGAATGCTTCTCTGAACTCTTCCTGCGTTGTGGCACGCATTCCTTCTGCTCCCATCGCTTCTGCCAGTTTAACATAATCTACAGCATCTCTCAAGACTGTTGCGGAATATCTTTCATCGTAGAACAGATCCTGCCACTGGCGTACCATACCAAGTACATGGTTATTGATCACTACTTCAATGACCGGAACTTCATGACGTACCGCTGTCGCAAGCTCATTCATATTCATGCGGAAACAGCCGTCTCCCGCCACATTGATCACCGTCTTATCCGGGCATCCTGTCTTTGCACCGATGGCTGCTCCCAGTCCATATCCCATCGTTCCAAGTCCGCCGGATGTCAGAAGTGTTCTCGGCTTTGTATATTTGAAATACTGTGCCGCCCACATCTGATGCTGTCCGACCTCTGTTGTGATAATGGCATCTCCTTTGGTCTGACGGTAGATTTCTTCTACAACAAATGGTCCCGTCAGGACACCTTCATGATATTTCAGTGGATACTTTTCCTTATAATCCTGTATCTTTTTCATCCATTCTGCATGATCCTGCTGAGGCAGAACTTCATTTAATTTCCTGAGAACTGCCTTGATATCACCGACAACACCCTGGTCAATGATAATATTTTTATTCATCTCCGCAGGATCGATATCAATCTGAAGAATTTTTGCATTCTTTGCAAATGTCGCCGTATTTCCGGTGACACGATCACTGAATCTTGCACCTACTACCACTAACAGGTCGCACTCGCTGACTCCATAATTGGATGCCTTCGTTCCGTGCATTCCCAGCATTCCTGTATATCTTGGATCGGTTCCCGGAAATGCTCCTTTTCCCATCAGTGAATCCGTAACCGGTGCATCCGTCTTCTCAACAAACTCTTTCAGTTCTTTACTTGCTCCGGAGAGAATCGCTCCGCCACCCACAAAAATAAATGGCTTTTCAGATGCCTGGATCATTTCTGCTGCCGCAGCAACCTCTTTTTCATCTATATGCGTAAATTCACGATTATAAACTCCCGGATTTTCTTTTTCATATTCTGCCTTCTTCGCAGTTACATCCTTCGGGATATCGATCAGAACCGGACCCGGTCTTCCCATTTTTGCAATACGAAATGCCTTACGGATCGTATCTGCAAGCTGATTTACATCTTTAACAATAAAGCTGTATTTTGTGATCGGCATCGTCACTCCGGCAATATCAATCTCCTGAAAGCTGTCCTTTCCAAGAAGCGGTACTCCTACATTACAGGTGATTGCGACAACCGGAATCGAATCCATATAAGCTGTGGCTATTCCCGTCACAAGGTTAGTTGCTCCCGGACCACTGGTTGCCAGACATACGCCTACTTTTCCTGTTGCTCTCGCATATCCGTCTGCTGCATGGGCTGCTCCCTGTTCATGGGAGGTCAGGATATGTCTGATCTCATCACGATGCTTGTATAATTCATCATATACATTCAGGATTGCTCCGCCCGGGTATCCAAATACAGTATCTACACCCTGTTCTTTTAAACATTCAACTATAATCTCTGAACCATTTAATATCATTAGTCTGTCTTCCTTTCATTATATTTATCATTCTATTTTATCCAAATATACTTATTATGCCTCTGGTGTCTTTAAAACAGCACCTCTGTTACCTGATGTAACCATTGAAGCATATCTCTTAAGATATCCTGTTGTTACCTTAGGTTCTCTTGGCTGCCATTTTGCTTTTCTTGCAGCAAGTTCTTCATCAGAAACTTTAAGTTCAAGCTTTAAGCCTGGAATATCAATGCTTATGATATCGCCTTCCTCTACTAAAGCAATAGGACCGCCTACTGCTGCTTCTGGTGAAACGTGTCCGATAGAAGCACCACGGCTTGCACCTGAGAAACGTCCATCTGTAATAAGTGCAACTGATGAACCAAGTCCCATACCAGCAATAGCTGATGTTGGGTTAAGCATTTCTCTCATACCAGGACCACCCTTAGGACCTTCATATCTGATAACAACAACATCACCAGGTACAATCTTTCCACCCTTGATAGCTGCAATAGCATCTTCTTCACAGTCAAATACTCTTGCTGGGCCTTCGTGTACAAGCATTTCATCAACTACTGCTGAACGCTTAACAACCGAACCATCTGGTGCAAGATTTCCAGAAAGAACTGCAAGACCTCCTGTCTTACTATATGGCTTATCAACTGGTCTTATGACTTCTTCATCTTTGTTATAAGCCGTAGCAATACACTCACCGATTGTCTTTCCTGATACTGTCATACAATCTGTATTAAGAAGTCCAATATCAGCAAGTTCTTTCATAACAGCATATACACCACCGGCTTCATTAAGATCCTCCATATATGTAGGACCTGCTGGTGCAAGGTGACAAAGGTTAGGCGTCTTTTCGCTTATTGGGTTAGCGAACTTAATATCAAAATCAAAACCAATCTCGTGTGCAATAGCTGGAAGATGTAACATACTATTTGTTGAACAGCCAAGTGCCATATCAACAGTAAGTGCATTCATAATAGAATCCTTTGTGATAATATCTCTTGCTGTAATACCCTTATTAACCATATCCATAACCGCCATACCAGCGTGTTTAGCAAGTTTAATTCTCTCTGAATATACAGCTGGGATTGTTCCATTTCCACGAAGTCCCATACCAAGAGCTTCTGTAAGACAGTTCATAGAATTAGCTGTATACATACCTGAGCAGGAACCACAAGTAGGACATACTTTTTCCTCGAATTCAAGTACATCTTCTTCTGTCATTGTTCCAGCGGCATATGAACCAACTGCCTCAAACATAGATGAAAGACTTCTCTTCTTACCCTTTACGTGACCTGCAAGCATAGGACCACCTGATACAAATACTGTAGGAAGGTTAAGTCTTGCTGCTGCCATAAGAAGTCCCGGAACGTTCTTATCACAGTTAGGTACCATAACAAGTCCGTCAAACTGATGTGCAATAGCCATACATTCTGTAGAGTCAGCTATTAAATCTCTTGTTACTAAAGAGTACTTCATACCAACGTGTCCCATAGCAATACCATCACACACAGCGATAGCTGGGAATACTACTGGAACACCACCAGCTTCTGCTACTCCTAACTTAACTGCATTAACAATCTTATCAATATTCATATGACCTGGTACAATTTCATTATATGAACTTACAATACCAATCATAGGTTTCTTCATCTCTTCTGCTGTGAAGCCAAGTGCATTAAAAAGGCTTCGTGCAGGTGCCTGCTGCATACCGCTTCTTGCGTTATCACTTACCATAACTATTCTCCTTGTAAATCTAATTCTTTAAGTTAAAATGTTCTCTTAGCCCACATATTTACATAAAACGAATAACTTATTCCACTATTTGTTAAGCCTTCATACATTATACTGCTTCACTAATTATCCAGCTTTTATACATTATGCTGCCAGGGAACATTTATCATTACTGTCTATACTTTATTTATACTCTCTCTGCTATAAGGTCACCCATCCTGTCTGTTCCGACCTTTGTGCAGCCTTCTGAATAAATATCTGTTGTTCTGTAACCTTCCTTAAGGACTGCTGCAACTGCTGCCTCAATAGCATCTGCTTCCTTATCAAGGTCAAGTGAATATCTTAACATCATAGCTGCTGAAAGGATAGTTGCTATAGGGTTAGCTATATTCTTTCCTGCTATATCTGGCGCTGAACCATGGCTTGGCTCATATAAGCCTAACTTAGTCTTACCAAGGCTTGCTGATGATAACATACCGATAGAACCTGTTATCATACTAGCTTCATCTGAAAGAATATCACCGAACATATTCTCTGTAAGAATCACATCAAACTGTCCCGGATTCATAACAAGCTGCATAGCGCAGTTATCTACAAGCATATCATCTAATTCAACTTCTGGATAATCTTTAGCAATTTCGTGTACAATCTTTCTCCAAAGTCTTGAAGAATCAAGTACATTTGCCTTATCTACACTTGTTACTTTCTTTCTTCTCTTCATAGCAATTTCAAAGCCCTTGATTGCTATCCTTCTAATCTCTTCTTCATTATATGTAAGAGTATCTATGGCAGTCATAAGTCCGTCAACTTCTTCTGTGTGTCTTTTACCAAAGTAAAGACCACCAGTAAGCTCTCTCATAATAACCATATCGAAGCCATCTCCGATTATCTCTTCCTTAAGAGGGCAGGCTGCCTTTAACTCATTGTATAAATATGCAGGACGAATATTAGCAAATAACTCCAAATCCTTACGAATCTTTAATAATCCAGCCTCTGGTCTTAGGTCAGGTGCAACATCATACCATCTTGAGTTACCCACGTTGCCACCAACAGCACCAAGAAGCACTGCATCTGAAGCCTTAGCAATTGCTACTGCCTCATCTGTAAGAGGTACTCCACACTCATCAATAGAACAGCCTCCCATTAAAATCTTCGTATAATCGAACTTATGTCCATATTTGTCAGCTACTGCATTTAATACTTTAACTGCTTCTGCGACTATCTCTGGTCCGATTCCATCACCGGGAATTAAAGTTATTTTACAATTCATAACGCATCCTGCCTTTCCTTCTTGTACTAACGCCCTACTTAAGTTTATTAACCCACTTTCAGGCTATTGGTTAATATATTACTCCATAATAGTGCATTTTTCAAGTATTTGTACAATATCGACAGTATCAAAACGCCCATTTTTATCAAAATAGAAAAATCACATTCTCGCACCGTATTCGGTCGTCTGCATCAACCCACATCTTCGTGCGGACGCATATTATCGTCATATGATATTTTTTGTATAACAGAGAATCCTATCAGAATTTCCCATTACACAAAAAAGCTTCCAGTACCATTTACCGGCACTGGAAGCTAAATCTTTTAATTCTGATTTATTATTCTCTCTGATTATTCTTCTGATGAAGCTGGCTTTTCTACCTGAGCAATTGCTTTCTTCTGCATTGTTATACGGCAGTTCTTATTGTTACCAAATTCAACGATAACATCATCTTCTGTTATATCAAGAATAACACCATAGAAACCACTTGTTGTAAGAACATAATCACCTATCTCCATAGAGTCCATAAGCTGCTGCTGTTCTTTCTGCTGTTTCTTCTGTGGCTTAATTGCGAAAAAGTACATTAATGCACCAAGTGCAACTACATATACTACAATAATACCAAGCTGTCCCATATATATTCCTCCTAATTACTTGCCTTCATATAGGCTCAATATTGTTATAATACCTTAATTGTGGTCATATGTCCATTGTTTAATGATAAATTTATAGCATTTTTATGATTTTAAATATTTATGCACTGCCATTAATTACTTCTTATCATAAGTCTTAAGCAGATATAATCTTTCATCCTTAAAGCTCTTATAATTTCCTGCATCAATAGCCCCCCTTATATCTTCCATAAGGTGATTATAAAAGTAAAGGTTATGAAGCACACAAAGCCTCATTCCAAGCATTTCCTTAGCCTTAAGCAAATGTCTTATATATGCTCTGGAATAATTCCTGCAGGCTGGACACTGGCAGCCCTCCTCAATAGGTGCTGTATCTTTTTCATACTTTGCATTAAAAAGATTAATCTTTCCAAACTTTGTATACACGTGTCCGTGACGTCCATTTCTTGATGGATATACACAGTCAAAGAAATCAATACCCCTGTCAACCGACTCTAAGATATTAGCTGGTGTACCAACTCCCATAAGATAAGTTGGCTTGTTCTGTGGAAGGTATGGAACAACCTCGTCCAGAACGTGATACATTTCTTCGTGTGTCTCACCAACCGCAAGACCGCCAACTGCGTATCCGTCAAGATCAAGCTCTGATATGCGCTTTGCGTGGTCAATTCTTATATCATCATAAATTGCCCCCTGATTAATACCGAATAACATCTGACTCTTATTTATAGTATCTTCAAGTGAATTAAGACGATTCATCTCCTTCTTACAACGCTCAAGCCATCTTGTAGTTCTCTCAACTGAATTAATAATATACTTTCTATCAGCCTTAGCAGGCGCACACTCGTCAAATGCCATTGCTATAGTCGAACCCAGATTAGACTGAATCTGCATACTTTCCTCTGGCCCCATAAATATCTTATGTCCATCTATATGTGACTGGAAAGTTACTCCTTCTTCCTTAATCTTACGAAGTCCCGCAAGTGAGAACACCTGAAATCCGCCCGAATCTGTAAGAATAGGCTTATTCCAGTTCATAAACTTGTGAAGACCTCCAAGCTCTTTTATAAGCTTATCACCCGGTCTTACATGGAGGTGGTAAGTATTGGATAACTCTATCTGTGTTCCTATTCCCTGTAAATCTGTTGTAGCAACTGCACCCTTAATAGCAGCCACTGTACCAACATTCATAAATACAGGTGTCTGCACAGTTCCATGAACTGTTGTAAATTCAGCTCTTTTTGCTCTTCCATCTGTCTTTAATATCTTGTACATATTCTCTCTTTCCTTATATATAATCTTAAATTAATTGCCCTTAAATATACAACCTATATTTCTCAACAAATATATATAATCTGCATCTCTTAATAAAATGCAATCTATATATCTAACAAATATATAACTCTTAATCACTCTGTTCTATAATAAATAATTCCTGATTAATCTCTCTTATAAAACTCTGTTATCCTGTCAATTCTTGATGTCATATTGGTAAATATCATATCCACAAGCGTAACTGCTGTCATCGCCTCAACAACAACTACAGCTCTTGGAACTATCATTGGGTCGTGTCTTCCCTTTATTGATACCTCTATATCTTCGCCAGATTTGCTGACCGTCTCTTGAGTTCTTGCTATTGAAGGTGTAGGCTTGACTGCCGCTCTTATGATTATATCAGAGCCATCGCTCATACCACCAAGCACACCACCACTGTGATTGGTCTTTTTGACAATCCTTCCATCTTTAATAGTAAAGCTGTCATTATTCGTACTTCCTGTACTGTCTGCTGCTGCAAATCCATCACCTATCTCAAAGCCTTTTACAGCACCAATGGACATTATAGCCTTTGCAAGATTAGCATCTAACTTTTCAAATACAGGATCACCAACTCCTGCCATCATACCTGTTACAACGCACTCAATTATTCCTCCCATTGAATCCTGCTCTTTCAGCTTCTCATCTGCGTACTTCTCAACCTGCATAGCAGCATTACTGTCTGGCATATTAAATGCGTTATTATCACGTTCATTAATATCAAAATTATTATAGTCTATATTAATTCCACCAATTCTAGATGAATATGCACATACCTTTATTCCAAGTTCCTCTAATATCTTAACAGCTATTGCTCCTGCCGCAACCCTGCCTATAGTTTCCCTTCCAGAGCTTCGTCCACCACCTCTGTAATCCCTGAAACCATATTTCTCGTCAAATGTATAATCTGCGTGTCCTGGTCTGTAATAGCCCGCTATCTCAGAATAATCTGCTGAACGCTGTGTTTTATTATATACCACCATAGAAATCGGTGTTCCTGTCGTCTTTCCTTCAAATACACCTGACAAAATACTTACTTTATCATCTTCTTTCCTAGGTGTAGTGTACTTTGACTGTCCTGGTTTTCTTCTGTTAAGAAACTTCTGTATATCTTCTTCACAAAGAGAAATCCCTGCCGGACAACCATCAACAACAACTCCAAGTCCCTCGCCGTGAGATTCACCCCAAGTCATAAACTTAAAAATATTTCCATATGTCGAACCTGCTGCCACTTATCTGCCTCCTATTCTGTATGCATCTATATAAAAAACTGATATTATCTATAAAATAACACTCTATAGATAATATCAGATTTCTGTTAATTATTCAAAACATTTTCAAGATTAATTCTAAGTTCATCTAACTGATGTGCCAAATCAGCATTCATCTTCTCTGGCTTACACTTGACAACAATTCTTTTCAACTGGTTCATAGCTTCCTTTACAGCCTTCTTCTTAGCTTTATCCCATACCTTTTTATTCTGGCTGTATTCGCCCTCAGCTCTCTTTAAAGTATTCTCAGCTTCAATATGCGAATTCCAGTATTCCTCATTCTTCTTATCCTGCTCGCCATACACTTCCGCTTCCCACTTAGCTCTCTCAATCTCTTCCTCTGACATATTAGAGCTTGAAGTTATCGTAATAGACTGCTCTCTTCCGGTTCCAAGGTCTTTAGCTGATACATTGACAATTCCATTGGCATCAATATCAAATGTTACCTCTATCTGTGGAACACCTGCCATAGCCCTCTTGATACCATTAAGCTTGAAATTACCCAAAAGCTTATTATCCCTTGTAAATCTTCTCTCACCCTGAAATACCTTAATATCTACTGATGTCTGGAAATTGCCCGCAGTCGTAAATATCTGGCTATGCCTTGTAGGTATAGTCGTGTTACGCTCTATAAGTCTGCTTGCAATTCCTCCAACAGTCTCTATCGACAGTGACAATGGAGTTACGTCCATAAGAATAATCTCCGATGCTGCAGACCCCGGCATAAGCTGGTTGCCAAGCTTGCCTCCCTGAACTGCCGCACCAAGAGCTACACACTCATCAGGATTAAGATTTCTTGAAGGCTCTTTGCCCATAATCTGTCTTACCTTATCTTGAACTGCCGGAATCCTTGTTGAACCTCCAACAAGAAGCACCATTCCTATATCATTCTTATTAAGTCCTGCATCATGGAGAGCATTTTCAACAGGAATAACTGTCTTATCAACCAGATCAGCCGTCAGCTCATTAAACTGCTGTCTTGAAATATTCATATCCATATGATGTGGTCCGTCTTTCGCCATAGCAATAAATGGAAGATTAATATTGGCATTAAATGCAGACGACAATTCTTTCTTGGCTTTCTCAGCCTCTTCTCTTAATCTCTGCATAGCTGAGGCATCTTTAGAAAGATTAATTCCGTCAGTTTCTTTAAAACGGTCAACAAGATAATTGACAAGCCTTGCATCAAAATCATCTCCACCAAGATGATTATCACCTGATGTTGCAAGCACCTCAATAACATTATCCCCTATATCAATAACTGAAACGTCAAATGTTCCCCCTCCAAGATCATATACAAGTATCTTCTGAGGATTGCCATTATCAAGTCCATATGCAAGTGCCGCACTTGTTGGTTCATTAATGATTCTAAGGACATTAAGTCCTGCTATCTTGCCCGCATCCTTAGTAGCCTGTCTCTGTGCATCATTAAAGTAAGCAGGTACAGTAATTACAGCATCTGTCACTTCCTCGCCAAGGAATCCCTCTGCATCTTTCTTTAACTTCATCAGAATATATGCTGAAATCTCCTGTGGTGTATACGACTTGCCATCTATCTTCTTCTTATAATCTGTACCCATATATCTTTTGATAGAGAAAATGGTTCTATCTGAATTAACTGATGCTTGTCTTCTAGCTGTATCTCCAACAAGACGTTCTTTGTTCTTGGTAAATGCAACAACTGATGGTGTCGTTCTATAGCCCTCACTATTAGTTATAACTGTCGGTGTATCACCTTCTATCACCGCCACGCAGCTATTAGTTGTTCCCAAATCAATTCCGATTACCTTGCTCATAATTCCTCCATCACTCATAGATTATCAATAAATCACAATACAATTCCATTAATAATATAAGTGTATCACATTTATTGGGAATTACCATTAATAAAAGCGGAATTAATTAGAAAAATTATATAAACTTGTATTACCAATTTACACGTCTCTACTTATAACTATGCGGTAGCCGGACCCTAAGCACCTTCCTCTTAAGCATTTTCCCATCCCAGGGAATAAGCGGATATATATAACTCTTCCCCGTTATAGTCCTGTTAAATGCTATCATAAGCACAGATATTACAACTCCTGCAATAAATCCACCAAGATTAAATATCTGTGTGAGTATAAGAGTAAGCACCCTTAAGAACTTAAATGCATAACCCATTTCAAAGTTTGTCTGTCCATAAGTTCCTACTGTTACAACCGCCATATAAAGAAGTGCCTCCGGATTAAACCAGCCTGAACTAACTGCATATTCACCAACAACAATACCTGCTACAATGCTTAAAGGTGTCGATAACATAGTAGGTGTATTGACTGCCGCAAGCTTAAGACCGTCAACTGCAAGCTCAAGTATAAGGAGCTGTAAAAGCACAGGCACGGTTATATCATCTGTTATAAGCACAAATTTCATAAATTCAGGAACCCAGTCAGGATTGTTTACAAAAAGCAGCCATAACGGAGTTAATATCCACGTTACAATAGAGAAGAAAAATCTTGTAATTCTAAGATATGAGCCAATCATTGGTGAAAAGTTAAAATCATCTGCTTCCTCTATAATATCAAAGATAGATGCAGGAATTATCATAACTGCGGGAGAATTGTCTACCATAATTACAATATTCCCGTCAAGTATTGCCGCTGTTGCAGTATCTGGGCGTTCTGAGTATTTAAACTTCGGAAATGGGTTAATCCATTTATGTGTGAACATACATTCTGCAAGGCTTTCTATATTCATAGTGAGTGCATCAACATCTATTGATTGTATAAGCTTTCTCATTCTATTAAGAACACTCTGGTCAACAGAGTCAGATATATAACATATCGCAACATCTGAACGTGAACGTCTGCCAACTCCATATAATTCCATAGAGAATCTTGGGTCACGTATCCTTCTTCTTAAAAGTGCCGCATTAGATACAAGTGTTTCCACAAAACCGTCCCTTGAACCTCTTAACACCCTGTCTTTCCATGGCTCTGATACTGAACGCATAGGATACGTTCTGCAATCTATTAACAGGCACTCATCAAAACCATCTATCGTCATAATAGATACACCTGACAGAAACTGTGTTATGACATAATCGACATTTCCGCTCCTTGTAACCTCTGTATAAGGCATACCTTTCTCCAGAAATATATCAAGACTTGTTATGTCCGATTCTTTCAACGAATAAAAGAACTGCATAAGCTTCTCAGCCATATCTTCCCGAACAAATCCATCTATAAAAAAGAATCCTGCCTTTTTTCCACCAATTATAATTTCTCTCGTTAAAATATCAAAATTCTCCTCAATGCGGATTTGTTTTTTCATACTGCGGATATTTTCATCCGCACTGGTTGAAAATTCTGTCCTGATATTATCTGTATTTATTGTCTGCATCGAAATAAATCCTCATTTCATTTCTGCGCTGGTTGCGCTTTTTATCCATAGGATATCCGCCGTCCGTGACTTCATACATCTTTTGCAAAAAAATAACAGAAATCCTATCCGCACGCGGTATATGATTTCTGTTATTTTTATCTTTTTTAAATTATTGTTTTAAAGTCGCTCTTAATACTCTTAAAGTTCTTCATCGGACTTTTTCTTTCGCTTACTGCCTGCAAATCCTGCAAACATTGCTGAAACTGCCGCACCGAAAAGATACCATACGGAATGTGTTTTATCTGCTGTCTGCACACTTTCCTGCTGATTTTCTGCTGCATTTTCGGACGGATTATCATTACCATTCTGACTGCCATCAGCTTCTCCCGTACCGCCCGGCTGGTTATTGTCCGGCTCTGAAGGCGTCGGGGTCGGTGTTGGCTCCGGCGTTGGTTTTGGCTCTGG
>ERZ773131.1992-NODE-1992-length-13722-cov-3.318139_pt1 | contig 13722 bp, 15 predicted proteins | sample MGYA00511082_ERZ773131 | MGnify/ENA primary metagenome ERZ773131 (study PRJEB29015, sample SAMEA2737813) | human gut metagenome | biome: human gut; feature: human-associated habitat; material: faeces | place: China | collected 2012 ... | reverse complement strand
GGATTCGAACCCTCGACCTCTCGGATGCGAACCGAACGCTCTCCCAGCTGAGCTACAAGCCCGAATATGAAGTTGTTTGTCTTGTTGACGAATTTGCGAGGTGGGTTTTGACCACCTTGCCAAAATTTTCGGCAACTCCGATGGCGAAAATTTTGGCCGCGAGATTTTTGCGGGACAAGGTTGCAATATATCAGGCTTGCTCTCCCAGCTGAGCTACAAGCCCGTATTCACTTGGTACCCTGCTATTATACACGTTTTCCGGAAAAATGCAAGAGGAATTTCTCCGTCCGCGCAGACATTAGTAGGAGAAAATGCAATTATTATATATTCGTATTTTACTTATGGTGATAGTGTGGTATACTATTGAATGTTGTGCGGCTGCGGCCGCACAGGAATAAACAAATGACAGGAGTGCTGTTGCTATGAGCAGAACGTTGGGAACCGTCGTCCGCGGCGTGCGTGCGCCTATTTTCCGCGAGGGTGATAATGTGGTGGACATCACCGTGTCCACCGTCCTGAACGCGTTGCAGGACAACGCCATCACCGCCCGTGACGGCGACGTGGTGGCCGTGACCGAATCCGTTGTGGCGCGCTGCCAGGGCAACTACGCCACCTGTGAGCAGATCGCCGCCGATGTGCGCGCCAAGACCGGCGGCAAGACCGTGGGCGTGGCGTTCCCTATCCTCAGCCGCAACCGCTTCTCCCTGCTGCTGCGGGGCATCGCGCTGGGCGCGGAGAAGGTGGTGCTGCTGCTGAGCTATCCCTCCGACGAGGTGGGCAACCATCTGGTGAGCCTTGACCAGCTGGACGAGGCGGGCATCGACCCGTGGCACGATGTGCTGTCGCTGGAGCAGTTCCGCGCGGCTTTCGGCGAGGTGGTGCATCCCTTCACCGGCGTGGACTATGTGGCCTATTACAAGTCCATCATCGAAGAGGCCGGTGCCCAGGCGGAGATCGTGTTCGCCAACCGCGTCACCGCCATCGTGCCCTACACCGACACGGTGATCACCTGCGACATCCACACCCGCCAGCGCAGCAAGCGCCTGCTGACTGCCGCCGGCGCCAGGGTGGTGCTGGGTCTGGACGACCTGCTGACCGCCCCCGTGGACGGCAGCGGCTGCAACCCCCAGTACGGTCTGCTGGGCAGCAACAAGGCCGATGACGACCGGGTAAAGCTGTTCCCCCATGACGCCAAGGCGGTGGCCGAGGCCATCGGCAAGGCCATGAGCGAGGCCACCGGCAAGCGCATTGAGGCCATGGTCTACGGCGACGGCGCGTTCAAGGATCCCGCCGGCAAGATCTGGGAGCTGGCCGACCCGGTGGTGGCTCCCGGCTACACCAGCGGTCTGGTGGGCACGCCCAACGAGCTGAAGCTGAAGTATCTCGCCGACAACGACTTTCTGAACGTCGCGTCCCATATAATATATGTCCTCAACCTCAGCCGTGGCGAGGGTGAACTTATTGATGAGTCCTTTTATATCGCATCCGTCAAGGTCAACATAGTCCTTGATCCAGTTTATTGAAACAAGCATGACTTTAAGCCTCCTCTTTCTTCGTGTCGTCGGGCACGGTGAACGATGAATTGGTGAACTGCGAGAGCGACTTGAGATTGCAGCTGTTGAACACTCGGATGTCCTTGACGCCGTATTTCATCATCGCAAGGCGCGTCAGTCCCAGACCGAAAGCGAAGCCCGAATACTTCTCGGGATCGATGCCGCCCGCCTTGAGAACGTTCGGATGTATCATGCCGCAGGGGCAAAGCTCAAGCCAGCCGGAATCCTTGCAGGAGGAGCAGCCCTCGCCGCCGCAGATAAGGCACTGGATATCAAGCTCGAAGCCGGGCTCAACGAACGGGAAGAAGCCGGGGCGCAGGCGCACCGTGACATCCTTCTGGAAAACCTCGGAGAGCATCGTCTTCATGAAATAGATAAGGTTCGAAATGGATATGTCCTTGTCGACCATCATGCCTTCCATCTGGAAGAAAGTATTCTCGTGGCAGGCGTCGATCTTCTCGTTTCTGAAGCAGCGTCCGGGGAAGACGGCGCGAAGCGGAATACCTTTTTCAAGGTCGGCGGCGTATTTGCGAAGAATAGTGTTCTGCGCCGCAGAGGTGTGGGTCTTGAGCAGCTGGCCGTTGCTCAGGTAATATGTGTCCTGCATGTCGCGCGCGGGATGGTGCTTCGGAATGTTGAGCGCCTCGAAGCAGTTGTAGTCGTCGGTGACCTCGGAGTAGTCCTCAATGGAGAAGCCCATGTTGAGGAATATCTCGTCAACCTCGCGCTGAACGAGCGTTATCGGGCTGTAAGAGCCGGGGTTCGTGTCGCAGGGGAAAGACTCGTCGTAGACCTCGGCGCTTTCAATGAGGCGCTGTTCTTCAAGAGCCTTGAGCTCCTGGAGACGCTCCTGCATGGAGGTCTCGATGAATTGTTTTATCGTGTTTATCTTTTGACCTGCCTCTTTCTTCTGATCGTTGGGCAGGGCGCGAAGCTCGCTCATGAGATTTGCGATGTGACCCTTTTTGCCGAGGAACTATATCCTCAGATCCTCAAGCTCAGAGACCTTGCCCGCCTCGGCGGATTTCTTTTTGAATAACTCTTTGAGCTTTTCGGCGTTTTCGTTCATACTTCTCATCCTTTCAAAAAGCATAATTTACATCTTTTCTGCCGGCAGGGGAGGCAAAATAAAAAATCCTCCGTCCCACTGAGGGACGAAGGAAACTTCGCGGTACCACCCTGCATTCGCGCCCATAGGACGCCTCAGCCTGTTCCGCTCGATGGCGGACAGCACCGTGTAACGGCGGTGAACCGTCTCAGCCTACAACATAAAGCTTCAGCCGAGCCGCTCCGGAGTGAACTTCGGCGTGCTCTGACACGGGATCATTCCAGCCAAGTGACCCCTCTCTGCGGTGTTCGCCGCGCGCCTACTCTCTCCATCTGTGCGTTGTTTTTATATCCTGTTTATCATAGCACATTATTTTTGTTCTTGCAAGTGCCGTGTGAAAATTTTTTATTTGCTGTCATATTCGTCAAGAAAACTGTGCTTTATCCCGTCCTTTTTGTAGGCGAGAACCGTGTCAATATTGACATTCTCAACGCTGCTGAATATGCATTTCTCAACATCGGGATTGCTCTTTTTAAGCTCGCGTATCAGCTCTTTCGTCTCCTGACGCTTTGAGTGATTCTGCCCGTCGTTACAGGTCGTGCAGGTGTCGGTGAACTTGCAGGCGCACTGGATGAAGTGAAGCCCGTTGTAGTCGCGCCACGCCTTTATGTCGTCCTCGCGCACGAGGTAGAGCGGGCGAATCAGCTCCATGCCCGGATAGTTCGTGCTGTGGAGCTTGGGCATCATCGTCTGTATCTGCGCACCGTGGAGCATTCCCATGAGTATCGTCTCGATAACATCGTCGTAGTGGTGACCGAGAGCTATCTTGTTGCAGCCCAGCTCCTGCGCGAATTTATAAAGATATCCGCGCCGCATCCTCGCGCAGAGATAGCACGGCGATTTTTTTACATTGTAGACGGATTTGAATATGTCCGACTCAAATATGTTTATCGGGATGTTCAGCGCCCGCGCGTTGTCTTCGATTATCTTGCGGTTCTCGGGGTTATATCCGGGATCCATGACGAGATATTTGACCTCGAAATTCACTTTGCTGTATCTTTTAAGCTCCTGAAAGAGCTTCGCCATGAGCATCGAGTCCTTGCCGCCGGATATGCATACCGCGACCCGGTCGCCCTCGTTGACGAGTTTATATATCTTGAGAGCCTTCGTGAACGGACTCATTATCGAAACGCGGAATTTCTTTCTTAGACTCTGCTCGACCTTCTGACACAGTTCGCTGTCCTGTCGGTTCTGCATCTCATAGCGCATCCACGCGAGATATCCGCCCTCGAGGCTGTACGCCTCGTAGCCTTGCTCGCACAGCCTGTCCGCAATGTCTATGCTGAAAACTCCGTGCGCGCAGTAGATTATTATTTTTTTGTCCCTGTCCGCGGGCGGATTGTTCTCAAGCTCGTCGGCGGTTGTGTGCACCGAGCCGGGGATGAATCCATACGCTCTGTCCGTCTCGCTTCTTATGTCATAGACGGTGTATTCCCCGTCGTTGAGTTTCTTCAGCTGTTCTGCCGATATTTCCATTGCCTGCGCTCCAATGCTGCATTTTTGCCGTAAACGGCATTGCTATTATACCGCGAAACAAGGCGGTTTGTCTATAATAAAGGTGCAAAGCCCAATAAATGTCATGATAGAAAATAATGCTGCAAAAGCTGAATATCTTACGCCAAGTTAAAAGGACAGAGGTTTGAGTGTCAATAATAAATTGAAAAAAGGACTTGCTTTTGCAAGTCCTTTTTCATGGTCGGAGTGACGGGATTCGAACCCATGGCCTCTTGGTCCCGAACCAAGCGCGATACCAAACTTCGCCACACCCCGAAGTGCTTTAAGAATTATATACTATTGTCGCGAAAATTGCAAGAGCTTTTTTAAATAAATTCGTGTGTTGCGCAAATTTATTCCGCGCCTGCGAAGCAGGGGAGCCGGATTGCCGGCTCCCTTTGGCTATTATTATCAGTCTCTGTGTTTTTCTTCGAGTGCTCTTTTGGTTTCGTCCCATTTCTCTCCGGCGAGAGGATAGAATTTCAGGCTTATCGCGCAGATTATAAGCAGCGCAGCGGGTACAGCCATCCATGCGACGAGCACGCCCTGCTTTGCCCATTCGCTCTGCATTCCGGAGGCGAGGGTCGTGTCGTAGCCGAATGCCTTGGCTATGAGCAGAAACGCGGAGTTCGCGAAGCTTATTGCAGGCTTTGTTATCAGGCTGTTGACTCCCGCGTACATGCCCTCGCGGCGCAGCCCGGTGATGCTTTCATCGTAGTCGATAACATCGCCGTTCATCAGCGGAACAAGGTACATTCCGCCCGCAAATCCCATGCCTGCGGTGAAGAATCCGAGGATGGCAATGACGCTTATCTTGCCGAATATCGCCATCGCCGCAGAGCCGCAGGCGAATATCACGCACATGATGAATACGCATTTCTTGACGCCCCATGTCCTGACTTTATTTGCCCATAGTATAACCCCGAGCACCGCGCCGAGCCCTAATGCTCCGTAGGCTACCGGCATCGGCAGGTCGAATTCGTCAAAGTAGTATATGACGCCCTGCATGAGTATCGTCTGAATGAATACTACAGTAAACGAGAGCACCTCGAAAACGACGAACGAGCGGTTTTTGAAGCAGTCTATGACTGCCTTGAAAATGTTTTCGTTCTTGTCGCTCTCGGTCGTGACTTTCTCTTTGTAGAAGAAAGTAGATGTGAATATGATAACGAACGCGAGGATTCCTATGCCCGCCATTATCAGCTGGAACTTTGTCGGGTCGCTTCCGACCTCCGGCTTTATCAGCGGGAAAACAACGAGCGGAACCGCCATCGCGATGAGCGTGAAGAATATCTTCCACAGGAAGATGCCGCTGCGCGCCTTGTTCGATACCGCCATGGTGTAGGGCATGACGTAGATGGACGTCGCGATTGCCGTGTAGAGCGTGTCAAACAGGAACAGCGTTGCGAGCATCTGAATGAACAGAGCCGTCTGCGAGCTGCCGAGCGGCCATCTGACCCATGTCAGCACGAAAATCAGCGAATAGAAGAACGCGCCGTATCTTATATACGGTATTCTGCGCCCGAGCTTCGACTTCGTGTGGTCGGAGATATAGCCGAACAGCGGATCGTTCAATGCGTTCCATATGGCGAATATCATCCATACCGTGCTCGCGCGTCCCTCGGAAAGACCGAGGAATTTCGTGAAGAAATATGTCATTCCTCCGCCTGTCAGCAGACTGTTTATCGTTGTGCAAAGGCAGTCCGCCGAGCAAAGCCAGAATTTGCTTGACGCGGAGACTCTTTCTTCGGTACCTGCGGTGTTTTTATTTTTCATGTTTTCGTCCTCATTTCCTGAATACTCTGTCCGTGCGGTAGATTATCCCGTCCGGTCTGTTCGGATATTGTGTTATCTTCGGCAGCTTTGAGTTGCCGCGGCTTTTTGCCATGATTTCCTTGCCCCAGGTTATGACCTGAGCTATATATTCGCGCTCCAGCTGCGGAACTCTGTGACCCCAGAATATCCTGTAGTCGGCGCTCATGTCATATAGCCACTGCGCGCTTGGGAGCCACTCCTCAATGCTCGTAACTCCGGGAAGCTGCATCCACAGCGCGTCGCAGACATTGTCGCCGCTGAATATGATTTTGTCCTGCTCGTCGATAAATGCGACGCTACCGCGCGAGTGCCCGGGTGTGTGCTTTACCCGCACGGATTTCCCTCCGAGGTCAAAAATATGCCCGTCATCCATGGGGATTATCTTTGTTTTGTATTTGCCGGGTTTTACGTCGCCCATTTTGAACCCGTGCGATTTTACGGGCGCGTTTGATGCGAGAAATACTTTGCGAAACAGCAGGGACATCTGCGCTTTGTTGAGCATCTCACAGTCGGCGCGGTGAATGTAAATTTCTTCAAACTGTCCCGCGCCGCCGATGTGGTCGCCGTGTCCGTGCGTCGCCGCGAGAATTATCGGCAGATCTGTGAGCTTTTCCGCCGCGCCTCTTATGTCGCAAAAGCCGGTGCCGCAGTCTATCAGCAGAGCCTTTTCGCTGCCGACGACAAGATAACAGTTCGTGCCGTCAAACTCGTTGAGCAGATAAACATTTTCGGCGAGCTTTGTTACCGGAAGATCGCTTCTCATTCTTTGCCCTCCGCTGTCTTTTCGCTTATGCGCTTGTCGTGGTATTTCTTCGCGGGGATGAGCGGGATTATCGTCAGCAGCACGAGAGCCGCGCCGACGAGCAGAAGCGTGTAGGTCGGCAGATATGCCGTCAGCCCGTTTTCGTCAACGAACTCGCCGCTCTTTTTGATTATCGGGTTTGCAATCAGCGGAGCTACGACCATCGGGATGAGCACGAAGAAGAGAATACGGATTCCCTCAAACTGACCTCTCGCGTCCTCGGGATAGAGCTGCTTGCCCCAGACCGTGCTGCTCTGCAGGAACAGCACATAGCCCATGCCGAGCAGGAGAACGCCGATGAGAAGCATCGGGTTCCAAATCGAGTTTGTGTTGACATTCTCGGGTCTTACAAACAGTCCGAGCAGACCGACTCCGATGCTGTTGAGAACAGTTGAAATAAAGCAGAGCAGGGGAGCCTTGTTATTGTTGAGCAGCTTCGTGCAGGGGATAGTGAACAGCATCGCGAGCACGAGCGCAACGCCCTCGATATATCCCATCATGTCGGCGGAGAAGCCGAGATAATATATCATGTAGTTGCCGATATGGGCGAAGTACATATTGAACGCTATAAAATAGACGGAGAGCGAGAGGTTGACCCAGGCGAGCTCCTTGTGCTTTATGTAGTTCTTGAAGTTGAGTATGCTGAAAAACTGCTGAGCAAATGTGCCTCGCTTGCCGGGCTTTAGCTCCGGGCTGTCCTTCATCGCAAACAGACAGTATATGCCGAAAAGAATAACGGCGACACCCATGACGAGAAACAGGCGCATATAGTTGTCATTGCTGCCGACTAACATTCCGCCGGCTACGGTTCCGACTATCGTGCCTATGACCGGCTGAGTGGCAAGAGCCGCGCCTATCTGCCCCTTGTTGCTGTCTTTCATGTGGTCGTTGACCCATGCGTTGAAGCCGATATCATTTCCCATCGAGCCGAAGAAGCTCATTATCGCGTCCGCCGCGACGACCGCAACGCCGACTGCCATGAGCACGGACGGTGTATCGCTGCTGCCGCGCACAAGATACTGCGTCAGCCCGAAAACAATGGTGAATATGCCCCAGAGGATATAGCCGACAGACGCCATTATCTTGCGCTTGCCTATTCTGTCTGAGATGCAGCCGAATAGGAAAGTTGAGATAGTCGTCGCCGTTGCCGAAACGCCGACCATCCATGAGATTATTGTCGGATCCTTTGCAATCTTTGCGTAGACAAAGGTGTTGAACCACTGGTTTTCCATGTTCCAGCATATTTGTCCGGCAATTCCGAGACCCCATACGAGAATCCAGAACCTTGCGTTTGAAAGTCCGTTTTTGCTTTTCATTATCTTTCACCGCCTCAAAAGATTTCTGTTAGTTTTATATTAAACTTGCACAGCCCAAAAGTCAATAAAACTATATGCAGAATTGCTGAAAAGTTTATAAATATATTTATTATTTTGTACATGATATAAAAACACGGCCTGAAAATATCAGACCGTGCTTTTATTTAAAATATTTTATTTTTTCGCTTTGAATCGGCGGCCCTTGGCGTTGAGCGATTTCATCGCTTCGATGAAGCCCTCGCGGGTCACGCCTGCGGGCATGTGCGCCCATTCTGTTGTCTGAACGAATTTGTCCGCCATCTTTTCGAATTCACTCTCGTCTATCTCAACATCGTCGAAGCAGACGGGGAGACCTATCGAGCTGTTGAACTCCATTATGCGCTCGACCTCGCTGTCGTCCTTCTCGAACTCGAGCAGGCAGAGCACGCCGAGCGAAACGACTTCGCCATGCAGGTGGTGATGCCCGTTCTCGGTTACAGTCGAGCCGTAGTAGACGCAGTGGGCGAGGGTGGAGTTGTAATAGTAGCTGTCAACCGTGCTCATCATGTTCGAGACGATGCCGGTCGATATAATAATGTCGAGCGTCACCTGGTCGAGCGCGAACGACGCTTTCTTTTCTCTTATGGATTCCAGAGCCTCTGCGCCGTATTCTATCAGCGGGTCGGTGCATATCCTGCTTATCTGCTTGCCCATGAGCGGCGTGTGCGAGAGCGTGTCGTCCTTTGAGGAGAACACAGCTTCGTATTCCTTGCTCAGCGCGTCGCCGATGCCCGCCCACAGCAGCTGCTCCGGCGAATCCGCGATAACTGCGGAGTTTATAAAGCAGTGGTTTGCAAGCTTCGGATAATAATATTCCCTGAACGAGCCGTCGGGGTTGTATATGACCGAGATGGCAGTCACTGATGCGCAGTTTGAAGCGACGGTCGGGAATGTGAACAGCGGCTTGTCAAGCTTGTCTGCAACATATTTGCCCGTGTCGCATGCGCGCCCGCCACCGACTGCGAATATCATGTCGGCGTCTCTGACAGTCGGATTCGCTATCAGCGCGTCGCCGTTTTCGTATGTCGAATCACCGCCGTATTCGATAAAATCGAGCAGCTTTACATCGCTCCCGGCAACGCCGTCGATCATGGCTTTTTTAGCCTTAGCCATTGCGGTCTTTCCGCCGATGACTGCGGCGGTCTTGCCGAAGAACCGCGTGACATGCGGTATTTCTTTGTAGCAGTCGGGACCTATCGAATAGCTCGGCAGGTATAGGTTGTAGTTGATGTTGTAGTCAGACATTTTTATCACTATCCTTTTCAGTGTTCCGCGTTATATTTTTCAAGCTCCGTTATGGCGTCAACAATCATGTCCTCAGTTACTTCATAGGGATATTTGCGAACATCGATGCCCTTGAGCGCTTTCTCGGCAACGGTTCTGACATCGTCGGGAGTTGCGTGAATGTCGCTGAGCTTTGTTGGCAGACCCATGGAGCGGTTGAAATTGAATACCTTTTCTCGCTCTTCGTACTGCTTGTCAACCGTCAGCAGAACAAGTATTCCGTAGGAGACGACCTCGCCGTGCAGATGATGGTTCTCTTCGGTGCTCTTGAGAACGGTGAAGCCGTTGTAGACCGCGTGAGCAAGACCGGTCGTGTAATCGACCTGAACGAAGTTCGAGACAAGTCCTGTTGAGACGATTATTCCGAGGATAACTTCGGTCAGCTCGTCAGTTACTTTGTGAGCGCGGCAGTCCGCAAGAGCTTTTTCGCCCCAGCGGAGCATCGGCACTGCGCACATTGAACTCAGCGCAATGCCCATGGCGTCCGAGTGAGCGGGAATATCTCCGCGCGAAGATACCGTGCACTCATAGTGCTTCGCCATCGTGTCGCCGATGCCTGCCCAGAGATATTTGTCCGGCGCGTCGGCGATTATCTGAGTGTCTATAAAAATGTGCTTGGGCGGGATCTTCGAGAATGAATATTCGCGCAGGCTTCCGTCCGGATGATAGAGTATGCCAAGGCTCGTGCAGGATGCGCAGGTCGAGGCGATGGTTGGGAATGTGAAGAACGGTCTGTCCGTCGAGTGGGAGAGTACCTTGCAGGTGTCGATAGCCTTGCCGCCGCCGACTGCGAAAATCATGTCCGCGTCCGCAACTTTTGGCTTGAGCCTCTCAATATTCTCGACCGATGCTTCGCCGCCGTACCAGAACGGACCGATAATTTCAATTCCGGCTTCTTTAGCCGCTGCGATTATTTTATCCTGCGCCGCGGCGAGTGCGTGCTTGCCGCCGATTATCGCCGCCTTTTTGCCGTATGCCGGGCAGATTTCTTTTATATCCTCATATGCGTCCGTGCCTACCGAATATCCGGGAAAAAGTGTTCTCTTCATATTATATCATCCTTTCCGAAAAAGTGAAGTCCTGTTATTTGCACTCGGGGTGCTCTTTGATGTATTTTCTGTTCTTGTATACGCCGACCGTCAGGAACGGTACAACAACTATGGCGATGGCGAGATATCCGCAGTAGCCGTAGCCGTATTTGATAATATTTGTAAGACCGACGAGCGAGATGGTCATCGACAGTATAATAATAAACGCCGAAACAACTGCGCTGCGCACTCTCTGCGACTTGATCTTTTTGAATACTTTGTGGTTCTCAAAGCGGGCGACGAAGCCGAAAGTTGTTGTGACGCCTGTCGAAATGAGGCACAGGAGCAGGCAGATACCGTAAATAACCGTCAGCCACTTCATGCCCATCTCGGTGCATACGGTCAGCGTCGGGATTGTCGAGCCGCCCTCAACCGAGCTGTAGTAGCCTTTCCACGACATCAGCATGAATACCGAGAGAACAAGCGCAACGGAGTTCATGACGAATGAGATCCACATCGACTTCGAGCAGTTCTTTTTGCCCTTGAGCGGAGTACCGCAGGCTATCATCGTCGGCAGGGTGACGCACTGGAAGCCCGCATATGTGAAAGCATTGAGAATGGCCTTGGGTATATTCTTGAATCCGACTGCGCTGAAATCTGCGCTCATGACCGTGAACAGTGTCTTGCTCTTGAAAATGCCGATGGTGTAAATAGTTATTGCGGTCACAAGAATAGCTATGCCCATATAGGTCGAAACTTTTCTGACGAGGTCTGCGCCGAATATCGTCAGCAGCAGAACGAGCGCGCCGACAATAACAATGCCGATATAGTAGTTGAGCCCGAAATACTGATTAAGTGCGGATGCCGCGCCGGATATAGCGGCGGCGACTGCCATGAGCACCATTATATAAAAGAAAACTTCAAACAGAACGTAGCATTTGTCGAGCGGGTGATAGAGCGTTTCAAAAAGCTCTTTGTGGCTCTTGAGTCCGCGCGAGTTGTACATGATCATCGCCTCGCGCATTGTGAGCGTCAGCAGAAGCATTGCTATCACTGCCGATATCGGACCGAGCCAGCCGAGCCCGACATAGTATGTGTTTGCCTGGTTACCGGTTGCGAAGCCACCGCCGGCGTGCGCCGAAAACAGAACCGAACCGACGGAGAATGCAAGGGCGAACGAGCCCTTCGCTGCGATGTTCTTTGCGGATGTTTTTTCTTTCATTTTTTGCATCACCTTTCGTGAGCGAGATTTTCAGGCAAGCAAAAAGCCCGGCTGCACATTGAGCGCAGCCGGGTTTATCGAGCTTTTTTTAATTACTCAGCAACTTCTTCAGCATATACGCTGACTTCCCTGCGGCCGAGATGCTTGGTCTCAAAGCGCACGATACCGTCTGCCTTAGCATAAAGAGTATCATCTTTGCCCAGACCTACATTTACACCGGGATGGAAGTGAGTGCCGCGCTGGCGAACCAAAATGTTGCCTGCGAGAACGAACTGACCATCAGCACGCTTGGGGCCAAGACGCTTAGACTCAGAGTCACGACCGTTCTTGGTGGAGCCGCCGCCCTTCTTATGAGCAAAGAGCTGCAGATTGATGTTCATCATCGTGTTACACCTTCCTTTCTGATATTTTGATGTAATCACCATAGGTAGCGGCAATGGACCTGAGGCCCAGTGCCATCGTTTTCAAAATGATCTGTGCTTTTTCGCAGTCCTGATCGGATATGTCCGCGGGAAGCATCAGATACATATTCGCCTCTGTGATGTCGAGTGCCGTCTGTATCTTTAATACTTCGTTTATGCCCAGGGCCGCAGTCTGCGTCAGTGCGGACACTGCGCTGCAAACTATGTCACTGCCCTCATCGGCATACCCGGTATGTCCCTTGGCCTCAAAGCCAACAAGGCCGGACCTGTCGCGAATAAGCGTTACGTGCGTCATGCTTTAGCCGATGGACTCGATCTTGACCTTGGTGTAAGGCTGACGATGTCCCTGCTTTTTGCGTATGTTCTTCTTGGGCTTATAGTGGAATACTACGACCTTCTTGCCCTTGACCTGATCGACAACGGTTGCCTTGGCGGTAACGCCCTCTACTACGGGCTTGCCAACTACGACCTCGTCGCCGCACAGCATCAATACTTCAAATGCGACCTCAGCACCTACTTCGGCATCCAGCTTTTCGACGAGGATCTCGTCGCCGGCTTCTACCTTGTACTGCTTGCCACCGGTACGGATGATAGCGTACACGTCCTGTACCTCCTTCTTTAAATCTCGCCCATATTCGGCGGTGGATTATCTCCACGCTTACAAAGCCGATACGGAGCGGCTCACCGAACCATGATAACATGCCAAGCACGGCCTGTCAAGACGAAAAACCGCCTGTTTGCAAGATTATTGATTACGGTAAGTACAGATATGAACTTGCAAGAAAGGAAAAAGAGGCTAAAAAGAAACAGAAGACCGTTGAAGTAAAAGAAGTGCGTCTTTCACCAAATATTGAGACAAACGATCTTAATACCAAAGTGAATAATGCTAAGAAGTTCATCAGCAAAGGTAACAAGGTAAAGGTTACACTGCGTTTCAGAGGTCGTGAGATGGCACATGTTCAGCAGAGCAAACACATTCTGGATGATTTTGCCCAGATGCTTGGTGACATCGCAGTCATTGAAAAACCGGCTAAGATGGAAGGCAGAAGCATGAGCATGGTTTTAACTGAAAAACGTTAAAAATACAATACAAGTTGAAGGAGGAGCATATCATGCCAAAAATTAAAACTAATAGAGCAGCTGCAAAGCGCTTCAAAAAGACAGGTACAGGAAAATTAAAAAGAAATAAAGCTTACAAGAGCCATATCTTAACTAAGAAATCTACAAAGAGAAAAAGAAATCTTAGAAAAGCAACAATTGCTGATGCTACTAATGTAAAGAACATGAAGAAGGTATTACCATATCTCTAAGATAAGGTTCAATTTGTGAAGGAGGAAGAATAAGACATGGCAAGAATTAAAGGCGGATTAAACGCTAAAAAAAGACATAACAGAACATTAAAGTTAGCAAAAGGATACAGAGGAGCACGTTCTAAACAGTACAGAGTTGCAAAACAGTCTGTAATGAGAGCTCTTACATCTTCATACGCAGGAAGAAAACAGCGCAAACGTCAGATGCGTCAGCTCTGGATCGCTCGTATCAATGCTGCAGCAAGAATGAACGGTCTGTCATACAGCAAGTTCATGCACGGCTTAAAAGTAGCTAACATCGAGATGAACAGAAAGATGCTTGCAGAGAT
>ERZ773131.1983-NODE-1983-length-13755-cov-7.093066_pt1 | contig 13755 bp, 13 predicted proteins | sample MGYA00511082_ERZ773131 | MGnify/ENA primary metagenome ERZ773131 (study PRJEB29015, sample SAMEA2737813) | human gut metagenome | biome: human gut; feature: human-associated habitat; material: faeces | place: China | collected 2012 ... | reverse complement strand
AGAAGGTCAAGGAGGCCGGTTACACCAAGGTCATCCTGCGCCCGCTGATGGTCGTTGCCGGTGACCACGCCAACAATGACATGGCCGGCTCTGACGAGGATTCCTGGCTGAGCCAGTTCAACGCCGCTGGCTGCTTTGACAGTGTCGACACCCAGATCGCCGGTCTGGGCGAGATCGCCGATGTCCAGCAGCTCTACGTTGATCACACCAAGGCAGCTATCGACTCCCTGAACGGTTAAGTTTGATACATTCTGCCCGAAGGGAACGCCTTCGGGTAGTTTTTTGGTTTGGGGGATAGAAAGCCATTTTCGGTGGAGAGGGGAGAGATTCATCCCGCCCGCGCCGTATGCCGTTATTGCTCGATTTCCCCATGTGCCGCCCATGCGCGGCCCCTGCCGTGCGGTGTTCCCTTAATTTATATATATGTTAGAATAGAGACAGGAAGGTAACCATGAAAAAACGCCAACTCGCATCCATCACACTGGCCGCCCTGCTGCTGGCGGGCTGCGGCGCATCCGCATCCACCACCACCGAGAGTGCATCCGCGGCTGCCTCCACCGTGGAGACTGCCCCCGCCGCCACCGAGGCCCCTGCCGAGGAACCTGCCGCCCTGCCCGACGGCGTTTACACCGCCGAGTTCAAGACTGACAGCAGTATGTTCCATGCCAGCGAGGCCGTGGACGGCATGGGTACCCTGACTGTGGAAAACGGCGTTATGACGTTCCACGTCAGCCTGCAATCCCAGAAAATCGTCAACCTGTACCTTGGCATGGCCGCCGACGCCCCCGACCACGAGAGCGACTGGCTGCAGCCCACCGTTGACACCGTGACGTACTCTGATGGCACCAGCGACGAGGTCTACGGCTTTGATATCCCGGTGCAGGCCGTGGATACCGACTTCCAGCTGGCCATCCTGGGCACCAAGGGCACCTGGTACGACCACACCGTCAGCGTGGCCGATGCCCAGCCCGCCGCGGACGAAACCGCCGCCCCCGCTGAGACGCCCGCCGACGGCAGCTATACCTGTGCCGTGACGCTGGAAGGCGGCAGCGGCCGCGCTACCGTCGAAAGCCCTGCCGCCCTGACCGTGGCCGACGGCACGATGACCGCCACCATCGTGTGGAGCAGCCCGAACTACGACTATATGCTCATCGACGGTGAAAAGTACCTGCCCACGAACACCGAAGGCAATTCCACGTTTGAGATCCCTGTCACCGCGCTGGACACGGCGCTGGCCGTCACGGCAGATACTGTCGCCATGAGCACCCCGCACGAGATCGACTACACGCTGACCTTTGACAGCGCAACGCTGACCGCTGCCGAATGAAGCGCACTTTACTTTTGACCCTGCCCGCCCTGCTGCTGGCAGGCTGCGCGGCAGCATCGAAACCAACACAAACCGACGCACTTACGATAAAAAATCGCTACCCTCTCGATTATGCGCAGCAGTTCACGGTGGACGAATGCGCGGGCGGGTACAGCCTTATCACCATCGACGGCAGCCGCTATCTGGTCGTACCCGAAGGGGCCGTTGTGCCCACCGAACTGGACGGCGACATTGTCGTTTTGCAGCAGCCTATCGAGAATATCTACCTCGTTTCTTCCTCCGCCATGGACCCCATCATCAGCATTGGTGGGCTGGGGGCGGTGGCACTCTCCGGCACGCAGGCCGAAAACTGGTATCTCGACGCTGCCCGCACCGCCATGGAGCAGGGCCAAATTGTCTACGCGGGCAAGTACAGCGCCCCGGATTACGAGACGATTTTGGCCGCCGACTGCGGCCTTGCCATCGAAAACACGATGATCTACCACACCCCCGAGGTGAAGGAGCAGCTGGAAAAATTCGGTGTGCCGGTGCTGGTCGAACGCTCAAGCTACGAGAGCGGTCCGCTGGCCCGCATGGAATGGGTCAAGCTCTATGGCATTTTGCTGGGCAAAACCAACGAAGCAGAGCGTGTGTTTGCGGATGCCGAGCAGCGCATCGCCCCTTTGGCGGACGAAGCCCCCACCGGCAAGACCGTCGCGTTTTTCTCCATCACCTCCAACAACCTTGCCACTGTGCGCAAAGGCGGCGATTACGTTGCCGAAATGATCAAGATGGCGGGCGGCAATTACGCCTTTGCCGATTTGACCGACAGCGGCAACAACCTGGCGACCGTGAATATTTCGCTGGAAGATTTCTACGCAGGGGCCAAGGATGCCGACGTGCTGATTTATAACAGCACGATTGAGGGTGAACTGCGCTCTATCGATGAATTGATTGCCAAATGCCCAATGCTGGCCGACTTCAAGGCTGTGCAAAGCGGCAATGTCTGGTGTACCGCGCAGAGCCTTTTCCAGCAGAGTATGGAACTGCCGGATTTGATCCTGGACATGAATAAGGTGTTCACCGAGGGCAACCCCAATGCCGATGAATTGAAATTTTTGACGAAACTGCAATAAGGACGATACCATGCACACCCGAACACGCCTGACAATCGCATATTTCGCCATGGCGGCGGCCCTGCTGGCGTTGTTTGCACTCAATCTCTTCTGGGGCAGCGTGGCGCTTTCCCCGGCGCAGGTCGTGGCCGCGCTGCTGGGCCGCGCCCCCGATGCGCTGACCGCCAACATCCTGTACCAGCTGCGGCTGCCCCGGGCGGTTATGGTCGTGCTGCTGGGCGCAGCATTGTCGGCGGCGGGCTACCTGCTGCAAACATTCTTTGCCAACCCCATTGCGGGACCGTTCGTTATGGGCATTTCCAGCGGGGCCAAGTTGGCCGTCGCGCTGACGATGGTCGTGTTCCTCAACCGCGGGCTGCTCACCAACTCATGGACGCTGATTCTGGCGGCTTTCGCCGGGGCCATGGCGGCCATGCTGTTTGTGCTGGCTGTAGCGCGCCGCGTGCAGCGGATGAGTATTCTGGTCATCTGCGGCGTCATGATCGGCTACATCTGCTCGGCGGTCACGGATATCGTCGTGGCCTTCGCGCAGGATTCCAACATCGTCAACCTTCACAACTGGTCGATGGGCAGTTTCTCCGGCATGACCTGGGGCAACGTTGCCACGGCAGCGGCTATTGTGTTGCCCTGCCTGGCAGCGGCGTTCCTGCTCTCCAAGCCGATGGCTGCCTACCAGATGGGCGAAAGCTACGCCGCCAGCGTCGGTGTGCCGGTGCGGGTGTTTTCGGTGGTGCTGGTGCTGCTGTCCAGTTCGCTGGCGGCCTGCGTCACGGCGTTTGCCGGGCCGATATCCTTTGTGGGTATCGCGGTGCCGCATTTGGTAAAACAAACGCTGGGCAGTGCAAAACCGCTGCATGTGCTGCCCGGCTGCGCTCTGGGCGGCGCGGCGTTCTGCCTGCTGTGTGACCTGATCGCCCGCAGCCTGTTTGCGCCGACAGAACTGTCGATCAGCTCGGTCACGGCGGTGTTCGGTGCGCCGGTGGTCATCTGGCTGCTGGTACGCCGCCACAGCGGGGAGGGGGCAGCATGAGCTATTGCGAAACACAGGCCCTCGCCATCGGCTATGGCGCACCGCTGCTGCGGGACATTGCCCTGCACGCTGAGCGCGGCAAGATACTGGCCCTCATCGGCCCCAACGGCGCGGGCAAGTCCACCTTATTAAAGACGTTGGCGGCGCAGCTGCCCACACAGAGCGGTGCGGTACTGATGGACGGGCAAAACCTGGCAGCCTACACCCCCAACGCCCGCGCCCGCAAGCTGGCGCTGATGCTGCCCCACACGGCCCGCACCGAGCTGACGACCTGCTTTGACGTGGCTGCTGCCGGGCGCTACCCTTACACCGGGCGGCTGGGTGTGCTCTCTGCCGCCGACAAACAGCAGGTGCGGGCCGCGCTGGAACTGGTGCAGGCTGCACCGCTGGCTGACCGGGATTTTACCAAGATTAGCGACGGCCAGCGCCAGCGCGTGCTGCTGGCCCGTGCCGTCTGCCAGCAACCGGAGATTTTGCTGCTGGATGAGCCTACGTCGTTTTTGGACGCAAAAGGCAAAGCGGAGCTGATGGCCATACTGCAAACGCTGGCCCATGAAAAAAACGTCGCTATCATCGTGACGCTGCACGAGTTGGAACTGGCGCAAAAGCTGGCCGATGCCGTCGTCTGCGTTGCGCCGTCCGGGGTATCCGGCGTGCTGACGCCGCAGGAGGCCTTTGCCGAGCAGAACATCCGCAGACTGTTTGATTTGACTGCCGAACAGTACGCCATGCTGTTTAAAAATGGCGATACAAAGCCAAAGTTTGAGCACTATATCCGCAGCGGGCAAAAGCTGCTGCGCTGCGGCTACACCACCGGCACCTGTGCGGCGCTGGGAGCGGCGGGGGCGGCGCGGCTGCTGCTGACCGGCCATGTGCCGGAATCTGTCGGCCTGCGTACCCCCAAGGGTATTGTGGTCGAGGTCGCGCCGCAGTTCTGCCGCCCCACGGCGGACGGCGCAGAATGCGCCATCGTCAAGGACGGCGGCGACGATATCGACGCCACCACCGGCCTGCCGGTCGTTGCCGCGGTCACGCTGCTGCCGGATGCGCCGCGCACCGTCACCATCGACGGCGGCGCAGGTGTAGGCCGCGTGACAAAGCCTGGGCTGGATCAGCCGGTGGGTGCGGCAGCCATCAACCATGTGCCGCGCCAGATGATTACGGAGGCTCTGTTGAAAGAGGCCGACGCCGTGGGCTATGGCGGCGGCTTCGCGGTCACTGTCTCCATCAAGGGCGGCGCGGCTGCGGCCAAGCGCACTTTCAACCCGCATATCGGGGTCGAGGGCGGGCTGTCCGTGCTGGGTACCAGCGGTATCGTTGAGCCGATGAGCCAGCAGGCGCTTTTGGACACGCTGCAAATCGAAATCCATCAGGCCGCGCTGAAAAGCCGCCGCCTGATCCTGGCCCCCGGCAACTATGGGCTGGATTATCTGGCTGCGCATATGCCGGAGCTAGCCAGAATTCCCGTCGTCAAAATCTCAAATTTTGTCGGTGAAGCGCTGGACATGGCGGCAACCGAACACTTTACGGAAGTGCTGCTCGTCGGCCATGTGGGCAAGCTGGTCAAGCTGGCGGGCGGCATCATGAACACCCACTCCAAGCAGGCTGATTGCCGCACTGAGCTGTTCTGCGCCCATGCGGCGCTCTGCGGGGCGGATGCGGCCACCTGCCGCGCCCTGATGGACGCAGCGACTACCGACGCCTGCCTGGAAATTCTGGACGCTGCCAACCTGCGCGAGCCGGTCGTGGCAAGCCTACTGGATGCCATCCAAACGCATGTAGACCGCCGCGCGGCGGAGGCGTTTCGGGTGGGGGCGGTGCTGTTCTCCAACCAGGCGGGGCCGCTGGGCCAGACAAAAACCGCCGATACACTGTTGAAAACGTGGAAAGGAGCCTGACATGGTACATTTTGTGGGGGCTGGCCCCGGCGCACCGGATCTCATCACCCGGCGCGGTGCGGCGCTGCTGCAAACGGCGGACTGCATCATCTACGCGGGCAGCCTAGTCAACCCGGCGCTGCTGGGGCTTGCAAAGGCGGACTGCGCCATTTACAACAGTGCGGAAATGACACTGGAACAGGTGCTTTCCGTGATGAAAGAGAACGAAACAGCGCACAAAACCACCGTGCGGCTCCACACGGGCGACCCCTGCTTGTATGGCGCAATTCGTGAGCAGATGGACGCATTGGATGCCGCAGGCATTCCCTATGACGACACCCCCGGCGTGTCTAGCTTTTGCGGCGCGGCGGCGGCACTGAATGCCGAGTACACCCTGCCCGGTGTCAGCCAGACCGTCATCATCACCCGGATGGAGGGCCGCACCCCGGTCCCGGAAGGGGAGCGGTTGGCCGCGCTGGCCGCCCATGGGGCCACGATGGTGATTTTCCTCTCCATCGGCCTTGTGGAAAAAGTCCAGGCCGCGCTTCTGCAGGGTGCGTATACGGTACAGACCCCCGCCGCCGTCGTCTACAAGGCCACCTGGCCGGAACAAAAAATCGTACATTGCACCGTTGGAAATTTGGCGCAGAACACCCGCGAGGCCGGCATCACCAAAACCGCGCTCATCGTCGTGGGGGACTTCCTCGCCGCGCGGTACGATCGCAGCAAGCTCTACGACCCGTCGTTCACCACTGCGTTCCGCAGGGGGACCGACGCATGATTTGCGCGTATATCGCCTTCACGGCGCGGGGGCTGGAATTGGCGCAGCGGCTGGCGGCCGCGTGCCCTGGCAGTGTGGCCCGCGGCGGCGCAGACGGCGTGCCGCTGGCCGACTGGACGGCCCGGCAGTTTGCACAAAGTGATGCACTGATTTTTGTGGGGGCTGCCGGAATTGCGGTGCGGGCCATCGCGCCCCATTGCCACAGCAAGGCCGCTGACCCTGCCGTTGTGGTACTGGACGAGGGCGGTCAGTTTGCTATCCCGCTGTTGTCTGGGCATCTGGGCGGCGCAAACGACCTGGCGCGGTGGCTGGCGGCGGTTTGCGGCGCGGTGCCGGTCATCACGACGGCCACCGATGGGCGCGGCGTTTTTGCTGTGGATGAATGGGCCAGGCGCCAGAACTGCGCCGTGGCCGAGCCGGAGCGCATCAAGAAAATCAGCGGAGCACTGTTGGCGGGTGAGCCGGTGCGCTATGCCGCCGATTGGCCCATTCAGGGTACCCCGCCCGCAGGTGTGATGTCGACCGACACCGCCGACTGCGCAGATTTTGCGCTGACGCTGACGCCCCGGGGCGAAGCCTTGCACGTCGTCCCACGCATCGCGGCGCTGGGAATCGGCTGCAAGTGCGGCACATCAGCGGAAAAGCTGGAAGCAGTGTTTGCGGCGTTCTGTGCGGAACATCGTCTGGCCCTGCAGGGCATTATGCAGGCCGCCAGCATCGATTTGAAACAGGATGAGCCGGGCCTGGCGGCGTTCTGCCATGCCCACGGCTGGCCCATGGACTTTTATACTGCCGATGAACTGCGCACGGTACCGGGGAATTTTACGGCGTCCAATTTTGTGCAGAGCGTCACCGGCGTGGACAATGTCTGTGAACGCGCGGCGGTGCTAGCGTCGGGCGGTGAGTTGCTGCTCCCGAAGTGGGCGCACGACGGCGTGACCTTCGCGGTGGCATGTGCGCCCTTTGCCCCGGACTGGAGATGGAAAAATGATGAACCGTAACCTTGTGTATGTGGTGGGCCTGGGCCCCGGCAACGCGCAGTTTTTGACCGCCCAGGCCCGGGCCGCGCTGCAAAATGCCGATGTGCTCTGCGGCTACACGGTCTACATCGATCTGGTGCGGCCGCTGTTCCCTGAAAAAGAGGTCTACGCCACCGGCATGACGCGGGAAATCGACCGCTGCCGCTGGGCGTTGGAAAAAGCGCAGCGCAGTAAAACAGTGGCGCTGGTCTGCTCTGGCGACGCGGGGGTCTACGGCATGGCAAGCCCGCTGCTGGAGCTGGCAGGGAACTACCCGGACGTAGAAGTCGAAATCGTCCCCGGCCTGACCGCGGCATTGAGTGGCGGGGCCGTGCTGGGCGCACCGCTGGCGCATGATTTTTGCGTCATCTCGCTGTCCGACCGGCTGACGCCCTGGGCAGTGATTGAAAAGCGACTGGCCTGCGCGGCGGCGGGGGACTTCTGCGTGGCGCTCTACAATCCGTCGTCCAGGGGCCGCGCCGACTACCTTGCCAAGGCCGTGCACGTCCTGCTGGCAAACGGCAAGCACCCCGAGACGGTCTGCGGCATTGTGCGCAACATAGGCCGTGACGGCCAGACCGCAAGGCTGCTGACATTGGCCGAACTCGAAAGCACGCCGGTGGATATGTTCACGACAGTGTATATAGGAAACGATGCTACGCAGAATTTGCGCGGCAGAATGGTGACGCCCAGGGGGTATCACGGCGTATGAATGTGGTAATTTTCAGCGGCACGACCGAGGGCCGCGCTCTCTCCTGCCAGGTGGCGGCGCTGGGTGCGGCGGTCACGGTCTGCGTGGCGACCGATATCGGTGCCGAGGAGCAGGGAAACACCGAGGGCATCACAGTCTGCGCCGGTCGGCTGACCGCTGACGAGATGGCGGCATTGCTGCGCGGTGCGGCGCTCTGCGTTGACGCGACCCACCCCTATGCCACGGAGGCAACGCGCAATATCCGTGCAGCGGCCCAGGCTGTGGGGGTGGAATATCACCGCCTGTTGCGCCCGGCCAGCGCCCTGCCGGCGGGCAGTGTGACACTGCAAACCGCCGCCCAGGCTGCCGCCTACCTGGCGGACAAACCCGGAAATGTCCTGCTGACGACCGGGGCCAAGGAACTGCCCACCTTCGCGGTGCTGGACCCGGCGCGGCTGTACCCCCGGGTGCTGCCGACGCTGACAGGCATCACTGCGTGCGAAGCTGCGGGCATCCCGCATCGCAATATCCTTGCGATGCAGGGGCCGTTTACCCAGGAACTGAACGCCGCGCTGCTGCGCCAGTTCCGCATCTCCTATATGGTTACGAAGGACGGCGGGGTCGCAGGCGGCTTTGCCGAAAAGGCCGAAGCCGCTGCGCAGTGCGGCGTACAGCTCATCGTGCTGCGCCGCCCGGAGGAGCAGGGCGAGAACGCCGAAACAATTTTACAGCGATGCAGGGAGATTTTATGAGGATCACATTGGTGGGCATGGGTAGTGGGGCACCCGGAGGCCTGACGGTGCGCGGACTGGCCGTATTGCAAGGCGCGGGGCTGATCATCGGGGCACGCCGCCTGCTGCAAAACCTGCCCGATGGCTGCACCGACAACCGAACCGCCCTCTACAAAACGGACGAAATTTGCGCACTGTTGCAAGAGGCCGGCTGCGAGCAGGCGGCGGTCGTTTTCAGCGGTGACACCGGGTTTTACTCCGGGGCGGGGGCGCTCTGCCGTGCATTGGACGCCGCAGGTACCCCCTATACGGTGGAGCCGGGCGTGTCCAGCGTGCAGCTGCTGGCGGCGGCACTGGGCCGCCCCTGGCAGGATTGGCAGCTCGTATCGGCCCACGGCTGCGCCTGCGATCCGGTAGCTGCGTGCCAAAAGGGCGTGCCAACGTTCTTCCTGACAGGCGGAAGTGAGACGCCTGCGACACTCTGTGCCCGGCTGGCAGCAGCCGGGTACGGCGAGGTCATAGCGACCGTGGGGGAAAACCTCGGCAGCGATGCCCAGCGCCTTGTGACCGACACAGTGGCCGCGTTGGCGCAGCAGCAGTTCGCGCCGCTGAGCGTGCTGCTGGCGGAGCGCTGCCCCGCGCCGCCGCGCCGCACCCCCGGCCTGCCGGATGAAGTGTTTCTCCGCGGCAAAACGCCGATGACCAAGCAGGAGGTTCGCGCCGCCGTGCTGGCAAAGCTGGCCGTGCGCCCGAACGATACCCTGTGGGATGTGGGCGCGGGCACCGGCAGCGTCAGTGTGGAAATGGCGCTGGCTGCGCCTGAGGGCCGCGTTTATGCCGCTGAATGTGACGCCGATGCGTGTGGGCTGATTTGCCAGAACCGCGCAAAATTTGCTGTGCAAAATTTGCACCTTACCCAAGGGCTGGCCCCGGAAGTCCTGGCCGATTGGCCTGCCCCGGACGCCGTGTTCATCGGCGGGAGCAAGGGCAATCTGCGTGCCATCGTGGACGCCGCGCTGGCGGCCAACCCTGCCGCGCGGCTCTGCATCAGCGCCATTGCGCTGGAAACTTTGCAGCAGGCCGTCGCCGCACTGACCGCCCATGGCCTGACTGCCCAGGTTACGCAGATCGCTGTCAGCCGCAGCAGGGCGGCGGGCAGCCTGCATCTGCTGATGGCAAATAACCCGGTATTTTTGATCGCGAGGGAGTAATATGCTGCAACTGGTTTTGGCCGCGCCGCGCTCCGGCAGCGGAAAAACAACGGCTGCCTGTGCATTGCTGGCAGCTATGCAGGCCCGCGGGCTGGCTCCCTGCGCCTTCAAATCCGGGCCGGACTACATCGACCCGATGTTCCACCGCGCCGTGCTGGGCGTGGAAAGCCACAACCTGGATCTGTTTTTCTCAAAACCGGAAACGGTGCGGGAACTCTACGCCCGGCACGCGGCGGGCCACGGCGCGGCGGTCGTCGAGGGGGCCATGGGCTACTATGACGGCCTGGGCGGTGTGGCCGACACGGCCAGCGCGTGGCACCTGGCGGATACGCTGAATCTGCCTGCCCTGCTCGTCGTGCGGCCTAAAGGGGCCAGCCTGACGCTGGCGGCCGAGTTGCGGGGGCTGATGGCGTTTCGCACATCGCACCATATCGCAGGAATTTTGCTCAACGACTGTAAGGAAAGCCTGTACACAATGCTGCGCCCCATGCTGGAAAAAGAGACCGGCCTGCCGGTGGTGGGCTACCTGCCGCCGCTGCCCGAGGCTGCCATTGAGAGCCGCCATTTGGGGCTGAAAACCGCCGCTGAGATTACGGACTTGCAGCGCAAAATCGCACTGCTGGCAGACGCCGCCCAGCGCGGCATCGATTGGGCGCTTTTGGAAAAGCTCTGCGGCCGCCCCGCCCCGGCCGCCATACCACAGAATTTTCCCGCCACCCGGGTGCGCATCGCCGTGGCGCAGGATGCCGCGTTCTGCTTTACCTATGCGGAAACGCTGGAAGCCTTGCGGGAAAACGGCGCGGAGCTGTGCTTTTTCAGCCCGCTGACAGACGCGGCCTTGCCGGGAAACAGCGGAGGGCTGTACCTGCCGGGCGGCTACCCCGAACTGTACGCCGCCCAGCTGGCCGCCAACGCGCCGATGCGCCGCGCCATAAAAAACGCAGTAGAGAGCGGCCTGCCCACCGTGGCCGAGTGCGGCGGCTTTTTGTACCTGGGCCGGACATTACAGGACGCCGACGGCACGCCCCACCCGATGGCGGGCGTGCTGCCCGGGCAGGGCTTCAAGGTCGGGCGGCTTGTGCGGTTCGGCTACGCCCGCCTGACCGCCCGCGCCGACAGTATGCTGTTCCGCGCGGGGGAGACCCTGCCCGTCCACGAATTCCACCACTGGGACTCCACCGAAAACGGCGATGCGTTCACCGCTGCCAAGGCAAATGGGCGGCAGTGGGCGTGCGGCTTTGCCAATGCACGTCTCTACGCTGGCTTTCCGCATCTCTACTGGGCGGGGACGCCGCTGCCGAAGCGCTTTGCGGCTGCAGCCGAACATTATATAAAGGAAACATCATGACCGAAAACGAACTGAAAAACCTGCTTGCAGCCGTTACCCCGCCGGACGAGGCTGCCCGCGCCGCAGCCCACGCCCACTGGGCTGCGCTGGCAAAGCCCCTGGGCGGACTGGGTCGGTTGGAAGCCATGGTCGAGGACGCCGCCGCGCTGACCGGCGACCCCGTGCCGGATGTCAGCCGCCGCGCGGTGCTGGTGCTCTGCGCGGACAACGGCGTTGTGGCGCAGGGCGTCAGCCAGACCGATGCCTCCGTGACCCGCGCCGTGCTCGAAAACCTGACCGCCCGCCGCACCAGCGTCTGCCGTATGGCCGCTGCGGCCCACTGCGACGTCATGTCCGTCGATATGGGCATTGCGGGCGCACTCGTGCCCGGCGCGGCGGACTGCCGCATTGCTGCGGGCACGGCTGACTTTACCACCGGCCCGGCTATGACCCGCGCACAGGCCGTGCAGGCCATCGCTGCGGGCATTGCGCTGGTGCGTGCGCAGAAGCAGAGCGGCGCACAGCTGCTGGCGACGGGGGAAATGGGCATCGGCAACACAACGACGTCCAGCGCCGTGGCCAGCGTGCTGCTGGGCCGCCCTGTGGCCGAGATGACCGGGCGCGGCGCGGGACTTTCCGACGCCGGACTACAGCGCAAAATAGATGCGATTGAACGCGGCATTGCCCGCAACCACCCAGACGCCGCGGACCCGCTGGGGGTGCTGGCGGCGCTGGGCGGCTTTGATATTGCCGGGCTGTGCGGCGTGTTTCTGGGCGGTGCGCTCGAAAGGCTGCCCATCGTGATGGACGGATTCATCAGCGGCGTGGCGGCGCTGTGCGCGGTGCGGCTCTGCCCCGCGGCGGAAAAGGCCGTTTTCGCCAGCCATGTATCCAGCGAGCCAGCCGCACATATTGTGCTGGACGCGCTGTGCAAAAAACCGCTTATCACCGCAGAGCTGCATCTGGGCGAGGGCACGGGCGCGGTGGCCAGCCTGCCGCTGTGGGATATGGCGCTGGCCGTCTACAACGGCTGCTACTCGTTTGCGGAGGGCGGCATCACGCCGTACACCCCGCAGTGCTGACGCTGGTCATCGGCGGCGCGGCCAGCGGCAAAAGCGCCTATGCGGAGTCGCTCTGCCTGCGTGCACCGCTGCCGCGCACCTATCTGGCGACGATGCAGGTATGGGACGCCGAGTGCGCCGCCCGCGTGGCGAAGCACCGCGCCATGCGGGCCGAAAAGCAGTTCACCACGGTAGAGTGCCCGCTGCACCTGGACCGCGTGGCCCTGCCCCGGCGCGGCACCGTGCTGCTGGAGGACCTGGGCAACCTGGCCGCCAATGAGCTGTATGACCCCGACGGTGCAGGGACGGAAACCGCGGCGGCGATCCTGCAGGGCATTGACAAGATGCTGCTGCAATGTGATAATCTGATTGTGGTTTCCAACGAGGTGTTCAGCGGTGGGGCAGACTATGCGGGCGATACGGACCGCTATCTGCGCGCACTGGCCGCCGTCAACAACGCTGCGGCGGCGCGGGCAGACCGCGTGGTGCGCGTTGTCTGCGGCATCCCCGTCTATTACAAAGGAAGTGAAGGTCCGTGACAGCTTTACAGACGATTGCGGTGGCGTTCGCCATGTTCTCGGCCCTGCCGATGCCGCAGTTCGACTGGAACGAAAAAAATATGCGGTACGCGCTCTGCGCCTTCCCGCTGGTGGGGGTGGTGTGCGGCGCACTGTGGTGCGTCTGCGGCGTGCTGCCGCTGCCTGCGGCGGCCCGCGCGGCGGGGTTCTGCCTTGTGCCGGTCTGGGTCACGGGCGGCATCCATCTGGACGGCTACGCCGACACCTGCGACGCACTTTCGAGCTACGGCGACCGGGAAAAGAAGCTGGAGATCTTAAAGGACCCTCACTGCGGGGCCTTTGCCGTGATCCGTCTGTGCAGCTACTTTGCGGCCTATCTGGCCCTGTGCGCCTGTGTACAGTTCACCCCGCAGGCAGGGCTGCTCTGGATGATGGCACTGGTGCTGGAACGGGCGCTCTCCGGCTATGCGGTGGCGGCGTTCCCCATGGCAAAGAACACCGGCCTTGCCCACACCTTTGCCTCGGCAGCCGACAGAGCCACGGTACGCCGGGTGCTGGCCCTTCTGGCCGCTGTACTGTGCTGCGCCATGCTGGCACTGGGTGGTTGGGCGCTGGTGCTGGCCGCACTGGCTGTGCTGTGGCGGTACCACGCCGTTGCCTGCAAGCAGTTCGGCGGCATCACCGGTGATCTGGCCGGGTGGTTTTTGCAGAAAACCGAGATCTGGATGCTGGCGGCACTGTGTGCCTGCCAGTGGGGAGGGCTGTTATGATCTTTATCACCGGGCCGCTTTACAGCGGCAAGCGCACCTTTGCCAAGACCCTGCCCGGACGGTGCATCTGCGATGTACAGGAGCTGGCCGCCGGGGCCGAAAATCTGGAAAAACTCGCGGACGAGCTGTCCGCTTACGATATCGTGCTTGCCACCGAGGTGGGCGGCGGCGTGGTACCCATGGACCCCGCCGAACGTGCCGGACGCGAAGCCGCCGGGCGGCTGGCCTGTCTGCTGGCCGCACGGGCAGACTGCGTTGTGCAGATGTTCTGCGGCCTGCCCACGGTTCTGAAAGGAG
>ERZ773131.1982-NODE-1982-length-13758-cov-9.807779_pt1 | contig 13758 bp, 15 predicted proteins | sample MGYA00511082_ERZ773131 | MGnify/ENA primary metagenome ERZ773131 (study PRJEB29015, sample SAMEA2737813) | human gut metagenome | biome: human gut; feature: human-associated habitat; material: faeces | place: China | collected 2012 ... | reverse complement strand
CGTTCTTAGAATATAGATGACAAAAATGTCATGAAGATTTTGTAAAATATGCTTTTAGTCTTTGTAACACAGAAATTATATGGGAAGCAAGAAAAATTGGCTGTTTACTTCAACTTTTTTGTAGAGTAAAATAATAAAATTATAATTAGTGAAAATTTTGGGGGAAAGATTTGCATCTTATGATCGTTGGTATCATAATGGTGCTAAGGATACTTTGGAAAGGTGGGTTGAACATGAAATTTGGACCGATTGAAATCAAGGATAAAAACAATCGGACGATTGTACTGAGAAATGCAACGCCGGAAGATGCAGAAGATTTAATCACGTACTTAAAAGTCACCACAGCGGAAACACCATATCTGATTCGGGAACCGGAAGAAGTTGCCATGACACGGGAGCAGGAGGAAGCGTTTATCAATCATTGCCTGAATTCAGACAGATCCTTAATGTTGATTGCAACATTAGATGGAAAACATATTGGAAACTGTTCCTTCAATCCGGTTGGAAACTATAAGAGATATCAGCATAGATGTGAAGTGGCAATTGCTTTGTATCAGGAATTCTGCGGATATGGTATTGGAAAAATCATGATGGAAACAGTGCTGAAAGCAGCAAAAGAGATTGGATTTGAACAGGCGGAACTTGAAGTGATCTCGGATAATCAAAATGCAATTGCATTGTATGAAAAACTGGGTTTTCAGAAATATGGCACATTTCCAGATAACATGAAATATGCAGATGAGCATTATGCGTCTGTAGACTGGATGATGAAAAAATTATAATTGCTGAAATATATTTTAGATAGGTTAGGATGATATGGACTTGAGAGTGTTGCACTACTTTTTGACAGTGGCAAGAGAACAGAGTTTTACAAAAGCGGCAGAACAATTGAACATTACACAGCCAACGTTATCCAGACAGCTTGCAGCGCTGGAGGAGGAACTTGGCGCAAAGCTTTTTAACCGCGGAGGACATCAGATCACGCTCACAAATGAGGGACTGTTGTTAAAAAGGCGTGCACTTGAAATCGTAGATTTAGAGGACAAGATCGTCAGCGAGTTTAAAGGAAATAACGATTCTATCGAGGGAAAAATAACGATAGGCTGTGGCGAATTTCTGGCAGTGGAATCGCTGGCAAAAATCTGTAAAAACTACAGGGAAAAATATCCGTTAGTCCAGTTTGCAATCCACACCGGAACGGCGGACAATGTTCTGGAAATGATGAACAAAGGGCTGGTGGATATCGGACTTTTTTTAGAACCGGTCAATACGCAGGGACTTGACTACATCCGAATGCCGGAAAACGACCATTGGGTGGTAACGATGCGGCCGGATGATCCGCTTGCAGAGAAAGAGGTCATCACGAAAAATGATCTGCTGGATGTGCCGCTGATCCTGCCGGAGCGCATGAATGTGCAGAGTGAGCTGGCAAACTGGTTTGGAAAGGATTTCGGGAAGCTTCACATTGCATTTACGAGCAATTTGGGAACCAATGCGGGAGTGATGGCGCTGCACGGGCTTGGCTATCCGGTTTCCATTGAGGGAGCAGCAAGGTACTGGCGGAATGATCTGGTCGTTCAGAAAAGGCTTTTCCCGGAACTTAAAACTAGCACAGTGATCGCATGGAGGCGGAATATTCCGTATTCACCGGCGGTAAGCAGGTTTATCGAAGAACTGAATTAGAAAATGGATGTGCTATAAAACGATAGCAACAGCAAGTTGCTTTCCACAAACTGAATTTATCTGTATGATATGGGTTAAGGAGGCAACAGCTATGGAAACAAAGAATATCATTTTGAAACTTCGCATGCAAAAAGGACTGTCACAGGATGAATTAGCAGAGAAAATCATGGTGACAAGACAGGCAGTATCCCGCTGGGAGAATGGCGAGACAGTACCAAATACAGAAACATTAAAACTTTTGTCAAAGGAATTTGATGTTTCCATTAATACACTTCTTGGAGAACCAAGAAAACTGATCTGCCAGTGCTGTGGAATGCCGATTGAAGATGAATCTATATTGGGGCGTGACAAAGATGGCACATTGAATGAAGAATATTGCAAGTGGTGCTATGCAGATGGAACTTATACCTACAGCAATATGGATGACTTGATCGATTAAATGCACTTGTAGGCAAATATGTGAATCTTGAATACAGACTGCCAAATGGACAGAAAGTGAAATTTTTAGATGATCAGAAAACATATCTTGGAAACCAGTTGAAATCGGAATTTGGAAGCGAGAGATGTTTTGGAATTGTTGCGAATATGGATTTTATCATGATTTGTACCTATGAGAAAGACGGTGCAGATCCGGAATTACTCTTTTATAAAAAGAGATAAAATATTATGCCTAAAAGGCATAACGAAACATACATTATAAGTATTAGACATAATAGAAAAACCGGTTATATAATAGGTGTGTAAGATATGACAGCATATTTTATGCATCTTTTTTTGATTAAAATAGTTAAGATTCTCAGGAGGTGTCAGCAATGAAGAAAACATTAGTTGCATTTTTCAGTGCAAGTGGAACAACAAAAAAGATTGCGGAAATGATCGCAGAGGCAGCAAATGCTGATCTGCATGAAATTGCACCAAAAGTATTGTATACAAAAGATGATTTAAACTGGATGAACAAAAAATCCAGAAGCAGTATTGAAATGAGTGATAAATCCATCCGGCCGGAAATCGCAGATTCTAATTTGGATATGGAATCCTACAATGAGATTATTCTTGGTTTTCCAATCTGGTGGTATGTTGCACCGACCATCATCAATACATTTCTGGAAAAGTATGATCTCACAGGCAGGAAAATTGTTTTGTTTGCAACTTCAGGCGGAAGCGGTTTTGGAAATACAGTGAAAGAATTACAGCCGTCAGCACCGGGCGCGGAGATTGTGGAAGGAAAACTTTTAAACAGAGCGAATAAGCAGGAAATCGAGAACTGGGTGAAAGAGTTATAATCCGGCGATCGCAAAACGCGGATATTAGCAGGAATGATAAGACATAAACAGATTTCATTCAAAACATAGAAAAAGGAGTGTACAAAACTATGGCAAAGATCACACAGACAGCAGGAAGAAATGCACTCGGAGAATTTGCTCCGGAGTTTGCGCATTTTAACGATGATGTATTATTTGGAGAGAACTGGAACAATCAGGACATTGATGTAAAGACAAGAAGCATTATTACGGTCGTAGCGTTAATGGCTTCCGGTATCACAGATTCTTCCCAGAAATTCCATTTACAGAACGCAAAAGCACATGGCGTGACAAAGAAAGAGATCGCTGCAATCATCACACATGTAGCTTTTTACGCAGGCTGGCCAAAGGGCTGGGCAGTTTTTAACCTGGCAAAAGAAGTATGGGATGTAAACGAGGGCGATCTTCCATATGAAGATGAAGCAATGAGAGCACATGCCAAAGAGATGGTATTCCCAATCGGTGCACCAAACGATGGTTTTGCACAGTATTTCAGTGGAAAGAGCTTCCTTGCTCCGGTATCTAAGAGTCAGGTTGGCATTTTTAATGTGACATTTGAGCCGGGCTGCCGCAATAACTGGCATATTCATCATGCAAAAAATGGCGGTGGACAGATCCTCGTATGCGTTGCCGGACGTGGCTATTATCAGGAGGAGGGCAAGGAAGCAATCGAGATGAAACCGGGCGACTGTATTAACATTCCAGCAGAAGTAAAACACTGGCATGGAGCAGCACCAGACAGCTGGTTCTCACATCTTGCAGTGGAAGTACCGGGTGAGGAGACATCCAACGAGTGGTGTGAGCCGGTATCGGATGAAGAGTATGCAAAATTGAAATAGAATAGAAGGCGAAACTCTGATTTAGGTCGTGAAGATTGTGCAAGATTTTCCCATTTTCCAGATTGGAAATCTTGAAAGCCTGATAGAAACTGCGGAGATGATGAAAACTGCCCTCGTTTTTAACAAAATCCATCCGGTATTGTTAAGGATACCTGGTGGATTTTCCATTTTCTGCAATTTATAATAATGTTAAAAATAATTGCAAAGGTGGTAAAAATATGAGAAAGTTATACATAGACAATATCAGATGGATTACAGTTGTGCTTGTGGTTTTGTATCATGTTATTTATATGTTCAATGGAATTGAAACATTTGGAGTGATCGGACCATTTTCGGATGTGCAATATCAGGATGCATTTCAGTATATCGTATACCCATGGTTTATGCTGTTGTTGTTTGCGGTATCCGGAATGAGCGCAAGGTATGAGCTGGTTCGTCGCTCAGAAAAAGAATTTATAAAAAAAAGGACGGGAAAATTGTTGGTTCCATCCACCCTTGGGCTTTTGGTGTTCTGGTGGATTTTAGGATACTACAATCTGCTGATCGGCGGTGGACTAGAGCAGATGGCAGCAGTTCCAAAACCGGTTTTATTTATCATCATGGCAGTCAGTGGCATCGGACCGCTATGGTACATCCAGATGTTATAGATTTTTTCAGTACTGCTCATATGGGTTCGCAGAGTGGAAAAAGACAGATTGTGGAAGCTGGGAGAGAAAGCAAACGTTCCATTTCTTGTGCTGTTTGCAATTGTGATCTGGGGCGCAGCTCAGATTTTGAACACACCAATGGTTGTGGTATACCGTTTCGGTATCTATGGGGCTGGATTTTTTGTGGGATATTTTGTTTTGTCCCATGATGAAGTGATGGATCGTCTGGAAAAATGTTGGCTGCCGCTTGCGGTGTGTGCCGTAATTTTAGAGGCTGCATTTACAGTGTTATACTGGGGCAGACCATACGCCGAGCATTCAGTTTTAGACACACCGCTATGCAGCCTGTTTGCATGGATCGCGGTCATTGCAGCTTTGGCTTTCATGAAAAAATGGGGAGATATTTCCAACACATTGACAAGATGGATGGCAGCGAAATCATGGGGACTTTATTTATTCCATTACCTTTTCATTGCGATGACAGCATATTATCTGAACATGTATACAAAATTGCCGGCAGCGCTTCTTTATCTTTTTGTGGCAGCAGCGGGATTTGCCGGTGCATATCTGGCTTATGAGATCATCCGCCGTATTCCGGTGCTCCGGTGGATCGTCTGTGGAATTGGAGGAAAGAAAAAATAATGTTTGCAGAAAATCTCATTCAGCTTCGGAAACTAAATCATATGTCGCAGGATGAACTGGCAGATCAGATCGGTGTGTCGAGACAGACACTCTCGAAATATGAGACAGGGGAATCCCTGCCGGATATCGAAAGGTGCAAAAGGCTCGCAGATGTCTTTGGCGTGACGGTGGATGACCTGATCAATTATGAAAAAAAGGATTCTCTTGGCTTAGAAGTTCCACCGAAGGGAAAACACATTTTCGGCATGGTAAAAGTAGGTGAGAAAGGTCAGATCGTGATCCCGGCAAAAGCCAGAAAGATATTCGATATCAAGCCAGGAGATAATCTCATTGTGCTTGGTGATGAGGGGCAGGGCATTGCGCTGATCAAGGAAAAAGGACTGCTTGATCTTCTGAAAGCCGCCAGGGAAGAACATTAAAAAACTTCCCACATATCGCAGGAAAACCGGATATGTGGGAAGTTTTTTAATGTGTTTTGCGGTTGATATAATTGGTCTTATATTTGGAGTAAATAATTTTCTGGCTGCTGTATAGGCCATAGTATCCGGAAAGCATGTAGCTGAATGCAACGGCAAGCAAAAAGTAAGGCATGCCGTCATAGCCGAACAACTCGAAGCTGATGAGCAGGGCAGTGATCGGGCAGTTTGTCACTCCACAGAAAACTGCGGCCATGCCGACTGCCGTACAGAGGGTCGGTGAAAAGCCTGACAGGTTTCCAAACAGACAGCCAAATGCCGCCCCGGTAAAAAATGATGGAACAATCTCGCCACCTTTAAATCCGGCACCTAATGTTAAAGCAGTAAAGAGCATTTTCATAAAAAAGGCTTCCGGGCGGACCGTGCCGTCAATACACTGTTCAATGATATTGATTCCCGTACCGTTATAATTCTGGTTGCCCACAAGCAGCGTTAAAATGAGTACGAAACATCCACCGGCGAAAATGCGCACATAAGGATTTTTGAAAAACTTTTTATAAAGGTGTTCTGACTGATGCAGCATGACACAGAAAATAATGCTGACACCGGCACATAAAATCGCAAGGACAGAGATTTTTACAGCACTTGTGATCTTAAAAGCAGGAATCTGGCCGATCAGGAACATTTCCTGTGAGACACCAAAGAATTCTGCAACAGCATGTGCGACCAGTGAGGAGATCACGCACGGGACTAACGCCGCATAATACATAACGCCGACACTGACAACTTCCATGGAAAAGACAGCCGCAGCCATCGGTGTGCCAAACAATGCAGAGAAAGCGGCGCTCATGCCACACATGATCATAATGTGTTTGTCTTTTTCATCAAAGCGGAACAGTTTTCCAAGACCGTTTCCGATACTTCCACCGAGCTGTAACGCAGCACCCTCACGTCCGGCAGAACCACCAAACAGGTGGGTGATGAGTGTGGAGATAAAAATCAGCGGAGCCATGCGCAGCGGCAGATCTTCATCGGAATGTATCGCAGATAATACAAGGTTGGTTCCGGTATCTTTTTCATCATGAAGCAGACGGTAACATCCGACGATCAGGATACCACTCACCGGGAGCAGAAAAATAAGCCACGGGTTTTTGGTTCTGGTCAGTGTGACCACATACATGCCGAAATAGAAGAGTGTGCCAACACCACCGACAAGCAGTCCGGAGACGATGGAGAAAAGCACCCATTTGGCAGAGGTTTTTATTCGTTTGAAATCATGTTGTAATTTATGACGGATCAGTTCTTTCATATGTTCTTTCCACTTTCCATTTTGATCAGAATGAAACGGCAGTGCCCGGATTTCATTTCTATAATATTATAGTAGCATTTCAAAAAATCTTTTTCAATGTAAAACATCATTGTATTCTAATTTCATGAAATAAAAGCGGCAGGGCAGAAAGTAATACTTTGAGCAAATTTCCACCAGAAAAATGAAAATAAGAAAAAAGTATCTTGCTGATATACAATTTACACAAAAAACAAAAACAAAAATTATGAAATATAGAGAAGATAACGATTCAGTATTGCTTTTTTATGAAAAAAGAATATAATTCAATTATCAACTGAAAACGTTACCGAAAATGTTACCGGGAACATTTCAGCGAAGTGGCAGAGTGCCAGAACAATCATTGCACAATACAGATGTGCAGAAAGTATACGGGAGGAAACGACATGAAGAGAAAAGTTTTATCAGTAATGCTTGCTACAGCAATGACAGCAACTTTATTTGCAGGATGCGGCAGTGATGCTTCCAATGCAGACAGTGCAAACAGTGCAGATGCAACAGCAAGTACAACAGAAGCAGGAGATGTGAAAACAGATGCAGCAGCATCAGGAAGTGGTTCCGTTTATTATCTGAACTTTAAACCGGAACAGGATCAGCAGTGGCAGGATCTGGCAGCAAAATACACAGCAGAGACCGGAACAGAGGTTACAGTTATCACGGCTGCAGATGGTACATATGAGCAGACATTAAAATCAGAGATGGCAAAATCAGAAGCACCAACCTTATTCCAGGTAAACGGACCTGTAGGACTTGCAAACTGGAAAGATTATTGCATGGATCTTTCAGGCAGTGAGTTATATTCACATCTGACAAGTGATGATTTTGTATTAAAAGATGGAAACGCAGTACAGGGTATCGCTTATGTTATCGAGACTTACGGTATCATTTACAATAAGACAATCTTAAATGACTACTGCACAATGGACAACGCAGTGATTTCTTCTGTTGATGAGATCAACAACTTTGCGACATTAAAAGCAGTTGCAGATGATATCCAGTCCAGATTAGATGAGATTAATGATAAGTTTGGATACGATCTTCAGGGAGCATTTACTTCCGCAGGTATGGATGGATCATCTGACTGGAGATTTAAAACTCATTTGGCAAATCTTCCAATTTACTATGAATACAAAGACAAAGGAATTAATTCTACAGATGCAATAGAAGGAACATACCTTGACAATTACAAACAGATCTGGGATTTATACATTACAGATTCCACCTGTGATCCGGGAATGCTCTCATCTAAGACAGGTGATGAAGCAGAATCTGAATTCGGTATGGAAGAGGCAGTATTCTACCAGAATGGTACATGGGAGTATGGTAACCTCACAAATGAAGAGAATGGTTATCTTGTAACCGCTGAAGACATGAGCATGATGCCAATCTATATTGGTGTTGAGGGAGAAGAGAATCAGGGACTCTGCACAGGTTCTGAGAACTACTGGTGTGTAAACAGCAAAGCTTCTGCAGAAGATCAGCAGGCAACACTTGATTTCCTGAACTGGGTTATCACATCTGACGCAGGACGTGAATCCATGGCTCATGAAATGGGATTTACAACACCATTTGATACATTCACAGGCGAATATGAAGCAGACAATGTATTTATCCAGGCTTCTAACCAGTACATCGCTGATGGTAAATACTCTGTAACATGGAACTTCTCTACTATTCCATCTGAGACATGGAAAGACGGTGTAGGTTCTGCATTATTAGAGTACGCACAGGGAACAGGTGACTGGGACGGCGTTGTCAGTGCATTCGTTGACGGATGGGCTACTGAGTATGCAGCAGCTGCAAACAAATAAAAAGTAATGATGAAGTAACATGGAAAGGGTGTGTGGCCTGCCACTCACCCTTTCAGATTATTAAGGTTTTATGAGAGGATGGAAATTATGGAGAAAGCAATCAAAAAATATTTTCCTGTTTTTGCACTCCCTACATTAGTGGCATTTACAATAGGTTTTATAGTTCCTTTTATTATGGGTATCTACTTATCATTCTGTGAATTTACAACCGTTACAGATGCAAAATTTGTAGGATTAAAAAATTATCTGCGCGTGTTCAGTGATCCGACATTTATGCATGCATTATGGTTCACTGCATTATTCACCATTGTATCAGTGCTGACGATCAATGTTTTTGCATTTGTAATTGCGATGCTTTTAACAAAGGGAATTAAAGGTACGAACTTCTTCCGTACAGTATTTTTTATGCCAAACCTTATTGGTGGTATCGTTTTAGGTTATATCTGGCAGATCCTGCTGAATGGAATCTTAGGTCATTTTGGAAGAACACTTACTTATTCTTCTTCCTATGGATTCTGGGGATTGATCATTTTAATGAACTGGCAGCAGGTCGGTTATATGATGATCATTTATATCGCCGGTATCCAGAATATTCCGGGCGAGCTGATCGAGGCGGCAAAAATGGACGGGGCGTCCGACTGGCAGTTATTGAAGAGTGTTACGATTCCAATGGTAATGCCATCCATCACGATCTGTACATTCTTAACACTGACGAACTCTTTCAAACTGTTCGATCAGAACCTGGCATTGACAGCAGGAGAGCCGTCCAATAATTCGCAGATGCTTGCGCTTAACATCTTTGAGACATTCTATGGAAGAACCGGTTGGGAAGGTGTCGGTCAGGCGAAAGCAGTTATCTTCTTTATTATAGTAGCAGTTATCGCACTGGCACAGAACAGACTGACCAGAACAAAGGAGGTACAGCAGTAATGGCAAAGAAAGTAAAAGAAAATAATGAGGTAAGTGCTGTAAGAAGATCAAAACACGGAGGAGTGCTGACCGTATTTTTCAGTCTGCTGACCGTTTTTTATCTGTATCCGATTTTTCTGGTGCTGATCAATTCCTTCAAGAAAAAAGGATTTATCACAAAAAATGCATTTGCACTGCCGGATGAGAGATCCTTTACCGGATTGTCAAATTTCATCCGGGGTATTGAAAAAACAAACTTTTTTCAGGCGTTTGGCTACTCGGTGCTCATCACCGTTGGCTCTGTTGCAGTGATCATCTTATGCACCTCCATGTGTGCATGGTATATTACAAGAGTACATAATAAAGTGAATGCAACCATTTATATGTTATGTCTGTTTTCCATGATCGTACCATTCCAGATGGTAATGTTCACCTTGTCAAAACTGGCAAATATGATGCATCTGAGCAACCCGGTCGGTATCATTTTAGTATACCTTGGATTCGGTGCAGGACTTGCGGTGTTTATGTTCTGCGGCTTTGTAAAAAGTATTCCGATCGAGATAGAAGAGGCGGCGATGATCGATGGATGTACTCCGATCCAGACATTCTTTCAGGTGGTATTTCCAATTATGAAACCAACGGCGATCACCGTTGCAATTTTACAGGCAATGTGGATCTGGAACGATTATTTACTTCCTTATCTGGTATTGGATATCAAAAAATACAAGACGATTCCAATCGTCATTCAGTACTTAAAAGGTGGTTATGGAGCAGTAGACTGGGGTACGATGATGGCAATGCTTGTACTTGCAATTGTTCCAATTGTAGTTTTCTATGTGGCTTGTCAGAAATATATTATTGAAGGAGTAGTTGCAGGAGCGGTCAAAGGCTGATATTACAGTAGAAGATTGTAAAAAAATACATATTTTACGAAAAAAAACGAAAAAACAGTAGACAGGAAAGAAAAATATGGTTACGATAAAGGATATAGCCAGGGAATCAGGATATTCCATCAGCACGGTTTCCAGAGTCCTGAATCATAGAAATGATGTCAGTCCCGATGCAAAGAAAAAAATCGAAGAAGTAGTTGAAAAATTTCATTTTGTTCCGAATAATAATGCGAAGCATTTGAAGCAGAGCAATACGAAAACAATTGGTGTATTAGTCAAAGGTATTTCCAATATGCTGTTCTCCAACATTGTGGAGGAGATCCAGCAGATGATCGGAAGAACCGACTATACATTGGTTGTTTCCTACATTGACGAGGACGACAATGAGGTGGAACAGGCATTACAGCTCTGCAGGGAGCGAAAGCCGTTAGGACTTCTGTTTTTAGGTGGTAACCCGGAATTTTTTAAACAGGGATTTGCAAAGGTGGATGTGCCGAGTGTGCTTGTGACAAACCGGGCAAATAATCTTCCATTTGAGAACCTTTCCAGTGTTGCGACAGATGATATTGCCGCAGGAAAGTGTGCTGTGGATGCTTTGCTTGAAGCAGGACATGACAAGATTGGTATTATCGGTGGTGATCCGGTAAAATCATACACCAGCCACCAGAGATATTTAGGATGCAAGGAAAGCTTTGCAGAACATGGTAAGGAAATGGATCTTGAAGTCTGCTATGAGAAAGCAAGATTCTCATTTGACAGTGCTTACCGGGCGATGAAACGTCTGGTGGAAAAGTATCCTGATCTGACAGCAGTATTTGCAATGTCAGATGTGATGGCTATCGGCGCGATCCGTGCGCTGCGCGATATGGATTATCGTGTACCGGAAGATATTTCTGTGATTGGTTTTGATGGCACCGTATTAGCAGAATATTATAATCCGAAACTCGCCACGATCAGACAGCAGTATCAGACACTTGCAGTGAGAAGTGTGGAGATACTGTTTGGGCAGATCGAACTGAAGAAAGAGCCGATTTATGAGGTGGTTCCGTTTGAGTTCGCAAGTGGGGAGAGTATAAAGAATTTGAAATAGGAGTTTTTGAACTCAAATAGGAGGAATTATTGTTATGAGAAGCAGCGGTGTTTTAATGCACATTTCATCCCTGCCATCCCCTTATGGAATTGGTACAATGGGAAAAGAGGCAAGAAAGTTCGTAGATTTTCTTGATAAATCAGGTCAGAAATACTGGCAGATCCTGCCAATCTGTCCGACCAGCTACGGAGATTCCCCGTATCAGTCTTTTTCCAGCTTTGCAGGTAATCCTTATTTTATTGATTTAGAATATCTTTGCAAAGAAAAATTACTGACAAAAAAAGAATGTGAATCATTAGAAGGTGTTGTAAGTCAATATGACACTTATTTAGATACGCACTTTCAAATGGATGTTTTAGAATGTTTAAAAGAAAAATTACAAGAAAAGTTAAGGTTGGATCTGTTTATGTTGGTGGAGATTCACCAGTTTCAATTCAATCTATGACTAATACAGATACAAGAGATGTAGAAGCTACATTAGCACAAATAAGAGCACTTCATGTAGCAGGTTGTGAAATAATAAGATGTGCTGTTCCAGATATGGAAGCAGCACAAGCAATAAAGGATATTTGTGCAGGGTCACCAATGCCTGTAGTTGCCGATATACACTTTGATTATAGATTAGCATTAAAGTGTGTTGAAAATGGAATTAGTGCAATTAGAATTAATCCAGGAAACATTGGAAATATAGAAAGAGTAAAAGCTGTTACAGAAGCTTGTAAAGCTAAAAATATTCCAATAAGAATAGGTGTTAATTCTGGTTCTTTAGAAAAGGACATTTTAGAAAGGGATGGAAAACCTACTGCTAAGGGGCTAGTTGAATCAGCTTTAAGACATGTTAAGATTTTAGAAGAATTAAACTTTTATGATATAGTAATATCAATTAAATCTTCAGATGTACCTATGATGATTGAAGCTTATAGATTAATGAGCACAAAATGTAATTATCCATTACATTTAGGAGTTACTGAATCTGGTACTGTGTTTAGAGGAACTATAAAATCAACTCTTGGTATAGGAACTTTATTAGCAGAGGGAATTGGTGATACTATAAGAGTATCATTAACTAGTGATCCAATAGAAGAAATTAAGGTAGCAAAAGAAAAAATAGAAGAAGAAAAAGTTGTAATAAAACATTTGGGAGAGGATTTTAATGAAGATTTGGTAAGGACTTCTCAAGTTAAAATTAGTGAATTAAAAGCAAGCCTTGATGATTATAATGTTAAAAAAGAAGAATTAGAAAAAATAGGTGTTAATAATTCAGTTATTCATGTTGACTTTATGATTGGAACTAGTGATCTTGAAATAACTGGAATTAATAAAAATGGTGAAGCTATTCAAATATTCTCTAATGGGAATTGGGCATTTTAAAAATAACTTAATATATATATTTTTTATAGTAAGTCTATAATTTAATATATTAACAAAGGGAGTGCTTATTGCTAAACACTCCCTTTTACTATTCATTATGTATTTTAAATTATGGTTACTAAAATGTAATTTATATTTCATTGTCCTATTTTTTGAGCACTATTGGATCTTGGTTGATCTTTACCTAATTTTCTTGATTCATTAGAATATCCAACCTCATTAGCCGTCTCTATTTTCATTTTATGCAATTCTGACTTTGTCTTTTCTCCAGCTTTTTTATTATCTTTAGAGTTTTTATTATTTTTATGAGACATTTTTCAAACCTCCCTTTCATTTTTACACTTATTTTATGCTTTACATAATAAATTATGCCTTTGAATACCATCCAATATATAGGTGCATATCTAATATTAACAAAATATCGAAATTACTTCTAGATATGCACCTATTTTTTGTAATTTATTGTAACCTATTTCGTATTTCTTTAATAAATTCAAGTGTATTAACAGTTTTAACTTCTTTTAAATTAGTAAGCATTGCTAAATCTTTAGTCATTACTCCATCTTCAATTGTTTGTAGTGAAGCCTTCTCTAACTTATCTGCAAAAGTAACTAATTCACTGTTTCCATCTAATTCTCCTCTTTTTCTTAATGCACCTGTCCATGCAAAAATAGTTGCCATAGAATTAGTTGAAGTTTCCTCACCTTTTAAGTATTTATAATAATGTCTTTGAACAGTTCCATGAGCAGCTTCATATTCATAATATCCCTCTGGAGAAACTAAAACTGATGTCATCATTGCAAGTGATCCAAAA
>ERZ773131.1978-NODE-1978-length-13763-cov-8.518602_pt1 | contig 13763 bp, 10 predicted proteins | sample MGYA00511082_ERZ773131 | MGnify/ENA primary metagenome ERZ773131 (study PRJEB29015, sample SAMEA2737813) | human gut metagenome | biome: human gut; feature: human-associated habitat; material: faeces | place: China | collected 2012 ... | reverse complement strand
GATCCGCCGGAGCGGTGCTTAAGCCGTCAGGCGGGAATTGTGCGGTATTGCCTAAAGCAAAAACACCCCCGGATGCACGAACCAATATGCATCCGGGGGTGTTTTATTTCGGATTTTAACGGTTATTCGTATCTCAAAGCCTCAATCGGGTCCAGCTTGGCGGCTTTGTTGGCGGGGTAATACCCGAAGAACACGCCAATGGCCATACTGAAACCAACGGCCACTACGATGGAAGAAATCGTAGGCTTGCCCGGCACTTTCATCAGGGTGCTCAATCCCACACCGGCCGCGATACCCAGCACCACGCCGATGACACCGCCGATCAGGCAGAGGATGACGCTCTCGGTGATAAACTGCATACGGATGGCCGACGCAGGCGCGCCCAGCGCCTTGCGGGTGCCGATCTCGCGGGTGCGCTCCGTCACGGAGACCATCATGATATTCATAACACCGATGCCGCCGACGAGCAGCGACAGCGCCGCAATGGCCGAGATGCCGAGCGAAACCGTGCTCATCATGCTGGTCATCGAGTCGAGCAGGCTCGCCAGGCTCGATGCGCTGACCGTCCAGGAGTCGTTGCGGGTGTAGTAGCTGGCGAAGAAATCCCCCACCGTGTTGACGAAGTCCGTGACATTGACCGTGCCGCCGTTGGCCACAACGGTAATGCTCTGGTACCCCGCCCCCGCCCCGGCGATGGCCTTGGCAACGTCCAGCGGGATGTAAAAGTCCGTCTGGATGCTGTCGTCGTCGCTGCCGCCGAACATGCTGGAGTAGCTGTCCTCTGTGTATTTGTATACGCCCTGTATATAGAACGTGTACAAATTCTGGTTGATGGTCAGCGTGACCGCCTTGCCGATGGCGTCCTGCGCACTGCCGCCGATGGCCTGCTCGACGAACTTTTCCGACACGCAGGCGACCTTGCGCCCGGCGTCCCTGTCGTCGTCCAGCCAGCGTCCGTACAAAATCTGCGAATCATCGTTCCTGGCTGCCAGTGCCGCATGATTGATGCCGCTGACAGTGGCCGTGATGGTCGTGGTCGGGTCACCGTATTTGGCAGTCGTGCCGCTGCCCACCTGCTGGGTCAGTTCGATGTGATGGACCTGGGTCGGGAAAGCGGCTGTAAAATCGTTTATCATCGCATCGGTGATAAGGTCTGCGTCCGACGGTTTGGAATCCATAAACCGGCGCAGCTGGACGCCCTGGGACGTGCCCGACGTGTCGGAGCTGCTTTTCTGCGTTACCGTGACAGAAATGTTACTGGCACCCATGCCGGACATCGAGTCCATGACCGAGCCGGTCATGCTGTTGCCGACCGTTTCAATGGCGATGACCGCTGCAATGCCGATGATGATACCCAGCATCGTGAGCAGGCTGCGCATCTTGTTGGACTTGACGCTGGTCAGCGCCATGCCGATATTCTCAAAAAGCTGCACGTTCGCCGGTCCCCTTTCGTTCGCCCACGATCAGGCCGTCGCGCAGCGTCAGCACCCGCTGGCATTCCTCAGCCAGCTCGGGGTTGTGCGTGATGAGCACGATGGTCTTGTGGTATTTTTCATGCAGCTCGTGAAAGAGATCCATCACGACGCGGCTCGTCTGGCTGTCCAGTGCGCCGGTAGGCTCGTCGGCCAGGATCAGCGCCGGCTCATTGACCATGGCGCGGGCAATCGCGACGCGCTGCTTCTGTCCGCCGGAAAGCTCGTTGGGCTGGTGGCGCATCCGCTCGCCCATGCCGACGCGCTCGAGCCATTCCTTGGCGCGGCGGGTGCGCTCCCCTGCCGGGACGCCCGCATACAGCATCGGCAGTTCGACGTTTTTTAACGCGCTCTGGCGTCCGATCAGGTTATACGTCTGGAACACGAACCCGATTTTGCGGTTGCGGATGGCCGCCAGGTCGTTGTCGTCGGCGTCGTGGATGTTGACGCCGTCCAGCACGTACTCGCCCGCCGTGGGCTTGTCCAGCACGCCGATAATGTTCATCAGCGTCGATTTGCCCGAGCCGGACTCACCCACGATGGCGACGAACTCGCCGGGGTAGACGGTCAGGTCGATACCGTGCAGAATTTCCAGCTCGTTCGGCTGGCCGATGTAGTAGCTCTTGCGGATGCCCTGCATCTGGATCAGGGGCTGCGCGGGGTGCGCGGCCTCCTCCCCTATCAGGCTCTTGGCAATATTCTGCGCAAACTGTTGTGTTTTTTCCGGCATTATTGACCTCCCGGGCCGCCGGGGCCGCCGCCGGGACCGCCCATGACGACGGTGCCCTCGGGCATATTGCTGCCGTCGCCGACGTAAAGGTCGCCGTTCTCCATCATCTGCACATCGCTGTCGGACGTGCCAGACTCAATGCCCTGGGTCAGGTCCGCCGTGGCGCGGATGACGTCGCCCTCGTTCAGGTCGCTGCCGGTGATCTCCACATAGTAGTCGTTGGTGTCGCCCTCGGTGACGGCGACCTGCTCAAAGGTCATATCGACGCCTTCTCCGCCGGTCTTGCGCAGCACGTAGGTGCTGCCGTCGTCGTTGGTGCCCACGGCGTCGCGCGGGACGGTAAAGACGTTGTCCTTGGTGCTGATGACGATCTCGACCTTGGCGGGAATGCCGACCAGCAGACCGCTGTCCTGCCCGTTGACCGTGACGGTAGCGCCGAAGCTGCCGTTATCGTTGGCGACAGGGTCGATACGGGTCAGGGTACCGGTGACGGTGTCGTCCGTGGCGTCGCTGGTGATGTTGCACTGCAGGCCGGTCTTGAGCCTGCCGACGGAGCTGGCCGGGATCGTGACTTCCACCGTCAGGTTGTCCACATCCTGAATCGTGGCCACCGTGCCGCTGCACACCGCGCCCACCGTGGCGTCCAGCGCGGTGATCGTGCCGTCCATCGTGGCAGTCAGGGTGCAGTTCTCCAGTGCGGTCTGCAGATTGGTCAGGGTGTCGTCCTCGCGCTGGGACTGCGCGAGCTTCGTCTCGGCGTTGTCCACGCTGCGGGACGCGCTTGTCGCGCTGTTCTGATAGGACTGCTGCGCCTGCTCCAGCGCCTCGCGGTACTGCTCAATTTTATTGTAGGCCTGGCTGACGGCATCAAAGCCCTGCAGGCCCAGCTCCGGGATGCTGCACTGGCCCTTGGCGATATTTTCCCGGTTGGTGTAATCCGCGATCTGGCCCTGCAGACCGTCTGCGCGGGCCGTGTCGCCGTCCTGCTGGGCCTGGGTCAGCTGAATGTTCAGGTTGGCAAGGGTGTTCTCGTATCCGGCGATCTCCTCGGCGTAGCGGGTGTACCAGTCGGTGACGATCTCACGGTTCGTCTTGCCGCTGTTGGCGGCGGACGCCATCGAGGTATAGTAGTCATCCATGCCCAGCGTGTCGTAGTTCTTCTGCGCCTTATCGAGATTTTCCTGTGCCGTAGCCAGGTTTGTCGTCTGATCCTCGACGGCCTGGGTGTAGTTCTTCCGGGCGTCGGTCCGGGTGTCGCTGAGCTGCAGCTGCGCGTTGGCGATCTGCTTTTCCACGTCGGTGGTGTCCAGCGTGGCGATGACATCGCCCTTCCTGACCGTGTCACCGACAGCGACGTTGACTGCCGTGACCTTGTAGGTCTTGACGGAATCCGACGCCGTGACGCTGGCGCTGCTGCCGGCCTTGACCGTGCCGGTCACGCTGACCGTATCGCTCAGGGTCGTTTTGGTCAGCACGGTGGTGCGCACGAACTGATAGCTATCGGCGGCGGCCTTGTCGGTCTTGCCCAGCACGTTCACGAGGACGAGGGCCGCGACCAGCAAAATGGCCAAAAAGATCGTCAGCTTTTTGTGGCGTTTGACCCAGCCGAGCGGGCCGCGTCGGGTTTGTGTTTTTTCTGCCATACCGGGTTCCCTTCTGTTTTCGGAGATTTTTTGACAAAATTTAGTATATATTGCAAATGTGTTGGATTTTTGAAAGAAACATGAAAAAAGGCGGCACATCTTGGAAAGATGTGCCGCACGGACTTTTCTATAAGGCTTCCCCCTCGGGGGAAGCTGTCGCCCGCAGGCGACTGATGAGGGCAAAGCTTACGGCCACTTCCCATTCACGGGCAACAGCCACTAGGCCGCCCCTCATCCGGCCTCGGGCGGGGCCTCGGCCACCTTCCCCCACGGGGGAAGGCAACCTTACCGCTCCTCGCGGAAGTAAGCCAGACCCAGATGAGCCGGGGGCTGGTTTTCCTTCTTCTTGCGCATCGAAACGACGATCAGGACGATGATCGTGACGACGTAGGGCAGCATCTGCACAAGATCGGTGATGTGGCTGGCCATCGTGATGCCGAGCAGCGTCGGCAGGAACTGGTACAGCCAATAGAGCATACCGAACAGGTACGCGCCCCAGATGGCGTTCAGCGGCTTCCAGGTCGTGAAAATGACCAGCGCCACGGCCAGCCAGCCCAGCGCCTCGATCTGGCCGGTGGTCGCCCAGATGCCCTGGTTGTAGTCCAGTACATAGTACAGGCCGCCGATGCCGCAGATGCCCGCGCCGATGCAGGTGGACAGGTACTTGTACAGCGTAACGTTGATGCCCGCGGCGTCCGCGGTGGCGGGGTTCTCACCGACGGCGCGCAGATTCAGGCCCGCACGGGTGCGGGTCAGGAACCAGTGCAGCACCACAGCCAGCAGGATGGCCGCATAGACGAGAAAACCGTAGGAGAACACGACCTGCCCGATGTCGCCCAGACCCGACAGCACGGGAATTTTGGCGCTGAACGCCTTGTTGGCGATGGGAGCGGCGGAGTAGCTGGCGCCGTTCAGGATAAACACGCCGAAGAAGTTTGCCACACCCATGCCGAAGGTCGTCAGCGCCAGACCGGTGACGTTCTGGTTGGCGCGCAGGGAGATGGTCAGGAACGCATAGATCAGGCCGCCCGCCATCGAGGCCAGAATGGCGCAGGACAGGGCGATCAGGATGCTGACAAAGCCGTTGGGGTTGGCAGCGCTGTTCTCATAGGCCCAGGCGCTGGCAAAGCCCGCGAAGCCGCCCAGGTACATGATGCCTGGCACGCCGAGGTTCAGGTTGCCGGATTTCTCGGTCACGGTCTCGCCCAGCGCACCGTACATGATAATTGTGCCAAACGGGATGGCGCGCATGATCCACGCAATCAAACTGCTGTGCATATCACTTGCCCTCCTTGTGTGCGCCGCGGGGGATGACGCGGTAGTTGATGAAGAACTCACTGCCCAGAATGAAGAACAGGATGATGCCGGTGATGATGTCGGCGGCGTACTCGTTCAGCGAGTACGCAGACGCGATCTCCGACGCGCCGCGCTCGAGGAAAACCAGCAGGAACGAGATGAGCGCCATATAGAAGGTGTTGAACTTGGCCAGCCATGCGACAATAATGGCCGTGAAGCCGCGCCCGTTGGCGGACGCCGTGGAGATGGTCTGATCCTTGCCGGCCACGATCAGGAAGCCGCACAGGCCGCAGATCGCGCCGGAGATCAGCATCGTGCGCACCGTAACGCGGCGGACGTTGATGCCCGCATACCGCGCGGTGTTCTCGCTCTCGCCGACAACGCTGATCTCATAGCCCTGCTTGGAGAAGCGCAGATAGGCGTACATGACGAAGGTCAGCACGATGACCACAATGATGTTGATGGTGTAGCGCTGGCCCATAATGACGGGGAACCAGCCGGCCTTGGTTGCCTTGTTCAGCGTGCCGAGGCTCGACGCCTGGCCGCGCATGATGTTGGTCATGCAGGCAACAATGGACGTAGCAACGTAGTTCATCATCAGGGTGAACAGCGTCTCGTTCGTGTTCCAGCGGGACTTGAACCACGCGGGGATGAAGCCCCACAGTGCGCCCGCGGCAATGCTGCCCAGCGCCATGGCGGCAAACAGCAGCGGCAGCGGCAGATTGTTGCCCTGATACACCATGATGAGGGCGGCAGTCAGGCCGCCGATCAGGATCTGGCCCTCGCCGCCGCAGTTCCAGAAGCGCATCTTGAAGGCCGGGGCCAGCGCGATGCCGACGCAGAGCAGCGTGGACAGGTCGCGCAGCATCCAGCTGAAGCGGGTCATGTTGGCGAAGGTGCCGCTCCACATGACGCCATAGACGGACAGCGGGTTCAGGCCGGTGACGAAAAAGATAAACAGCGCATCGACGACCAGCGCCAGCAGAATGGCGATGGCGCGCACGGCGATCTTCTGGGGCATCGTCGTGCCCTCACGCTTGGCAATGCGCAGCAGCGGCTCGCGGGCCGCAGTGGCAGTCTGACTCATGCCTGCTCCTCCTTTACCAGGTTGGTCATTCGCAGACCGACCTCCTCCTTCGTGGTCTTGCGGCCATCGAGAATGCCGTTGACCTTGCCGCCGCACAGCACAACGATGCGGTCACACAGCTCCAGCAGCACGTCGAGGTCCTCACCGACGTAAATGACCGCCACACCGCGCTTTTTCTGCTCGTTGAGCAGGTGATAGATCGTGTAGGACGTGTTGATGTCCAGACCGCGCACCGCGTAGGCGGTCATCAGGACGATGGGGTCGGCGGCCAGCTCACGGCCCACCAGCACCTTCTGGACGTTGCCGCCCGACAGGCGGGAGACCGGGGTGTTCAGGTCGGGCGTGACGACGCCCAGCTCTTTCTTGATCGTCTCGGCCAGCGCCAGCGGGGCCTTGCGGTCCACGATGGGCGAATGGCCCTTGCCGTAGCTTTTCAGCATCATGTTGTCGGTCATGCCCATCGAGCCGACCAGACCCATGCCCAGACGATCCTCGGGCACAAAGGACAGGTGGATGCCCGCCTCGCGGATGGCCTTGGGGCTTTTGCCGACGAGCTGCACGGGTGCGGCAGCGTCGGGCGCGTAATACTCGATGCTTGCGCCGCTCTCGGCGGGCTGCAAACCGGCAATGGCCTCCAGCAGCTCCTTCTGGCCGTTGCCGGAGATGCCCGCAATGCCGAGGATCTCGCCGCCGTAGACCGGGAAGGACGCATCGTCCAGCACGGTGATGCCCTCGGCGCTGCGGACGGTCAGATGTTCAATGTCCAGCCGCTTGACCGGGTTGACCGGCTCGGGGCGTTCAATGTTCAGCTCGACCTTCTCGCCGACCATCATCTCGGTCAGCTTGGCCTCGTTGGCGTCCTTTGTGGCGATGTCGCCGACATACTCGCCCTTGCGCAGGATGGCGACACGGTCACTGATGGACAGGACCTCGTGCAGCTTGTGGGTGATGATGATGACCGCCTTGCCGTCGGCCTTCATGTTGCGGATGACGCTGAACAGCTTCTCGGTCTCCTGCGGGGTCAGAACTGCCGTAGGCTCGTCGAGGATCAGGATGTCCGCGCCGCGGTACAGCACCTTGACGATCTCCAGCGTCTGCTTCTGGCTGACGCTCATCTCGTAGACCTTCTGGTCAAGGTCGAGGTTGAACTCATATTTTTCGCAGATGGCGCGGGCCTTGTCGTGGACTTTTTTCAGGTCGAATTTTTCGCCGCCGCCCATGGACAGGGCGATATTTTCGGTGGCGGAGAACACATCCACGAGCTTAAAGTGCTGGTGGATCATGCCGATGCCCAGATCCAGCGCGTCACGCGGGGAGCGGATGGTCACGGCCTTGTCGCCAACGTAGATTTCGCCCTCATCGGGGAAGTAGATACCGGCGATCATGTTCATCAGCGTGGTCTTGCCGCTGCCGTTTTCACCCAGCAGGGCCAGAATTTCACCGCGGCGCACGCCCAGAGAGACATCCTTGTTGGCCACGACCGGGCCGAAGGTTTTGGTAACGTGCTCCAAGCGCACAGCATATTCGTTCTGCGCCATTATGCAGGCTCCTTTCAAGAGTCAAGTAGGTAGGGGCCGGGCATGCCCGGCCCGCAGCCTTGCGCGGCCACCCATAAGCGGGCAATCGCGGTCACGCTGCGGGCGAGGCATGCCTCGCCCCTACAGGGATTCAAAAAATCAAGGCAGGAACATTATTATAATAAACCACCAAAAGGGAAGGCTGCGGTTCCACCGCAGTCTTCCCTTTAGATTCAGTCAGAATCAGGCGACGGGGTCAGCGTCCTCGATGATGCCATCGATGCGCAGGGCAAACGTCGGGGCTGCACGCAGCTCACCCTCGTGGAAGTAACCGTCGGAGATGGCCTCCTTGGTCTCGCCCTGATAGACAGCCACAGGAGAACCGGTGCTGAAATCGTAGTAGGTCAGGTCGATGGGGGCGGTGGTGACCTCCGCGCCGTCGACGGTGAACTTGCTGGTGTCGAAGACATGCAGGCTGCCGTCCTTCAGCGCAGCCTCAACCTCGGCGACCTTCTCGGCGGTGCCGTCGGCAACCTCGGGGCCAAGGTCGGTGATGGCGACAGCGCCATCCTCATAGCCCTTGCACCAGTCCTGCGGGATGCTGCCGGCCTGCGCACCCTCGAACAGCTCCTTGTAGTAGACCTTCCAGACGTTCGTCGCGGAGGTCAGGGCAGCGGTGGGGGCGGTGTCGAGCATGTCGATGTTGTAGCCGATGGAGTAGCAGATCTTGCCGGAGTCCTTCAGCTTCTGGGTGGCAGCGGGGGCACCGGTGGAGTCAGCGTGCTGGCCGATGATGACCGCACCGTTGGCGATCAGGGCCTCGGCGGCAGCGCCCTCCTTGTCGATGTCGAACCAGGAGTTCGTGTACATGACCTCCATCTGGACATCGGGATAAACGCTCTGGACGCCCAGGAAGAAGGCGGTGTAGCCGGAGACGACCTCGGCGTAGTTGTAAGCGCCCACGTAGCCGATCTTGACCTTGCCGTCAGCGGTGAAGCTGTCGGGCTGGGTCTCGGGGGTCAGGGTGCCGGACTCGACCAGATCCTTGACCTTCATGCCTGCGACGACACCGGAGACATAGCGGCTCTGGTAGACGGCGGTGAAGGCGTTGTAGAAGTTGTCGAGGTCGGAGATGGCGGCGAAGTCGCCGGTCATAGCCACGAAGTTGATATCAGGGTACTTCTCGGCTTCCTCTTCCATGTAGGTCTGATGGCCGTAGGAGTTGGAGATGATCAGGTTGCAGCCCTGGCCGACAAGGTCCTCGGCTGCGTCGGCGGTGACGCCGCCCTCGGCGATCTTGTACTTCCAGACGATCTGGTCGTCGCTCATGCCCAGCTCGGCAGCGGCTTCCTTGATGCCGTTGATGTGCGCGGCGCTGTAACCTTCGGTCTCATCGCCCAGGATGATGGCACCGACCTTGACGTCGGGGGCCTGGTTGTCGCTGCTGCCCTCAGCAGTAGCGGCAGAGGCAGTGGCAGTGCTGGCAGCGGTGTCTGCAGTGGAACCACAGGCAGCCAGGCTGAACACCATAGAGGTGGCCAGCAGAATACCCATCAATTTCTTCATGTGTGTTGTTCCTCCCTGTTGTGTGTGCATAAATAGCAAAAATGCGTTTCATCTTGTCGGAACGTGCCGGGAATCAACGCATTTTGTAACCTTGCATGACCCATTGTAGACGCTTTACAAACCGTTTGCAATAATTTTTAAATTTTTGTGAAAAGTTCAGCGAAAAGGGTAAATGTTTTGCCCGCGTGCACACAACAACGGGCAGAACGCACAACAAAAAAAAAGCAAAAGTCATACTTTGTTGTGCAAAAGTATGACTTTTGGAGAGCTTTGTATAAGTACCGGAACTATTACGATACTAGGGATATTTTGGCGTTTTTGCTTTTTACGCCAAGCTCACCATCCACTTTCTCTTACGGAACACCACCAGCGACACCACAAGGCGGAACAGTTCCTCCGCCGTCAGCAGCGTGTACACGCCCACAATGCCCCAGTGCAGTACATAGGCCGCAAAAAAGCACAGCGGGATGCCGATGCCCCAGGTGCCCGCTATGTCGATGATCATGACCATCCGGGTGTTGCCGCCGCTTTTCAGGATGCCGCCGCCCAAAATCATGTTTTCCACTTTAATGGGCGCATACAGCGCAAACACCACCAGCAGCATGTGGCCCAGGGTGCGGACTTCGTCTTCCACGCGGTACAGCCCCACGTACTGCCCGGCCAGCCCGACCAGCAGTGATGAAACTACCGCCGCGCCCACCAGCCCGGTGACCATGATCTTCTTGGCGTCGCCGTAGGCTGCGTCGTACTCCTTGCGGCCCAGCCGCTTGCCGATCAGCACGCCCGCCGCCGCGGAAAGTCCGCTGAGCGCCCCGACGATGAGGCTTTGTATCGGGCAGGTCAGCGTGTAGGCCGCCAGATTCTGCGTGCCCAGGTGTCCATACACGGCGGATTCCACGTTCTGGCCCAGGCTCCACAAAAACTGGCTGACCAGAATCGGCGTGATCATGCCCAGATAGTCCCGCCGGGTGATTTTGGTAAAATGCAGCGAGGGCTGCACCCGCTCGCCGTCCTGCCGCAGACAGTGTAGGAATCCCGTCGCGATGAGCGCCAGATTTACCAGCTGCGACACCAGCGTGGCAATCGCCGCCCCGCGCACCCCGCAGGCGGGCAGGCCCAGCTTGCCGAAAATCAGCACATAGTTCAGCACCACGTTAGAAAGCACCGCGCCGATGCTGGCCGCGAAGGGAATGTTCGCGTGCCCCCTGCAGCGCAGCCAGGCAGACAAGACCGTGGAAAGGCCCATCGGCGCGAAGGAGAACGCGATAATTTTAAAGTAGACGCACCCTTCGGCGATGATGGCAGCATCCTTTGTGTACAGCCCCAGAATCTGCGCCGTCGCCCCCAGCGAGACGCCCAGGAACACCCCCGCCAGGCACAGGCTTATCACGGTGCTCAGCGTCAGGCTGCTCCACGCCTCTTTTTTATCCCCGGCGCCGAGAAATTGGGCGATGAGAATGCCCGCCACCGTGCCCACCGAGCCGCTGACTACATTGAAAATCATCGAATAGTTGCCGCCCAGCCCCACAGCCGCGATGCTGACTGCCCCCAGCTGGCCAATCATGATTTGGTCCACGATAGAAAACGACGCCTGCAGCATACTTTGCAGTGTGACCGGCACAGCAATTTTGCCCAGTTCCCTTATAAATTTTGACACGATACTCCTCCTGTGCTCTCCCTCGGCAGCAATGTGACCGGCAGTACGATCTTTTCCGCGCAGCTCTGGCCGCGGCCCATGGCCTCGATACTGGCGACGGCAATGCCCGCCCGCAGCGCGGCGTCCTGCTGTACCGTCGTCAGCGACGGGTATCCGGTGCGGCTGGCCTCACGGGAGAGTGCGTTCAGCGACGCTGTAACGAAGCCATCCTCCAGGACTTTGCCCTCGTACTTGGGGCTGTCATCGACGACCACGCCGATGATGCGGGAGCTTTTCTGCGCCAGCCAGACGCCCGCCATATCGGGGATATAGCCCACAGCTTCCAGCTCCTGCCAGACGCGCTGGGCCGTGCGCGGTGACATTTTGGACGTCTTGCCGTGGATGACGTTGGACACTGTGGCCGTGCTCAGCCCCAGCCGCTCTGCGATATCCACAATGCGGATACGTTTTTCCTGCATGGTGCGCCCCCTCTCTGTACTTCCATTATGCAACGCACTACCATTATACGGCAGAGGTCGCCCCAGGGCAAAGGTTAAACGCGTAACCACGCACAGAAAATTTCCGTTAATTTTGGTGAAAACGCCAGCGCCGGGCATACTTTACCGCTTATGAATAAACTTCCTGTCCAATCCCTGCTTGGCGGCGGCGTTCAGGACGACCCATGTCAGGAATACCTCGATGGGCAGCATGATCGTGTTTTTCACCGCACCGGAGGTCAGGTAGTACAGGTACCCCTTACCGTAGAGCATGGCTTTCCACACGCTGCCCAACAAGACATTGCTGCCGTAGTTGATGATGAGTCGCGTCACAATAATGCGCGGCAGCGTCGGTTTGCGGCGGTAGAGCATAACGCCGTAGATCAGCCCCGACAGCACCGCCGTGACAAGGTAGCCGGGGAAATACGGCTCGCCGTAGCCGGAGAGCAGAAAGCCGACGCTGTCAATGATGGCACCGGCCATCATGCCCACGACCGGGCCGTAGCAGCTGCATCCCAGCGAGACGGCCAAAAAACTAAAGTAGATTTTCAGGCTCGGCCCCATCAGGTAGATGGGCAGGCTTTCCAGCACGATGGCCATAGCGCAGACCAGGCCCGAGAACGCCAGCACGCGGGGGTTGTTCAGTTCCCGCCGGGCGGTGCGCCAGTAGTCGGGGGTGAGGACGGACAGGGTTTGTTCGGATACAGTGCACATAAAAAATCCTCCTTTGTGCGTTTGCCGCACAAGGGAGGAGGCAATTTTGGTTGGGACGGGCACAACGCCGCATCCGCCGTTGCACACCATCATGCAGCAGTGGGATGCGGAACCCGCACCGCGAACCTTGCGGTTACTTCGTCCTGCCACAACTCCCCGTTGGTCAGGCACTTTGGGGCAGCGCCCCACGCGCGGATTCCTACTCTGCGATATCGTTTTTTATTATACACGGGTTTTGGGGAAATGCAAGGGGAAGTTTTTCTTCCGCTGAGCCTTGGGGATTTTACTGCCCGCTCGCCCCATAGTTTGCCAGCACTCTCGCGCTGGGGTCGTTGACGTCGCAGTGAGGCCATGCCTTGTTGGGCATCCAGTAATCCACAATCATCTCCGCCTGGCCGGGGTAGTACTTCTCAAAAATTTCGCGGTACAGCAGGCTTTCCTTGGTAAAGGGGCGGCCATAGGTGTACTTGCCGCACTTCTCGGCAAACTCGCGGTCAGTGTAGATCGTCTCGGCATACTCCTTCAGATCGTCCACCATCGAGTGGCCCACCGCGTCGCTGAAGGCGGCCTTCTCGCGCCAGAGGATGCTCTCGGGAAGCCAGTCGCCCTCGAAAGCCTTGCGCAGCAGGTACTTACCCTTGCCGTAGGTGTTCAGTTTCTTCTCGGGGTCGATGGCCATGACGTACTTGACGAAATCCAAGTCGCCGAAAGGCACGCGGGCTTCCAGGCTGTTGACGCTGATGGAACGGTCGGCGCGCAGCACGTCGTACATATACAGCTCGCGGATGCGCTTCTGGCTCTCGGCCTGGAACGCGGCGGCGCTGGGTGCGTAGTCGGTGTACTTGTAGCCGAACAGCTCATCGGAGATCTCACCGGTCAGCAGCACGCGGATGTCGGTGTGCTCGTGGATGTACTTGCAGACGAGATACATACCCACCGACGCGCGGATGGTCGTGATATCCCAGGTGCCCAGCATGGCAATGACGCTTTCCAGCGCATCCAGGACGATGTCCTTGTTGATGATGACCTCGGTGTGATCGGCGTGCAGGTAGTCAGCCACCTGCTTGGCGTATTTCAGGTCGATGGCGTCCTCGCTCATGCCGATGGCAAAGGTGCGGATGGGCTTGCCCAGCTTTTTGGCCGCAATGGCGCAGACCAGGCTGGAATCCAGACCGCCGGAGAGCAGGAACCCGACCGGCGTGTCGGCATCCAGCCGCTTGTCCACACCCGCGACAAGCTTTTCCCGGATGTTCGTCAATACATCGGGAAGTTCATCCTGGCTGTACGCGGGGGTGTCGGCGATATCGCAGTACCGCACGAACTGACCATTGCAGTAATAGCTGCCGATGGGGAACGGATAGATTTTTTTGCATAGCCCCACGAGGTTTTTCGCCTCGGACGCAAAGGCAATGCGGCCGCTCTCGCTGTACCCGTAGAACAGCGGGCGGATGCCGATGGGGTCGCGGGCGGCGATGAGCAGCTTTTTCCGGCTGTCGTACAGAATCATCGCAAACTCAGCGTCCAGATGCTTGAACATATCCAAGCCGTATTTGTAGTAGAGCGGCAGGATGATCTCGCAGTCGGAGTCGGACTCGAACGTGTAGC
>ERZ773131.1976-NODE-1976-length-13784-cov-24.748343_pt1 | contig 13784 bp, 10 predicted proteins | sample MGYA00511082_ERZ773131 | MGnify/ENA primary metagenome ERZ773131 (study PRJEB29015, sample SAMEA2737813) | human gut metagenome | biome: human gut; feature: human-associated habitat; material: faeces | place: China | collected 2012 ... | reverse complement strand
CCTTGATTCGCTATCTTTCTATTCCTTCTGTCCGTTCACCATTCCACAAAAAATCTTGATGAGGGATTATTAATTAATTCGGAAAATGATAATAAAGCGGTTTCGGTTGAATGGGACGGAAAGAACATAGTATTGTAAAATTAAATATGATTTTGGCTTTTGACAATAAAACCTAAAAGGGTATATCGGATATGTATTGTATGAGTGACGATTATTTGGTGCAGGAACTTATTGATGAACAAAAATCAAATAAAATAAATCAATAAGTAATTGTAAAATGTATAAATATGTGTTATAATCGATAGCACAATAATGAGTTTAAAGCAAAATTAATATATTTGATAAAGTTAATATGTGTTTTACGGAAAGGAAGATTCTTGTGAAATATCATAAGCTGTTGGAAAATGCCAAGAAGCCGAAGGGCTTTTGGGGCAAAAAAATGATTAGTTCCATGAATGAAGGACATTACGAGCTTACCGGTTGGGCGCTTGATCATATAAATTTTGAAAGACATTATCGTGTGCTTGATGTTGGCTGTGGCGGCGGTCTTACCGTGTCGAGAATAGCAGAGAGAATCGGTAACGGCAAGGTTTACGGAATAGATTATTCTGCGCTTTGTATCAAACATTCAAAGGCACAGAACAGAAAAAACATTCTCTGTAATAAGGTTAAAATCGTACTTGCCTCGGTTTCGTCTTTGCCGTTTGAGGATTGCAGCTTTGATGTTGTAATTGCGGTAGAAACCTATTACTTCTGGCCGGACAAACTTAATGATTTAAAAGAAATTTATAGAGTGTTAAAGCAAAACGGCAGGATTATGCTTGTATTTGAAATGCTGAAAACTCCCGAAGAACCTGATAAATGGAAGGCTGTAGAGGACAAGGTAGGCATAAAAACAGTGACAGAGGAGGAGATACGGGAAATGCTTGCAAAGGCAGGCTTTGAAGACATTGAAACCCATAAAAAGGACGGCACTACATGGCTTTGTGCCATCGGTGTCAAAAAATAAATAAAAGCAGGTGAATATATGAAGGCTTTAATTACAGGAGCAAGTTCGGGGATTGGTAAGGAAATTGCGAGAATCTTGGCTGCAATGGGGTATGATTTGATAGTTGCGTCAAGAAACTATGATAAGCTGACAGAGCTTAAGGCTGAACTTAAAAATGTAAATGTCAGAGTAATCACCATTGATTTGTCACGGGAACAAGACGCTATTGATTTGTATGAGCATTTAAAAGACGAGGATATAGATTTTCTCGTCAATAATGCAGGCTTTGGCGCATATGGCAGATTTTTGGATGTACCGCTGAAAAAAGAGCTTGATTTAATTCACACAAATATAAGTGCAGTGCATATTCTGACAAAATGCTTTTTGCAGGATATGGTTAAGAAAAATAAAGGCTACATTCTTAATGTAGGCTCGTCAGCGGGCTTTTTGGCGGGTCCGACTTTTTCAAGTTATTATGCATCAAAAAATTATGTTGTAAGGCTTACAGAGGCTGTTCACGAAGAACTGAGGCGACAGGGCAGTAATGTTAAAATTTCCGTGCTTTGTCCCGGTCCTGTGAATACTAATTTTAATAATGTTGCGGATGTAAAGTTTTGCCTTAACGGACTTTCGCCGGATTTTGTTGCTAAGTATGCGATTGAGAAAACTATGAAAGGCAAAATGGTTATTATTCCCGGCTTTACAATGAAAGTAGCAAAAGTTGCTCAACGGTTTGTGAGTGAAAATATGCTTACACGTATTTCCTACAATGTGCAGAGCAAAAAAGAGGGACAAAGGTCAGATACCGAACAAAAAAATTTTAATAAAGCAGAACACGCTTAAAAAGGAGCGGAGAAAATATGAAAAGATTTGTATTATTAATGTTTACGGTTCTTTTCATAATTTTCTCCGCTGTTTCTGTTTTTGCCGCCGATACAAACGGCGTAGCTTTCAAAACGGAAGATATAAATTGTGATAAAGGCAGAGTTTTTAAGGTTGATGTAAAAGCAAAATCGTCAGAAAAAATCTCTGCCGTATTATTAAAATTTACTTATGACAGAAATATAATAGAATACCGTTCAATCAGCACCGATTCGGACAGTCTGGCTTATGCTTATGATAACGGAAGTACATTAAATGTATCTTACCTTTGCAAAGGCGGCAAAAATATTGATAATGACACGGTAATACTTACTTTAGAATTTAAGGCAACAGCCGAAGGTCAGAGTAATTTGCAATATACAGCCTATGATTGTGTTAATTCTTCGGCAGAAAGCGTTGAAATTTCGCAATGTTCAAGCGGTAAGGTAAGTGTTACAAAACAAGGCAGTGAAAAATCAAATGATAATGAAAAATCGGATACAACGGAATATAAATCCGAAAGCAATGAAAGTACAGGAAATTCAGAAAAAAGCAGTATTGACGAACTCGGTTCATTAAACGGCAAATTTTCAGACAACACTGTATTTATGCTTATAGTTGGAGTTATTTGCGGACTTGCTGTCGGTGTTTTGTGTTTTGTGCTGTATTTATCTGTGATAAAGCGGAAAAATAAGGCAAAAGAGGAAAAAGACAGGCATTAACTTGACATAACACCGATTATGCTATAAAATTTAATTTGGACTTAATATTTGTTATGGTTTATTCATTTAATTAATAGGGAAGACGGTGCAAGTCCGTCACAACCGCCATTACTGTAAACAGTTATAGCCTTGGCTCATGCCATTGGGAAACCGAGAAGGCGCCTTGGCTGCTTTAATGCAGACTGTAAGTCAGGAGACCTGCCATAACATAGTTTGAAAAACTTTCTTGGGCAGTGGGAGAATAGTTATTGGGTAAATTATTACCCTTTATATAGCTATGCCTCTTTTAAGGGGCTATTTTTTATTTAAGGAGAATGTTTATGAAAACAACAGCAAAATTTATTTCTGCTTCACTTGCTACTTTGCTTGTTTCTGCATCTGCAGTTACGGCATTTGCGGCAGAAACAAAAGACATTACAGTTTCACTCCGTATTGAGGGTGTGAATTCTTGTGTGCTTTATGACAATTATGAAATTCCACAGGGCAGCACGGCAGCTGACTTAATTCAGTATGCAGACAAGCTTTCTGATGATGTTACGGTAACAGGCGCCGAAAATAATTACATAACAGATGTAAACGGCGAAAAAGCAGGCAAATTCGGCGGCTGGGACGGCTGGCAGTATATTGTAAATTCAGTTTCACCTAATGTTGGCGTAGGTGATTACACACTTAGTGACAATGATACAGTTGTTCTTTATTACGGTGATTTTCCTTGTCTTCTTCCGCAGATTGACACTTCGGCATTAAACAGTGACGGAAAAATCAGTTTTAATGCAGAGTCAACTACATATGACAGCGACTGGAATCCGACCGTAAGCACAGTTGCTATTGCAGATATGACAGTTACTTTTGACGGTCATACTTATACAACAGATGAAAACGGTACAATTTCACTTAGCAAGGCTGATTTTACATCAGGTGAGCACAGTGTTCAGGTTGAAAAGAAAAATTCAAACGGTGCTCCTGCCGTACTTCGTTATGCTGACGACTTTACAGTTAATATTGCAAGAGAAAACACAATTAATGTAAATCTCAGAATTGAAGGCCCGGAGGCTTGCTACCTTAAAGACACATTTGAAATTGCAAAGGACAGCAATGTCGGTCAGCTTATCTCATATGCAGACGAAGTTTCTGATAATATCGAAGTAGTAGGTGCAGATGCAGGCTATATTACAGAGGTAAACGGCATTGCAGCAGGTTCATTCGGCGGCTGGGACGGCTGGTATTATGCTGTAAACAGCGTAGTTCCTAATGTAGGAGTAAACGATTATACACTTAATAATAATGATACAGTAGTTCTTTATTACGGTGAGTATCCATGCTACCTCCCGATTGCAGATACTTCATTGCTTACAAGCGAGGGTAAAATTACATTTACAGCAAACGCTACATTCGGTGACGCTGTTCTTCCGATTGATAATATGACAGTATATTTTGACGGCAAAGAATACACAACAGATTATAACGGTGTAGTTGTAATTGATAAGGATCAGCTTACATTCGGTTCTCACAGCTTACAGGTTGAAAAGTACGGTTACAGCGGTGCTCCTGCCGTTCTCAGATACGCTGATGATTACAGAGTATTTGTAGATACAAAGATTGTCAATGATGTAAACCTTGACAGTAAGGTAGACATTAACGATGTTACAGCTATTCAGACATACCTTAGCAATTATAACAATATTAGCGAAGAACAAGTAAGAATTGCTGATGTAAACAAAGACGGAAAAGTTGATATAAATGATGTTACAGCACTTCAGACAATTCTTTCGGGTGAAACAGAATAATTCTAATAAGGAATGATAATTATGCTGAAAAAACTGACAGCTTTACTTATATGCGCAGTAATGTTATCTTTATCGGTAACGGTAAATGCGGCTGAAAACTACACAAAAGAAGATATTTCAAAAACTATAGACGGAATTATCTCGTATAAATCGGCAATTTTAAAGGCTGACGATACAGCTTCGTTTGTACAAAAACTTTCTGAAACCACAGATAATTCGGAAACACAGTGGTATATTATTTCTTTGTCAAAATACGGTACAGATGTAACTGCTGTACAAAGTTCTATGATAAAATCTGCCGAAAAGTTATATAAATCAAAAAGCAAAGCTACAGATTTTCAGCGTACCTCACTTGCACTTTATGCCTGCGGACTTAATCCTGAAAATATCAACGGCAAAAATTTGCTCAGTGACGGAGTTTATAACAGTGAAAATGTGAACAAGCAAGGCATAAATGCATATGTTTATGCCTTGCTGTCACTCGACTGTGCAAATGCAAAAGTTCCGAGTGAAGCAAAATATGACAGAGAATATTTTATTAAAAAAATTATAGGCTTACAGCTTTCGGACGGTGGTTTTACACTTATGGGAAAGTCTGCCGATACCGATGTTACCGCAATGTGCTTACAGGCACTTGCTCCTTATAAATCTGACAGTACGGTAAAAGAATCTATTGACAGAGCACTTAATGTTTTATCTAAAAAACAAAATGAAAAAGGCGGATATTCTTCTTTCGGCACAGTAAATTCCGAGAGTGTTTCCCAAGTTATTTCTGCGCTTGTTGCACTCGATATAGATGTGCAGTCGGATTCAAGATTTATTAAAAACGGCAACACTCTTGTTGACAATCTCATGACTTTCAAAAATTCTGACGGCGGTTTTTCTCATATTGAAAACGGAAAATCGAATAATATTGCGTGTTATCAGGCATTAAACTCACTTGTTGATTTATATAAATATATGTCAAAGGGCAATACCGAGATTTTTGAATTTGACGATACAAAGAAAAATAATTCTAATAGCGAAAATTTCCGACAGAACACTGAAAATTCAAACACAGACAGTTCTGAGGTTAATATAGACAGTAACAATAAAAACAATTCTGTAAATACAGGTGATATTACAGAAAAGCATAATTCGCAAGTTGACGAAGGACAGCAGGAAACAACTGTAAAGCCCGAATCCAATAATGCGGACAATTATGATGATCAGGTAATGGCTTTGGCAGATGACAATTACGAGCCTTTTACGCTTGCATCTACTCCGGATTCCGTAGCGGCGGCAAATTCGGATGACGACAATAATTTTATTTTCTATGTTTCTCTTATCGGACTTGTGGCAGTTGCGGCTGTGCTTTTAATTATAAGATTAACAGTGCTGAAAAAAGACGGTGAGCCGTTCAGATTATTCGGCAAAAGAAAAGGTGACAAATAATGAAATTAAAACTTTTATTACTTGTATTGATAATTACTGCCGTGCTATGCGGCTGTTCGGTTCAGACTCCCGATGACTACTATTCCTCTTCATCTCAAAAAGAGGGAATTGAGGTTACTTTTTCAATCAACTGCTCAACCATTTTAAATAATATGGATCAGCTTGAAAGCGGTCTTGAAAGCTATGTTCCGAGTGACGGCGTAATTCTCAAGCCTACAAAGATTACTCTTGACGAAAATGCTACCGCATATGATGCGCTTAGCGAAGCCTGCCGTCAGAATAAAATTCAATATGAATACGAGGGAACGGACGCAGATATTTATATCGAGGGTATCGCAAATCTTTATGAATTTTCTTGCGGTCAGCTTTCGGGTTGGGAATACTGCGTAAATGATGTTTTTCCGTCGGTAGGCTGCAATTCTTATGATTTGCATGACGGAGATACAATTAAATTCTTATATACCTGCGATTTGGGCGCAGATATCGGAAACGAATTTACAGGAGAAGAATAATGCTAAGATTTAATTCCTTTAATCCGCTGGCACAGCTTATATATTTTGTATCTGTGTTGTTGGTATCAATGTTTACATGGAATTATATAATTTTACTGCTGTCGCTTTTCGGAGCGGCGGCTTATTCTGTATTACAAAAGGGTTTTAAATTATTTTTAAAATCCTTTTTTGGTTATGTGCTGATTTTTTTACTTGTAACAATAACCAATCCGCTTTTCTCACACAAGGGAGTAACACCGCTTATATTTATAAATGATATTCCTATTACGCTTGAGGCTATAGTTTACGGTGCGGTGCTCGGACTGATGCTTTTGAGCGTAATACTTTGGTTTTCGGTATTCAACAGCGTGTTTGATTCCGAAAAACTTATATATATTTTCGGAAGATTTTTACCAAGACTTGCATTATTGTTTTCGATGGTACTTCATTTTGTGCCTAAATTTATTCTTGTGTTTAAGCGCACATTGGCGGCTCAATCCGATTTTTGCGGTAAAAATAAATTTAAACAATACATAGGTGCATTTTCTGCTTCGGTTTCCGTAATGCTTGAGGGTTCGGTTCAAACTGCCGATTCAATGAGCGCAAGAGGATACGGAGTTAAAAAGCGCAGTTTTTACTGCCGCTTTCCTTTTACAAAAGCAGATACGGTTTTTACTGTACTTTCTCTGGGAATGTTGACTACAGTGCTGTTTGCTTTAGCGACAGGTCAACTTGATTTTCTTATATATCCGCATATCGAGATGTGTGATATTACAATATTATCCGTAATCGGAATGTCGGCTTTCGGTGTACTATCATTTATGCCGTTTATCATTGAGTTAAAGGAGGAGCTTGTATGGAAATTTTCTCTGTCAAAAATTTAAGTTTTACTTATCCGCAGATGCAGGAAAAGGCTTTGGATAATGTGAATTTCACTGTGAAAAGGGGAGAGTTTTGTGTTATCTGCGGTCAGTCCGGCTGCGGAAAAACAACACTGCTAAGACTTTTAAAGCCGCAGGCAGCTCCTCACGGCACAAAAACGGGAGAAATATTTTTCTGTTCCGAAAATATTGAAAAATGCAGTGAAGAAGATACGGCTTTTAAAATAGGCTATGTTTCGCAAAATCCCGAAAATCAAACAGTAACCGATACCGTACTCCATGAACTTGCCTTTACGCTTGAGAATATGGGAATGTCGAGTGAAGAAATAAATATTAAAATAAGTGAAACGGCTACTTACTTTGGACTTTCAAAAATAATAGAACAAAAGACAAACTCACTTTCGGGCGGTCAGATGCAAATTCTTAATCTTGCGGCGGCATCTGTTGCCGAGCCTGATGTATTGATTCTTGACGAACCCGCAAGTCAGCTTGACCCTGTATCGGCAGAAAACTTTTTTACAATTCTTGACAAACTTAATAAAGACTTGGGTATCACTGTAATTATTACCGAACACAGACTTGAAAAACTGTTTCCCGTTGCGGACAGAATTATTGTTATGGAGCAAGGAAAAATAATTACCGATACCGCACCTAAAGATACTTGCAATGCTCTTAGCAAAATTTCAAAAAATCATCCTATGATGCTCGCTTTGCCCGTGCCTGCACGGCTTTATTCCGTAACGGATTGTAAATCTCAATGCCCCGTTACGGTCAAAGAAGGCAGAGAACTTTTTGCAAAATATAGCAAAAATAATTCTTTTACAGAACATACATTGCAGAATAATAATTCCGACGATGAAATATTATCGGTTAAAAATGTATATTTCAGATATGATAAAAAGTCTGATGATGTGCTCCTCGGTCTTAATTTATCGGTAAACAGAGGAGAGATTTTTTCGGTTGTCGGTGCAAACGGCAGCGGAAAATCAACTTTGCTTTCCGTAATAGGAGCAAGGCTTAAGCCGTACAGAGGCAAGGTGAAACTAAATGAAAAAACAGCTACTATGCCTCAAAATCCACAATTGTTATTTGTTAAAGACAGCTTGCTTGAAGACTTTAAAAGCGTGAGCGGGGATTTGGAAAAAATAAATAAATTGTCAGAAAAGTTTAATGTACACCATCTTTTAAATCACCATCCGTATGACCTTAGCGGAGGTGAAATTCAGCGTGCAGGTTTTGTAAAACTTTTACTTCTCGAACCGAAAATATTATTGCTTGACGAACCGACAAAGGGTTGTGACAGCTTTTCAAAAGCAGAACTTGCAAAAACTTTAAAAGAACTTTCCGACAACCAAATTACAATATTACTTGTTACACATGACCTTGATTTTTCGGCTGAAGTTTCCACCGTATGCGCAATGCTTTTTAACGGTACTCTTTCAAAAAGACTTGAACCGCACGAATTTTATTGCGGAAAACGATTTTATACGACTTCTGCAAATAAAATTTCACGAGGTATAAAAGACGGCATTATAACAACGGAAGAGTTGATTTCCGCTGTTAAGGAGGAGTAAAATGACTGCTAAAAAGATAATAAAATACTTATGTGTTTTTGTGGTTGCGCCGCTTATTGTACTTTGCGGAGTGTTTTTCTTCGGCGACCGCAAATATGCCTTTATATCGCTTGCTTTGTCGGTGGTTGCCTGTATTCCGTTTTTTATTTCTTTTGAAAAAGGTAAAAACGATGCACGCAGAATTGTTATAATAGCTGTTATGACGGCATTGTCTGTAGCGGGCAGGTTTGTATTTGCTCCCATTCCGTTTTTTAAGCCCGTTACTGCAATTGTAATTATTACCGCTATTTATCTTGGCAGTGAAGCAGGTTTTATTACAGGATCTTTTTCTGCTGTGGTTTCAAATTTCTATTTTGGACAAGGACCGTGGACTCCGTTTCAAATGTTTGCGTGGGGACTTATCGGATTTTTGGCGGGCTTGCTTGCTAAAAAACTTATTGAAAGTAAGGTGTTGCTTATTATTTACGGCGCTCTATCGGGCATAGCATTTTCTTTTATAATGGATGTATGGACAACTCTCTGGGCTGACGGCACATTTAATATAGCAAGATTTGTGGCAAGCATTACAACCGCAGCACCGTTTACCGTTGTTTATATGGTTTCAAATGTAATATTCCTGTTGCTGCTTACAAAACCAATCGGAAGTAAATTGCAGCGATTAAAAACTAAATACGGAATTTTTTAGGACAAGGGGAAGTTTAGCTTTCCCTTTTTGTTTTGCCGTGTATTATTTGCCTGTCTTCTGCATATAATCATTTGCATGGAGGTAATATATGGCAATGTTAAAAAAACACAAAAAAACGTTGTTGTCAGCATTGCAGAGAGTTTTCTGCTTTATATTGGCAGCAACAATTTTGGGTGCGGTGGGTGTTCCCTCGGCCGTACTTGCGCTTGACGGTGCAAATCCGACAGTAGAAATTGTCGGATTTATGAGGGGCGACAGTAAAGATCTTCGTTCAAGTGAGCTTTTAATGGCAAAAGTAAGCAATTACGATGGTAATCCTCAAGAGCTGACTTACGAATGGAAAAATAAGCTTGGCACTTATCTGTATGTATTTGACAAGCACGATATGGCTGTGGTGCGTGGCACAAAAAGTGAAATTGAAATTTACAATTTGGATAAAGGCTTGTTCGCATCTGATAATATGAGCGGCAGATCTTATAACCGCAGCTATTCGCACAAAGGCTTTGCTTATGTGGCAGTTTACGGTGCATCTGTTAACGCTGAAAAATTAAAAGGCGGCATTTCCGTAACAGTAAAGGATTCTGACGGAAATATCATTGCGACAGCATCGTATGATGACGATTTTAAAAATTATGACCTGTCAAAAGATATGGCAAACGCAGTGTTTGGCGTGTTTGAGGGTGAGAGCGTTGATATTCTTAACCTCTTAGGTCAAAGCTCGGTTGTTCATGTTGTATGTCCTGCCTGTTATGTAAGTCAGGGAACAATAATTTCCGGCAGCGATTGCATAAGTTTAAGTAAGTCAGAAAGCGGTTACTCAATAACCGGTTTAAAAGCCGGTGAAGGTGTAATTAAAATTAATCTTCAAAAGAGAAATTGCAAATTCCATAAAAACTCGGAAAACAGTTCGACTACAACCGTAATAGTATTTAAAAAACCTAACACTTCCACAACTGCAACAACACTCACTCTTACAAATCTTGATGACAGATGTGAATATTATCTTGAGGGTGTTAAGGGTGAAGTAATTGACGGCAAAATAACTTTTAGCAGTCTTACTCCCTCTACTGAATATACCATAGAGGTACGGGGCAGTTATATTGACGAGAACGGTACAACTAAAACTGCATACGCCTATGTAAAAGACACAACAAAGGACTGCTATACATCAAGTGTGGTTTTCAACCTTGATGATACTGTAGCGGATACCGAAAGCATATTCGGTAAACCGTACGAGGTTGCCGTAAAGTCTGACAGTGATTACATTGTCTTGCAGAGCGGTGATAACGGTTATACTGCAGAACTTGCTAAAGGCAATTATAAAGTGCTTTTAAAAGACGGTAATGATTATAAACAGATTGATAATGCGGTTCTTACCGTTGACAGTGATGATAACAGCATAGAGATAAAATATTACTCTGTAGTTTATAATCTTGATGGTGGTACACTCAACGGCGATACAAAATTTGTTTACCGTGAGGGTGAATTTGTAAAAACAATTGATAATAAACCAACTAAGTATGAGTATGTATTTGACGGCTGGAAGTGCGGTGAAAGCACTTATAGCAACAGCCAACAAATTACAGATTCAATTGACAGAAAATATGAATTGACAGCAATATGGGAAGTAGATAAGATAGGCAACGGAGAAAAGCCTGACGGAATCCCCGATAAGTATCAGAAGAAAATTACCTTTAAAGTAGTAAACGGTACTTGGGAAGATAAGAGTGCAAATGATATTTCTTACTATGTAACTTTGCTTGACAAAGAGGGTAAGTGGAATGTCAACGGTACTGCAAGAATCAATATTCCAACAGGTATGACAGCAAATTACGGTTATGAAAACGGCAAGTGGGACATTGAACCAAAGTCACCTGTAAAGGGAACAAATGCGGAAACTTACACTTATACTTTTACAAAGAAAACCGACCCGAAAGTTGATTACAAAGAACCAAACGAAAACGATAAACCAACACCTGCTACACAGGTAGTAGAGTACGGAAAGAAAATACAGGTAAAGCCGAACGGTGGTGTATGGGTTCACGATAACAAGACTTATTCGGGTGATGATGTAGCAACATTTGTTCTTGAAAAGAATATAAAACTTGAAGACCCAATGAGAACAAATTATGTATTTATGGGTTGGGATAAGCAGAAAGGCAAAGACGATGTAGTCTATATCTTCACAGCAATATGGGAAGTAGATAAGATAGGCAACGGAGAAAAGCCTGACGGAATACCCGATAAATATCAAAAGAAAATTACCTTTAAAGTAGTAAACGGTACTTGGGAAGATAAGAGTGTAAATGATATTTCATACTATGTAACTTTGCTTGACAAAGAGGGTAAGTGGAAAGTCAACGGTACTGCAAGAATCAATATTCCAACAGGTATGACAGCAAATTACGGTTATGAAAACGGTAAGTGGGATGTTGAACCGACTGAAATTGTATCAGGAATTGAAGATGTTGTTTATGTTTATTTGTTTGACAAAATAGCAGAAACAGAGCCACAACCGCAACCGACAACTGTACAGCCTACTCCTACAGTTAAAACCGTTGTTCAGGAAAAAACGGTTTATAAAACACAGTATGTTGAGCCTATTACCTTAAAAACAGGTGATAATCTCACTTTCTTAGGTGTGCTTGTCGGTTTATGTGCAGCAGGTTTTGCAGGAACAATAATTTTCGGTAAAAAACGAAGTAAGTAATATCAAAAAGGCGATTGCAGATTAATTTTGCAATCGCCTTTTTTCAAATACAGAATAATAATAAATATTTCAAAGGTTATAATAAATTAAATGAGGTGAATTTATGGCAGAGGTAATTAAAATAGTTTTGACAGGCGGTCCATGTGGCGGTAAAACAACTGCTTTGAATTTTTTGAAAGATGAACTTGAAAAGTTAAATATAAAAGTTTTTATATTAGAAGAAATTGCAAGTAATTTATTGAGCAACGGCATTACTCCGCAAAAACTTGGTGTATATGAGTTCCATAAACAACTTTTTGAAACTCAATTAAAAGAAGAAAATTCTCTCGAAGAGAAAGCTAAGGCATACAATGGGGAAAAGGCTGTAATTTTATTTGACAGAGGATTGCTTGACAGCAAAGCATATGTTACCGATGCTGAATTTAAAAAATATATTTCAATAAGTAATAAAAATGAAGATGTATTAAGAAATTCGTATGCTGCTGTATTTCATTTAAAAAGTGTTGCTTGTACAGATGAAAACACTTACATTAAGAACTGCAATTCTGTCAGAAAAGAAGATGTAAAGCTCGCCAAGGAACTTGACGAAAAATTACTTTCTATATGGACAGGCACATCACACCTGCGAGTTATACCAAATAACAGTGATTTTAATAAAAGGCTCGATAATTTGCTTAAAGAAGTATTAGGGTTCATCGGCGTTCCGGAACCTCTTGAAATTGAGCGTAAGTTTTTGATAGAATACCCTGATATTGATTATCTTAATAATATGACTGCTTGCAGAAAGGTTGCGATTACTCAGGCATATTTAAACACTCCCGAGGAAGGAATGTTCAGAATACGGAAGCGTGGTTACGGCAAAGACGCAGTATATATTAAAACGGTAAAAATTAAGATTAATGATTTGAAAAGGATAGAAAAAGAATCTTATTTGACACAAGCCGAATACAATAATTATCTTTCAAGAAAAGAATGTATAACGGGTATTATTTCAAAGGACAGATATTGCATAGTGTATGATGACGAATATTTTGAACTTGATGTATATCCGTTTTGGAATGACAGAGCAACGCTTGAGATAGAATTGCTGTCAGAAGATCAGCCTTACAAACTTCCTCCTTTTATTAAACTTATAAGAGAAGTAAGTCACAAACCCGAATACAGAAACATTGCACTAGCGCAAAGAATGGTTCATAATAAAGGGACTGATTAAGATAACTTAGTTTATAACAACATTTCTTCTATATTAATACCAAGTGATATTGACATTATTATCTGCAATGTGTTAAAATGCCTATATCATTAACTTCATCATTAAATTAAAACAGGAAAATAATTATAAAAAATTAAAAAAAGTGTTGACAAATGGAGTTTGCTGATGTATAATAATGAAGCTGACTTAAGGGAAAAACAAATTTTTAAGTTAAGTATGCGGCAATAGCTCAGCTGGATAGAGCAACTGCCTTCTAAGCAGTAGGTCAGGGGTTCGAGTCCCTTTTGCCGCGCCACATGGTGGGATTAGCGTAGTTGGTTAACGCGCCAGTTTGTGGCACTGGAGACCGACGGTTCGAATCCGTCATTCCACCCCATTTGACTCATTAGCTCAGTTGGCAGAGCACTTGACTTTTAATCAAGGTGTCCGGAGTTCGAA
>ERZ773131.1974-NODE-1974-length-13792-cov-32.746961_pt1 | contig 13792 bp, 13 predicted proteins | sample MGYA00511082_ERZ773131 | MGnify/ENA primary metagenome ERZ773131 (study PRJEB29015, sample SAMEA2737813) | human gut metagenome | biome: human gut; feature: human-associated habitat; material: faeces | place: China | collected 2012 ... | reverse complement strand
AAAATCGTAACACGAATTGAAATGAGCAAAAAATTTGAGAGACATTTCAAAAAATAAAGAGGGCTTAAAGTAATAAAACTTTAAACCCTCTCTTTTAAGTTTGCCCTTTTATATTGTTTATCCATCAAAAATATAAAAGTAGCTCCTAAAAAATTATTTGCTAATATAAGATTCTCAAGTTAATATACACAAAATAGTCACCAAATTAAATTTTTATATAGAAATTTGTTCATAGAATAGCCTCATAAACAAAAAATGAGTAAAAAAAATAATAGCCGTCAGGGTTTATGGCGTTTCGTGGCCATAAATCTGACGGCTATTATTTTTTTCTGTTATGAAATTAAACTCATTTCTAGTTGTTCCATACTCTTTTGTTTTAGTCCAAATGATGAATGAACATATCTGTTCAGCGTTGTTTTTACATCTGAGTGACCGAGTAGTTCCGAAAGAGTTTTTACATCAACGCCTGCCTCAAAAGTGTGTCGCAGTGTGTGAAAATTTGTTTTTTAACATTGCACGCCACAATCATTTGACCAAACTTTATTTGCATAAGTCTCGGCTCGGTGTATTTCAAATTATCGCTTGACAATACATAACCGTCACTTCTAAACTGGTTTATCATTGGTAACAAACATTTTGGTGTTGGTATAATTCTATTTGAACTTTCACTTTTCGGTGAGCCTATTTTCACTTCTGTTTTGCCTTGCTCGTTTTTGATCCTCATCATTGTTTTATTGATTACAATGTATTCATCGGTTATGTCATCCCACCGCAAAGCACATAACTCACCGATACGCATCCCTGTATAAAGTGTAAGCAAAACACCGAATTTATGTATATCAATTTGTTTCAACAGATACTCGGTAATAATTTGTTGCTCCTGCACAGAAAATACACGCATTTCTCTTTGATGTTCTTTAACATAGTTGATTTTCGGAACGATTATGCTATATGATTCTTGTGCATATTTAAGAGAAAGACCAAGCACAATTAAAATATCATTAACCGTTTTTGTCGATAGATTTTTCTCTAAAAGTTTTTCAGTAAAACTCATAATTGTAAATCGAGAAATATATCGAACGGCAATCGTACCTAAATCACTGATAATATGATTTCGACAAACACATTCGTATTTTTGATATGTGCAAGGCTTAACTCGATTTTTCATACTGCTCAGCCACTCGGCAATTAACTCCGTGACCGTTATTCTTATCGGATTATGATTTTCAGTCGGTTGAAAAATACAAAGTTGTTGCTTTGCCTTAACTTCCTTATAACTACTTGCATAAACCGAACCGTATTTTTTCTTGCCGTCAGCAGTAATTTCTTTCACATATCGTGCTTCCCAACGACCATCTTTTCTTTTGTAAATATTTTCGCCTCATCTTGGCATTTTCATCATCCTTTCCGTGCTTTAACACACAGAATTATTCTAAAGGAACAAATTTTTCTTACAAGAAATTTTACCATAAACAGCAAAAACACATTTGTAACTCAATTTATATGTACAAAGATATTGAAAAAATATCCATTTCTGCTATAATTGGCGATATGAATAGCAAATTTTGCCAAAAATCAATGAACAAATATTATTCGTTTATGAGGCTAATAAGGGAAAGAATTGGTGATAAATATGGAGAAAAAAATTACAAAAAAAGACAAATTATTTATGCCGATCAATGCAATAAAAATTACGATGATACTAATACGTTAAAGTATTATGAAATTATCGGAGAGGGTGACAGCCAATATGCACCATATGCAAATTTCGCTTGTGCGCGTATTCATAATGATTTGGGTCATTACAACAGAGCATTAGGCTTTTACAAAAAGCAATCGTCAGTGATGATTTAAGAGTGCTTGCGGAATGTATGAATTTTGTTATTGATCAAATTAATAAAAGTTCAAACAATGTAGAAAATGCCATTAACTTTTTTGAAGACAGTAATATAAAAATAGTTGTAGAATTGATGAATAAAATCAACGAATTAGATTCGGATGTTTTTCGTGACTATAATATCAATTTTCCTATCAGTGCAACATTCGTTAATGAAAATTTCAATCCCGATTCACAAGTTATACAGACTATAACATATTGGAAATACGATTACACTAAAATTGATACAAGCAGTTCATTGGCATATGCGAAAGAAAATGAGAAGTTAGAATATGTAAGCAGTTGGAATGAATTAATTGAACCAAACGGTTTTTCTACAATTAATAAATATAAATATTATCATTATGTGCTGAAAAAAGAAACAAATAAATTACCGTTTCTAACAGAAATAAAAAATTCAGTTTCAAAATACGATTCAATTTATGAAAAACCAATAAGTGTCGCACTTGAAGAATTTAATGAGGAGAAATGATAGATGAAAAATGAAAAAACAACAGGCTATCCGTCAATAGACAAGCCATGGCTTAAGTATTATCCTAAAGATGCCGATAAAATTGAACCAATTAATTTGACTTATTACGAGTATTATATAAAGGCGAATAGTAAATATTTAAATAAACCGGGCATTGAGTATTATAAAAATGTCATCTCAAGATATGATGTTATAAAGAATAGTGATATAGCTGCAAAAATTTTGAATTATTTAGGAGTGAAAAAAAGAGAACAGGTTTTATTTGGAATGATTGGTATTCCGGAAGCTTTTTATATAATAATGGGATTAAGCAAAATAGGTGCAGGTGCAAATATTGTTAATATTACTTATGAAAAAGATTTGCTAATTGATAGTATTTTGAACTCAAAATTTAAGGTTATTTTTATATTAGATGTATTTTATGATTTGTTTGAAGAAACATTAAAAATGCCTGAAATGTCAAATAAAAAAATTGTAGTTGTTCATTTTTCAGAGTCATTTCCTAAATTTATCAGATTAATAACTTTTAAACAAAGGTTCGACCTAAAAAAGAAATTCGATTGTTTGGCTAAAACATATAGCTTGGATATTAGTTATTATGATGATTTGATTAAGAAATCTAATTCTATGCCTGATGTAGAAATTGCAAAATATGACAAAAAATTGAAATTTTTAACAGTTTATTCAAGTGGAACGACTTCTAAAGCTAAAGGAATTGATTTGTCAGTTGATTCAATAATATATATGGCAAGAAATCATGAGTTGGCGGATTTAGGAACAGATGAAAATACAGCAAGTTTACATAAAGTACCTATATGTTTTTCTACCGGTATAAACAATAATTTTTTATTGCCTCCTTTAGTTGGAATGATTAATGTTTTAGATCCTGTTTTTGATAAAAAAACAATAGGTAAGAGTTTCTTACAACATCGTTTTAAAATTGGTGTTGCAATATTATCAAATGAAATGTGGGAAGCTGTAAGTAATTCAAAGTTAAAAAAAGATACTTTGTCAAATCTTACCCACCCTATTGCCGGCGGTGATGGTGCTTCAATATACAGACAACTAGAAATATTTGAAAGATTAAAAAAATTTGGATGCAAAATACCTCTTTATTCAGGTGCAGGATGTACAGAGGTTGGCGCATGTGCAACAACTATTCTTCGTCAAGCATATAAAGCCGGTACAGCGGGTGTGCCTTTGCCACAGGTAAATGTTGCAGTAATTGATGAAACAGGTGAGCAATTAAAATATAATCAATCGGGCGAATTGTGCTATAGTACACCTATGATGATGCTTGGATATACCAATAATATAAATGCAACTCGAAATAGTTTTATTTATATTAATTCAGAAAAATATTATAAAACCGGCGATATTGGTTTTGTAGATGAGGACGGCTTTGTAACTTATAGAGGAAGAAAAAGCGATTTTATTATAATTAATGATAATGGAATAGAGAAAAAACAATATTTATTTGAAGTTGAAGAAATTGTTAAGAAATATAAATCTGTAATTGACTGTGAAGCGTTAGGAATTAATCTTAATGATAATAAATACAAAAATGTTATAGTTCATATACAATTTAATACGCAAAATGCTGATTTTATAAAAAGGACTGTTATTGAAATATATAATGATTTTAAAAATATATTGCCATTGCAAAGTGTTCCTATTGCAATAAAAATCAGAAATGATTTTCCTGTGGCAAAGAGTGGTAAAAGAGATGTTAAAAAACTTTTATCAGAAACAGATAACTTTTTATATGTAAAAGACAATAATGTGTATGATTGTTCGTTAAAAGACTTATAATTTATGAGTTTATTGAATAGTGTAAAAAGGAAAAAGTTATTACAGATATGAAAAAGAATTTTTAAAATATCTTCTAAAAAATGAACCATCAAGTGTAATATAAAAGCGAGGCATAGCCGTAAGGAAATCAATCAGCTCGCTTATTCGCAATGTTATTGCGCCTATGTCGTCTAAAAATAAATACATAATTGAAAGAAACAAAAATTTGCCCAATGACAGACCTTTGATTTTTGCTGCCACTCACGGCTTAAAGGATGACATTGCCTGTGGAATAAGTGCCACAGGCAGGCACGCATATCTTTTGTTTGGTTCATTGCCGGATTTCTTTGGAACAATAGACGGACCGTCATTGTGGCTTAACGGTGTTATTTTGGTTGACAGAAAGAATAAGCAAAGCAGACGGGCGGCAAAACCTAAAATGAACTATGCTTTAAGCCTCGGCACAAATATTCTGATGTTTCCGGAAGGAACGCTAAACAAAATCGAAAATATAATGATGAGTTATAAAGGCGAAAACTGGATTAGAACAGGTGATTTGGGACATATTGATTCAGACGGTTTTATATATATATATATACGGAAGATTAAAAAGAATTATTCTTACACAGCTTGATGATTTAGGTCACAAGGTGTTCCCGAGTCAGCTTGAAAATGTTATTGGTAAAGTCGACATTGTTCAAAGCGTGTGTGTTGTGCCTAAAAAGCATAAGGAAAGAAAAGTTGTTCCTGTTGCATATGTAACTTTAAAAGATAAATCGTTTTCATCGGAAAAGGCAAAGGAAATACTATATAATTATTGTAAGGAACATATTTCTGAATATGCTCAACCTTATGAATTCATTATAAAAAAAGATTTGCCTTTAACTTCGGTTGGTAAAATTGATTTTATGGAGTTGGAAATTGAAGCAAATAAAGGATAAAAGTCTAATTTAGTGTAAATTTAGAATTATGTTTAAGGAGAGAATATGAATCAAAATTTATTAGATATTAAAAAGACAAAATACAGATACCTTATGGATAATATTGATTTGAAAGGAACGGCAATTACATATACAATTCCTGTTGATAAAGAGCCCAAAGAGATAAATGGAGAATTGAATCGTAAATATCCTTATGTAAAAATTTCATATAAGAAGTTAGTTAAGATGATAGATAAAACAGCAAAGGCTTTAGTTGCATTAGGTGTAAAAAAAGGAGATATTGTGATTATTTGTTCATCTAACACTCCCGAAACTATTTATATGGATTATGCTCTTAATAAAATCGGTGCTGTACCTAGTTATATTTATCCAAATATAACTAAGGAGGAAATACATTATTTTATAAATGAAGTTGAAGCAAAATATATTTTTACAATAGATGAACAGAATATATTAAAAAATGTTTTATCGGCTACTGAAAATATTAAAATAGAAAAAATTATTGTTTCATCGGTGTTACAATCATTTCCTAAATGGTTTAAGTTAATTGTTAAACTTCCTAGGACATTTAATAATGAAAAAATAATAATGTGGGATGATTTATTAAAATTAAATGTTGAAGATATTAAAGAAAATGAGTATATAGCCAACGATTTATGTTGCTTAATGCATACGAGCGGTACAACTTCTGTACCTAAAGCTGTTATGCAATCTAATGAAAATATAAATGCAACATCAAAGAATTATTGTAAAGATGGTTTAGTATGGAAAAAAGGAGATGTATATTTACAAGTATTGCCATTGTTTGTTGCTTTTGGAAATGCAGTGTTTCACATTATGTTTTCATCTAATGTTGATGTAGTAATGATACCTGAAATGAACCCTAAGAATTTTGCAGGGTTAGTTGATAAGTTTAAACCTAATTATGTAACAGCAACACCATCACATTGGGCTTCTCTAATCGGAAGTAAGCTATTTGATAATAAATCTATAGACTATTTAAAGGTTATTGGCTCAGGTGGAGATGGCTTTGGAGCAATTCAAAATAGAACTGAAATATTTTTAAAAAATCATGATTGCTATTTGCACATAAATGATGGATATGGGTCAACAGAAGTTTCAGCAATAGCAGTATCAAATTCGAATTCTAATTATAAGAATGGCTCACTTGGAAAACCTGTTGGAGATGTTAAAGTTGAAATATTTGAAGAAGACACTTTTAATAGAATTGATGGTGCAATTGGTGAAATAGCAATTACAGGCGATACTGTATCTCTTGGATATTATAACGATAAAGAATCAACGGAATCTGTTTTTATAAAACATCCTGATGGTAAAATATGGGTTCATATGGGCGATTTAGGTAAATTTGATAAAGATGGATTTTTATATTATGAGGGCAGAATAAAAAATGTAATTGCTCGTAAATCGTTTAAGTTTGCACCTAAAGAAATTGTAGATGCAATTATGCTATGTCCTAATGTTAAGCAATGTATTGTATTTGGCAAATATGATGCAGAAGAGGGACAGGTTCCAAGTGCACATATAGTGTTAAAGGACAATTCAAATGTACAAGCGTCTGTTGATGAGATTGTTGAATCGGTAAATGCAAATGTTCAGGAGTTTCACAGACCTGTTGTATATAAAATTAAAGATTCAATTGTAACAACAAGAAATAATAAAATAAATATCAATGCTTTGAAAATTGAAGATATTGCTACAATTATTGACGGTGTCAATGATGCCGAAATATCCTTGTCGGCAGATTATGATTATGATTATGATTTAAAGATTTATACCGATTTTGCTGTTGATGAACAAAAGGCAATTGATTTTATAGAGCAAACTTCTAAAAATGAAAAAGTGCTCAACGGCAAAATAAAATATATTTTTATTCAGGAAAAAGGAAAAAGCTATTACAGATATGAAAAATGAATTTTTAAAATATCTTCTAAAAAATGAACCATCAAGTGTAATATAAAAGCGAGGCATAGCCGTAAGGAAATCAATCAGCTCGCTTATTCGCAATGTTATTGCGCCTATGTCGTCTAAAAATAAATACATAATTGAAAGAAACAAAAATTTGCCCAATGACAGACCTTTGATTTTTGCTGCCACTCACGGCTTAAAGGATGACATTGCCTGTGGAATAAGTGCCACAGGCAGGCACGCATATCTTTTGTTTGGTTCATTGCCGGATTTCTTTGGAACAATAGACGGACCGTCATTGTGGCTTAACGGTGTTATTTTGGTTGACAGAAAGAATAAGCAAAGCAGACGGGCGGCAAAACCTAAAATGAACTATGCTTTAAGCCTCGGCACAAATATTCTGATGTTTCCGGAAGGAACGCTAAACAAAATCGAAAATCTTATTGTGCAAAAACTTTTTCCGGGCGTGTATGATGTCGCAAAGCAAAGCGGTGCATTGGTAGTGCCTGTTGCCATTATTCAAGAGGGCAACAAGGTTTATGCTAAAGTTTGTGATGCCTTTGATATAACTCAATATGAACGGCAAGAGGGTTTGGACACTTTGCGTGATTTAATGGCAACGGCAAAGAATATTGGAAGAATTTTCTTGACGATTTGGTTAATCAAATGCTTCCGTTTTATGATTATGAAATAGAGAACTCATCACAGTATTTAGATAAAACCGACTTGAAGCATATATCTGTTAAAAAGCAATACAAAAAATTAAAATTGAACAAAGATAATGTGTTTTTGTTAAATAAAAGGAACATATTATGAACGAGTTTTTGCAAATTAAAAGTAAATTTATCGAGGTTATTCACCCTTTGTTATTTAAAGTGTTTTCCGGAGTCCAAAAGTATAACTTAAAAATAGATGGTGCTGTTCCTGATAAAGGTAATTAAATTTATATAACAAATCATTTTGGAGTAGATGATATACCTACAGCAGCACAGATTATACAAAAGCATGTATTTGCACTTGTAAGTAATGAAGATAGGCATAAATTAGATGGATTGTTTCTTGAACTAAACGGGGTTATTTGGACAAGCAGAACAGATAAAAGTTTGAGAAAAAAGTCAAGAAATGAAATTATTTTGCACCTAAAACGAGGAGAAAATGTTTTAATGTATCCTGAAGCAACATGGAATAATTCTCCCAATTTATTGATGCTCCCTATGAATTATGGATGCATCACCATATCTCAAGAAACTGCAGTTCCTATTGTTCCGTTATATTTATTCTTTCATAAAGAATCAAGTACTTGTTATGTTAAAATCCATAAACCGTTTGTACCGTCTGCTGACAGTTTGGATTCCGTTAATAAATTAAGAGACATAATGGCAACTACAGCATTTAATTATATGGAAAAACATAATGCTTCAACAAGAGCAAAAATAGTTGCTCAAAATTTTGATTGGGATAACGAGGTGAAATTAAAATTATTAGAATATAGAAGATCAAGAAAAAATCCGGATGCCGTGAGAGAAACAGAGGAACAATATATTTTCAAACCTAAAAATATTATTGAAAATAAAACAGCTTTTTCTCATTTAAACATTATAGATGCAAATATCAAAACAGCATTTCTGTTTAACAAGAGATTATTTTAGAGGAGACTAAATAAAATGAATACTAATCAAACTACAGGATACCCGTCAATAGACAAGCCATGGCTTAAGTATTATGATAGTCAAATTATCAATCAAAAGTTACCATTATGTTCTGTTTATGATTTGATCTATCAAAATAATAAAAATCACATGGATAATATTGCATTGGATTATTTTGATGTTAAATATACATATAATGATTTGTTTTGTAACATAGAAAAAACAGAAAGAGCTTTCTATTATCTTGGAGTGAAAGAAAATGATATTGTTACAATATGCTCTGTTACAACTCCAGAGACAATTTACTCATTCTATGCTCTAAATCATATTGGTGCAATATCAAATATGATTGATCCACGAGTTAGTGCCGAAGGGTTAAAAGATTATATAAATGAAGTTAATTCTAAAGTTGTAGTGTGTATAAGTGATGTTTACAATAAGATATCGTTAATTGTAAATAAAACAAGCGTTGAAAAAGTAATTGTAATTTCACCGTCTGACTCTTTAAATGGAATAAAAAAGTTTGTATTTGATATATTAAAAGCGAAGAAAATTAATGAAAATAATAAAACTTTAAAGTGGAATACTTTTATAAATCTTGGCGATAATTGTAGGCCGGTTTATCCAAATTATAAAAAAGATAAGTGTTGTGTAATCGTACATACAGGTGGTACTACAGGCACCCCTAAAGGTGTCATGTTGACAAATGATAACATTAATTCTTGTGCTGTTCAGGCTGTTAGAGCCGGATTTGATTTTAAGCGAACTCATAATTGGCTTTGTATTATGCCGCCGTTTATTGCTTACGGGGTCGGTAACGGATTGCATTTACCGTTATATATAGGCATGGAAGTTATTTTGATTCCTGCATTTGATCCAAATAAATTTGATGATTTGTTGAATAAATATAAGCCTAACCATATGGTTGGTGTACCATCTCATTATGAAAAATTACTTTATTCTAAAAAATTAAAAAACAAGGATTTGAGTTATATTATTGCTCCTACTGTTGGTGGGGATGCGTTGAACATAGATTTGGAACAAAAAATAAATGAATATTTATTAAGTCATAATTGCAATTATAAAATTGTAAAAGGTTATGGTATGTCAGAGGCATGCGCAGCCGTATGTGCTTGCGTATCTAATGAAACAAACGCTATTGGAAGTGTAGGTATTCCGTTTCCAAATACCATTATATCGGCATTTGAACCTGGAACAGATAAAGAACTTAAGTTTGGAGAGCTTGGTGAAATTTGCATATCCGGTCCTAATATAATGTCCGCATATTATAATAATTCCAAGGAAACACATAATGTTATAAAGCTGCATAATGATGGTGTATATTGGTTACATAGCGGAGATATCGGAACGATAGATTATCGCGGCTTTGTATATATAAAAGACAGAATTAAAAGAATTATCATAAAAAATGACGGTTTTAAAGTTTTTCCAAGTCAAATAGAAGATGTTTTATGCTCTGCTGAAAACATTGAGAATGCTTGTGTGGTAGCAAAACATGTAAATGGTTTTTCAGAGCCTATTGCATATGTGTCTTTAAAAAAGTATGATTGTGACTTTCTAAGGCAGAAAAAAATGCTTGTGAATTTATGTAAAGAAAAATTACCGGAATATGCTCAACCTATTGATTTTGTAATCAAAGAAAAAATGCCATTGACCCCTATAGGAAAAATTGATTATAAATTCTTAGAAAACGAAGCGAATATATAGGATACTTATAATGAATACTAATCAAATAACAGGCTACCCGTCAATAGACAAGCCATGGCTTAAATATTACAGTGATGAAGCGATAAATGCAAAATTGCCAAATTGTTCAATGTACGAGTATGTATACGAGTGCAATAAAAATCATCTTGATGATATAGCGGTTAAATATTTTAACAAATCATTTACTTATAAGAGAATATTTGAGTCGATAGATAAAACTGCAAATGCATTTTATAATTTTGGGGTAAAGCAAGGTGATATAGTAACTATTTGCTCATTAATGACACCTGAAACACTTATTTGTATATATGCGTTAAATAAGATTGGTGCTACGGTAAATCTTGAATATGTTTCCTTGAGCGAAGAAAACTTTAAATCATCTTTTATTAGCACAAATTCTAAAATTGTTATAGCTTTAAATCTATTTTCTGAAAAAATATTTAATGCATCAAAAAATACTAATGTAAAAAAATAATTATCACTAATTTGTTTGATTCGACAAACGGAATTACTAAATATGTTTTGAAAAAGAAAACAAGCATTAATATAAAAGAATTAAAAAATGTTGTAAGTTTTTATGATTTCATAAATGAATATAATGATAATAAAACAATAACACCTATTAAAAATGATTTTTCTGTTATTTTACATACCGGGGGAACCACAGGTAAACCAAAAGGAGTTATGCTTACAAATTATAACTTGAATTATTTGGCTATGACTTATGGTAATTTAGGACTTGAATATAGAAGAGGTGATAAAATACTTCATTCTATTCCGCCGTTTCATTCATATGGATTTGGAATAGGAATACATACTCCAATGGTGCAAGGCTTAACAATTTTAATGTGTCCGTTACCTAAATTAGATTCACTTGTGAAAATTCAAAAAAAGAAAATCCGGAACTGATGGTTTTAGGAGTAAACCAATTAAATCAAATGCTTGATATATGGAAAGATAAAAATATTTCAATTTCTAAATTAAAATTGATTGCTGTCGGTGGTGAAAACATTCCTGAAATAGTTGAAAATAAGGCTGTTAACTATTTGAATAACAACTCAAACGGCAAATTAATTGTTGGATATGGTATGAGTGAATTGTCATCTGCAGCAACTTCAAATTTGAGCATAAAAAGGAAATTAGGAAGTGTAGGAATACCGTTTGTAAATTACAATGTCAAAATTGTAGATGAAGAATTGAATGAATTAAAATATGATGAAATCGGAGAAATATGCTTTAATACACCGTCTATGACAAGCGGATATTTTAACGATAAAAAAGAAAGTAAGATTGTTTTAAGAACTCATAAAGATGGCTTAAAATGGTTACATACAGGTGATTTAGGATATGTCGATAAAGACGGATATATATTTATAAAAGGTCGTTTAAAAAGAATATATAGTTATATAGACAATAATGGAAACACTTTTAAGATATTTCCTGATTATATTGAAAATTGTATACTTGGAATAAAAGGAGTTAAAAGCTGCGCGGTTGGCTGTATCAAGGATGATAAATCAATAAATAAGATTTATAGCATTATAGTTAAAGATGAAACTTTAAGTCTTGATGAAATTAAAAGTACAATAAAAACCGTTTTGCCTGAATATAACTTCCCACATATATTTAAAATTGTTGATGAAATACCAATAAATGCAGTTGGAAAGACCGATTATATTAAAATTGAAAAAGAACTAATATGATAATAAAAAAGATAGCTATGATTGACTAATGTAGCTATTCTTTTTGTTTTGTTCTCATTTTACTATTGTTTGTTGTTCAACCTGCCGGGATTTGGTTACTGCATACTGTGCCATTCTCATTCGGTTCTGCTCGAATACTTCATCTACCATATGCGTGTAAATTTTTGCGGTTACCGATATGTCAGAGTGCCCCATCCATTCTTTTGCCACATTGATTGGCACTCCGGCTGCCTGACAATCGGTGCAGAAAGTGTGGCGCAGTAGGTAGGGTTCGAAGTCGGGTGCTATGATTGAGTTCTTTACTTGATTGTGATATAGGTGAGCTCCGTTTGCTAAGTCCATTTCTTTTACGAAGTTTTTCCAGCTTTGATAAAAAGCATTGTCATCCATGCGTGTGTGCTTTTCGTACTTTACGAATACATATTCGTTGTTGAGTTCTTTTGCTTTATGTTCCTTTAATGCATCTAAAAGTACAGGCGGAATTGGTATCTTTCGTCCTGTTCCTGCTTCCGTTTTGGATTTGCCGACTGTCAGAATTGCGTTTTCAAAATCTATCCAATCCCACTTCATTCTTCGGATTTCTATCGGTCGAAGTCCGCAGCATAACATTGTAAGCACCATTGTTCCGGCATAGTGCTTTGGTATGGTTTCAAGTATCATTCGGCGTTCATCATCAGTTGTTGGTCTGTGCTTGTTCTCGTACACAGTCGGCAGAACAATGTCTTTTGCCACATTAGTTTTGATGAGTTCTTGCTTTTTTGCCTTTGTAAGTATACGCCTTAATACCATGCGTACCTTTGATGCGAATGCCTTACTCCATCCTGCATATTCGTTTATGAATCTTTGGCAGTCATCCTCAGTCAAGTTGCATAACTTTATCGAACCGAGGTGTTCAATGATGTGATTGTAGACGATGTTTTTGTACATGTGTTTGTTTTTCTTCGTGCAGTTCACTTTCTCGATATTAAGGTGATACCAGTTGTCAGCATAGTCTTTTAATTTCATTTCGGAGAAGACACCGCCACTCTTTTTCTTTTCTTGGAGTTGATAATACTCCTTGACCATGTCATCAAGTTTCTTTCGGCAATCCTTTTCACTCGTTTTTGATCGAGCAGTCAATACATCGTATTTGCCATCTTCATTTTTAATTCTTTTGGTCATTCGGTAGCCGATTTGGTTACCGTTTTTGTCGTATAATTCGTACATAATTTACCTCCGTATAGTAATTCTTTTGCCTTTTGGCAACACAAACACTACCACACAGTTTTGCAAATAGCCTGACCAATACTTGACAAAAAAGAGACACATTTTTTGTGAGATTTTGACCTGTATGCCGAGTTGGAATTATATATTTCATCAGGAATTGTAGAGATAATTCAGAACATCTTTAATAAAATATAACTTAACTCTGCTGTCACAGGCTGCAGGAATGTTCTCGCAGAGCTCTGCAACCTTGTCTTTGCATAACCCGGTAATGATTCCGATTTTTTTTATTGAACATATATTGCCCTTTTTCACGGCAAATAAAGCTCGCCATTTGCGCAATTTCCGCTTTCGTTTTGTTCATCATACGCACTCCTTTCCGTGAATACTCAAAAACCTTGATTTTCTGCGAAAAACAGCCCTAACTGCATACGAATTTGGAATCATACGCAAAAGTATTACGAATCGAAAAGCCGACA
>ERZ773131.1962-NODE-1962-length-13845-cov-5.345758_pt1 | contig 13845 bp, 16 predicted proteins | sample MGYA00511082_ERZ773131 | MGnify/ENA primary metagenome ERZ773131 (study PRJEB29015, sample SAMEA2737813) | human gut metagenome | biome: human gut; feature: human-associated habitat; material: faeces | place: China | collected 2012 ... | reverse complement strand
CATACAGAGATTTTGGAATGAACCTATTAGGTACTAGTTATTTTGGATATTTTGCGGGAATTATAATTATTGGACTATATAGTGTAATTTTGTACTTAGTTTTGAAGTGGTGTGCTAAGAAAGTGCACGCTTGACATATCATGGAAAATAGAAAGGAGACAGCAAGATGATCAAGTTAAAGAAAACTGTAATCGGAAAAAGTACATTGTCTAGTGTTCAACCTAGAGCTTGCGCATGCCGAAACGTTTGCACAGGTGATGCAACTACAACACCTGGTCAATGGATTAGAAAAGATCAAAATGAGTATATGCGTAACACGGCCAGTGCTGCTGGTGCAGTAACACCAAGATAACATTAAGTTATAAGCAGTTATTCACGGTGAATAACTGCTTACTTGATTGGATAGAATGGATGGAATATATATGAAAAAAATAAAAGTCTTTTACAAAAATGTATTTTATGCAATCAAGTATATATATAAAATAGACAAATCTTATATTTTTCTTGAATTTTTAAATGTCATTTTAACTGCTTTTTCATCAATATTTTCTGTTTATTCATTAAAAGTATTATTGGATGTTTTTGTGCAAAAAAAAATAAATGTATTAACTATTATGTTGTTTATAATCTTTACAATTTCTATAATTGTTGATTATTTGCAAAATAAAATTGAAAAGCAATCGATAGAACTAAAAAAGATAATTATGTCAGAACGCACAAACTTTGATTTATATAATTCAATTTTAAATAAAAATGTTTTAATTTTTGAAGATAAGGAATATTACGATAAGATATATTTGAATATGACACAAGGTTTATCTAATATATTATCTTTACAAAATAACTTGGGTAAATTATTGACCCAAATTTTATCAATTATTGGAATTGGATCTATTGTCATACAATATGATTTTCGGATTATAGTATTAGTCCTTATCGTTGTTTTATTTAGTGTAATATTGAACTTTTACCAAGCAAAATTAGATTTCAAAAAAAATATAGATAGCATATATCCATCGCGAATATTTGATTATACTACAAGAACTGTATATCTAAAGCAATATTCAAAAGAGTTAAGAAAATTTAAAATATTTGAAGTAATTAAAGCAATGTATAAAAAGTCTGTTGATGATATATATCATATTAATGAGAAATATGCAAAAAAAAGTATTCAAGTAACCATGATGCAAGATATACTGGAATTTATTCTTCAATTTTGTACAATTATTATTTTATTCTTTAAATATATTGTCAATGAAATTTTGATAAGTGATTTTTTAGTTTTATATAATAGCACCATGGATTTATGTTTATATATAAAATCAATATTTAATATTATTCCAGATTTTTACCAAAATTCTTTATATATTTCGGAATTTAAAGAAATCATTGAATCAAAAAAATCAGAATCAGATAATGATTGTCTAAATAATTATCCTTTTTTGTTAGATTCGCTAAAGTTAGAGAACATTTCTTTTTCTTTCAAAAGCAGAAGAATTATAGATAATTTTAATTATGAATTTCAAAATAATAAGATATATTTGATACAAGGGAAAAATGGAGCAGGAAAATCTACACTATTAAACATTATATGTGGCTTGTACAAGACAGCTTGTGGTGATATTTATATCAATGGTGTAATAAAGGCTGAACAAAAATGGCTAAAAGAAAATGTAAATATAATGTTTCAAGATGGTCAACTTTATGCATTACCGTTAATTTATAATATTATTATGCGTCCAATTCAAAATAAGGATGCAGACGAGAAACTTGTATGGGATTTATTAGATAAAGTTGGAATAGCTTCAAAAATACAAAAACTTCCATTGACTATATACACCCCTATTTCTAATGAATTGGATGATTATGGTACATCATTTTCTGGAGGAGAAATGCAAAAAATATTACTTGCACGATCTTTAGCTAATACTAAATTGATCAATATCTATGATGAGGTTTCAAATGCAATGGATGTAGAGTCAAAAAAGGATGCTGTAAAATTAATTAGAAAATACAATAAAAATACAATAACTATCGTCGTATCTCATGATAATGAATGGAATGATTATGTAGATCAGATAGTTAAATTATGAGAAATCTAAAGACGGATTATAAGGATTATCAAATGAAATCATAAATAGTGTATTACCGTACTTTAAACAGCTGCCAAAGAACCTATACGTAAAATAGAACAGATTCGATTGACAATGACATTGTATCATTTCAAATCGGATCTTTTAATATGTGCCCTATTTGAGCTTACCTCTTCGTGGATTTAGTGGCTCTGAGCAATGGATTGCATGGCTCTATTTTCATGGATTGGGTGGCTCCGCCACCATGGAACACTCAATGTTCTTCATTTAGATATAAATGTCTTTCAGGATTACATGAATGAAACTTGGATTATTTGGTTTTGAAACACGCATTTAATTACCGTTGTATCGTTTCAAAAGACACAGGAGAAATTACTGTAGAACAGAAAAGAATCAACAACGCATTGTTGGAGAATCATAACGCAATTATCAAACTGGTTACAAAAACAGCTAATGTCTATCGCAATTAAGAAAGATTCAGAAACAGATGTATGTTGGTCTTAGAAAATGGTATTGATTTTGAAATCGACAAGGATGACGAAAACATTAAAAAGGTTGAAAAAAGGACCCGAACAACAAAATATTGTCCGAGCCCAATATCAGCTATAAACCGTTTTGGGGTATATACCGCCCCTTAAATTCTCGGAGAGCAAATTCACCTAACCCCATCCAAATTTATTGCGCCCCATAAACAAGTGATCCTCTTTTATTGAGATAGCTTAATTCACACATAGAATCAATAATAATTGAATTAATGTGCATCAGGAAAATCATTTTTGAATTTGCCACCATAATGATTGTTCTTATAGTTTCTAATATATAGTAATAAAATCATTATCACTAAAACAATACCACAGATGGCATACATTGTAGTTGAATTTAAATTATAGAATAAATAACAAATTACTGTCCCAACAATAATTAATAATCCTATGATCACTAAGAATGCATCCCCATATTTTTTCATTTAAAACACCCTCTTTCTTATTATAAAATTATCGAATTTTAATGGTTGCACCACTATACCAATAACCTCCACCTACTAAACAAGAATATGGATCATTTACAGAAGAACGATAGTTAATACTATGTGTTAAGCTAGAACCACTAATATTGTGCCATTGTGAATTAATAGAAACAGTCCATAATGTAGGCACATATGTAATTGCGGCATTTAAACTAACATTTGAAATTTTCCCGTTATTATATGTATATGCACCCGTTACAGTGACTTTAGCACTTGATACACAACTACCACCTTGATCTTGAATGCGAATACTATATGACTTATTTACATTTATTCTTGATGCAGCGCGGTTTACATCAGATAAAGCAGAAATTTCAGATCCATATAATGGTTCAATCGTTGAGTTATCTTCTAGTAGAATAACTTCACCTTTGTCTGGAATAGGATACATAGTTCCTGCTTCACAGGCGCGTTGTTGAGAATGAACAGGCACATCAATTTCTTTAGCACTCAACATATTTGTGTTAAAAAATACTGACAAAACCATACTAAACACAAGAATCGATAATCGTTTAATTTTTCTATTCATAAGTAAATACACCTCCTAGTTTTAACATTAAACAATTGAAATTAAACTCGTCTAAAAACTGCACGTGCGATTTTCCCACATACAGTTCCACTGCTACATTTAAACATTTTTTAATAAATATGGCTTCTTCATCACAATCCATATATCTACATGGATATATGGGTGAATGATTCTTTCCTGCCACATTTCAAAGAACCTTTCCAATTTAAAACTTTTTTGAACATTTCTACAAATCAGGCTAAATCATTTTTCATTTCCGACTGATTTTTTAATCCACAATGTAGTAACCCTTCCATGTCTTACTATTGAAATGAGTAAACCCAGAAAATCAAATGTTTCTCTTGTGACACAACATCTTTCAAACTGGAGATTAGTGTACTTTTATGGGAAAGTTATGATTTAAAAAATCCCATTCTTTTAAATACAACTTCATACACTCTTTGTGTATCTCTTTCATATTGAAATATTATCAGGAAAATCATCAACATACTTTACCAAGTATGCTTATCCCTTTTTCAAAGATAGCGCTATCTCTAACTCAAATATAATATAAAACCCATGAAAATACAATATAAATATTCATATCTGCTATATTTTTTTATATTCGTTATATTTAATTATATTCGAATTGAAAAAATAAATATTTATTCATATAATATAAGAGAAGATATACACAAAAAAATTTAAATGGAGGAACGCACATGAAATATATACAATTTACTAAGAAGGAAAATGAGGTCATGGATATCTTATGGAAGCATGATATTGCAATGTCTGCAAACGATATTAAATTAGCTTCCAAAGATTTGAGTATCAATACGATTCAGCAAACGCTACAAAAATTATTGGAGATAAAATATATCAAGGTTGCAGGAATTGGCCAGAACAAGAAGGCAATCACAAGATTATATAGACCAGTTATATCCGAAGCTCAATATGTGAATTCATTTATTGGCGAAGATACACGAGCAAAAATTTCAGCTTATTTTGTTGAACACACAAATGATTTAGAGATGATTGAACAATTAAAGAAATTGATTCAAGAAAAAGAGAAAGAGTTAAAATAATGCGATTTTCTGCATCATCTCTTTTCATTACTTTGTGCATCAGTTTTTTATTGATTCTTCTGTTAGACATATTACTTTCATACAAGAAAAGTTATAAATTATTTCGGACAGATTTTATAACAGTACTAATCGTTGTTGTCGTAGTAAGAATGTTTGTGCCACTTGAATTCAAATTTACTAAAACCATTATAGTGCCCACAATCATGAATCCAATCATTGTACTGTTGCAATATAAAATTTATGCAAATGCGCAAGTATATCAACTCTTATTATTAGTTTGGGTATTAGGTATTATATGGAACCTGATTAAATGGATTCGCGCAATTCAAATTACCAAAGACATGTACAAACGTATTGAAAATCATTCAGAACATTATCATATAAGCGATTTTCTTGATAATTATCAAGAAGAAAATTATGTGGTGTTAAGAACGAACTATGTTTCTTCCCCTATGGTCATGGGCTTTAATAAAACTATATTGATACCAGACGTATACCTTTCACAAGAAAATTTAAAAAATGTATTACTTCACGAAACATGGCATATTAAAAATCATGATGTGTTCACTAAACAGATTATCAATCTGTTAGTTATCATGTATTGGTGGTTTATTCCAGTATATAGATTAAGAGACAAGATTGATTTATTTTTGGAAATGCGTGTAGACAATCAAACAACGAATCCATTTTCTAAAGAGGAAGTAATGAAATATATGCATACGCTTATAGAAATCCAAAAAAATATTCAAAGTAAAAATGAGTTTAAGGGACAATCTACACATTTTATGATTCAAGATAATGCACATGTATTAGAATACCGTATAAATTACTTAATGGATGGAATGTATCGAAAAAGAACGAGCAGAATTCTAATGATTGTCGTATTAGCTCTTCCATTACTTACAAACAGCATTATTTTGGAGTCTGCATTTGAACCTCCAAACAATGAAGATATGTATGATCAATCAGATATAGATAAGGGATATATTATTAAACATAAAGATGGAACATATGAATTAGTATTTGGCAAAAAGCGAGTTGAAATATCAAATCCAAAAATTGAATGTTTTAAGGATATTCCGATTATAGAGGAGTAAATAATTTATGAAAAAAATAATGATTATGTTAGTGTTTATCGCATCTATGAATATAGTAACACCTGTTTTAGCAAATGAAACTGAAGTCACTGCAAATATTGATGTTACTATGCCATACAAAGATCAGCTAGTCTGGAAATACAAATTTATAAACGGAAAATTGTATAGAAGATTATGGAATCAAACATTGAATAAATGGGTTGGAGACCATTGGATTCCTTGTTAATAAATTTAAAATAGTCTTTTAATATCTTTGTATAAACGGGAATTGACATAAGTTTACTGCTTATGTATATATTCAAATTGGTATCCCTCTCCGTCTTTAAACAACGGAGTCTTGGATACCTTTTTATTTTTTAATCATATGCATTCAATCCATCACATTTCAAATTATAACTTACTCTGATTGGTAAATGAATCGGATAGTCGAAATCCAACTCACCCTAAATTAACTGCAAAATTTTATCAAAAAATTTAAAAAAAAAGATAAAAGCCATAGGATTTTATGCATTTTCTTGAATTATTGCACCTTTATATAAAGCAGAAACAACAATATAATCCACTCTAAACAAAAGCGCTTTTCAATTCCGACTGAGACCACCATTTGTCAAAGATTGCACCTAGCATTTGCCAGGTGCTTTTTTTATACCTTATTTCCCACTTAAACCAAAGTTACGAAAGAGTATCACCGCAACAAGTGATACTCTTTTATTGAATATATAAAACTAGATAGGGATAAATCAACCTTTAAAAGTCACAGGGATTTTTGCTTTTAGAAAGCAATAACCTTAAAACACTCATAGTATTTTAAACCCTACAACTTTTAATCTAGCTGGTATCTAATTGCGGATTACCATTTTTAACTATGACCATTCAAATCTATCACGCGATCACATTCTTCAGCTAATTGTATATCATGTGTAACCATTATAATTGTACATCCTTCTTTTTTAAATTCTTTGAGTAGTTTTATAACAATTTGTTTATTTTCTTCATCTAGTGATCCGGTTGGTTCATCAGCTAAAATCAATTCACATGGCTTAACTAATAATCTAGCAAGGGCTATACGTTGTTGTTCTCCCCCAGAACATTCATATATGTATTTTTTTGAATATCCATTTAAGCCAACTTTTTTTAACGCGTCTACAATGTACTTATTTACGGTCTTATTATTTTTTTCATTTATCGCCATCTGTAGATTTTCGTATACAGTTTTATTTTCGATTAATGCAAAATTCTGGAACAAATATCCTATTTTTGATTTTAAGAGTAAAGTGGCTTTCTTTGAAAATGGCTTAATTCCTTTTTCTCCAAACAAAATGATTTCTCCTGAATCTGGACTATCTAATAAGCCAATCATATTTAACAACGTTGATTTACCACACCCGGATTTTCCAATTATTGCAACAAACTCATTTTCATATATGGTACAAGAAAATGAATCAAAGATTACTTTCTCTTTAAATTTCTTTTGAATCGAATCTAATTCTACAATTTTCTTCATAACTATCTGGCTCCTTTCAATGAATCTACACATTCAGCATATTCTTTTTTCTTTAACGTGAAAATGGTAAATATCAAATCTATTCCAAGTATTAAAAAGCCAATTTCAAAAGATTCTAATATTCTTTTAGAATATAATGCATAGAAAATAATCACCGATAGATAAAGAGATATATTTATACTTAAATATAATGAATATCTTTCGTAGAAAGATTTCCCTAAAAGATATTGAATAGACAAATAGTATCTTTTTTCAAATAAGAAAATGACAATCGCTTGAAGTTGGTAAACAAATAAAATTGTGCTTATTAAAACGATTAGTATAGTTAATGAAATCAATTCATATGTTTTTTTGTTCTTGACCTGTGCAAAATAAGAATCACTTAAATAAAATTTTACTTTTTTGTCCATATTGTTCTGAATTAAAAATCTTTTAAAATTTGAAACACTTTTTTTTGTATCGATTGGGATAAAATAATTATCAGTTGAAACCCTTGCATTTTCCATCCAATTATGGTCTATAAAAATTACCGGATTTATTTTTTCTAAATCTTTCGTATTTTCTACATAAGGCATATGTCTTACAAACCTAAGATTTGGTTTGATACGAATCACTTTACAATCTTCATAATTTGAATAATAACTTATCTGATCCGCATTGAATGAATAATTTTCAGGTATCAGCAAAATAGATTCTTCTATCTGATTAAAATCTAAAGGATTTCCAAATTCATCGCGAATCGTATAATCTTTTAAATAATTATTATTTACAACTATATATGGTATTTCATTTGAAACAGGTATTTCTAAATCACTGTCCATATGATTTTTTAAGAAGTCAATTCGTTTGTTTATATCGAAATCCTCATATATTCCATTATGTTCCTGCATATAATAATACAGTTTATTAACAAGTTCAGATGAATAAAATAAGTCCTCATTTAAAGACACAGATATGCCGTTTGTTATAATTTTATTCGACATTTGACTTTCATTCAAATTCAAAATGTAGAGATAGTGTACTGATTCTATCCAATCCGCGCAGTTTGTTAAGAATACAGGAAATAAAACAAAAATCAGAATTCCTTTCAAGACCAATGATAGAACTGTTTTATTTTCTTGAGTACCATTTTGTTTTATATACTTCACTGATTTGACGGTTATCGTTGAAATTAACAAAATAATTCCTATCATAATTAAACTGAAAAGTAGCTTAATTCCCTCATTGATTAGATAGTATAAGAATAAAGAGGCACATGGTCTATAAGGGCCAACAAATAATGCAAATAAAATAATTTCTAAGAAAAGAAATAGACCATATAAGATTGCGATATGTTTTGTATATAGTGATATAAAAATTTTCTTGTTTGAATTTCCTAGCATTTTACGTATCACTATTTCTTTTCTATCTTTCAGAAAAATAAAAGCGAAAATCAATGCAGTCCCTAATATTGCATTCAAAAAAACCATATTCAAAAATTTTTCTTTTTGCATAGAGTAAGGAACAATTTCAACATCTGAGATACCTTGTCCTTGGCTATTTTCAGGGATAAATTCTTTAAAATAATCTTTCATTTGACTTGTAGAAGTTTTATTTGAATTTGAAATAGAGTAAAGTGTAATAATTTCAGAACCTGGAGTGTGATTCAACAAATCATTTAAAGTGTGAAATTCATATATGTCATTATAATCTCCGTAATAGCCTCGATTTAAATAATCAATATAATTATATGCATCCTTATCATTTAGATTTGTAGAATAATAATTCTTTGAATCCTTTTTAAAATTAATTCGTTTTTGATCATTCCGTATATATAGGGATTTCAAATCCTGTGGATCAGCAGAATAAATATAGATTAAATTCTTTGTTATAAACCCCTCAGTATTTTCATAAACTTCTATAATTCCTGTACTGTTTGTCTCTTCACAATATTCATGAATTGTTGAAACTAAATCTTCATTAAATTGTAGGTTTAATCCAATTACTTTTTTATTAGTTGTTTGTCCAATTGAAGTGGCAAAAGAATTCATTCTGTTTATCTGATCAGAAGAAAAAGATGAGAATCCGGAATAAAAAATATATACACTTAGAATGGCAATAAGCAGATATGATATTTTTTTCATAATTCATTTCAACTTTCTAAAAAGAGTTCCCTTATTGATAAGGGAACTCTTTTGATTATCTAGTTCTTAATCCTGAAGAGGCAGTATGTGAGTGCGAATAAGCTGTTTTTGGATTCCAATTAACACTGAAATCAGTACTAGATTTACCGTTTTGCCCAGATACCATTGTCGAACCTTTATAAATAATAGCACCGCTTATATAATTATTAGTATTGTATGCTTTTCCAAATAGCCAATAACTTCCAATTGAATCCAAACACGAAGCTTCAGCAGTTCCGTATTGCAAACTGATTTTGGTGTTGTGAGGAATATTTTTAGTATCCGCTAATATTGAAAATGGGAAAGCAAGTGTGATTATAGAAAGCATGATTATCGAAAGTCTCTGTAGTTTTTTCATTTTCTCCTCCTGTTATTCTTTCTTTAGTTTGTATTACATAATCAATAGACAAAAATTCACCATTAAGTTCTTATTTAAGTATCTTCTGCTTATTTTGACGATTAAATCAGTTGATTTTGGTTCTATTATATTTTTCTATGCTTTGTCTATATCTGGCACGCTATAACGATAATAAACTCAGAAGATACGATATATTTTGAGACTGAAAAATATATCTACTGATTTTATATCAATCGTAATAATCTTTATAAAACCAAGTCTACTTCTTAACACTAGTAAGCAGTGGAATTTTAATACCAATTTATTTTGACCAATGACTACATTCTGAGATAAACTATTCCTCATATAAATCTTTCGTTTTATACAAGCAGTACAGCTTTATAGCCATAAATTAGTTGATACACAAATAAGCTACATTCATAAAAAATATTAATACATAAAATTTTGTTGCTTTCTGCTCAATAATCTATATTCTTTAAATTATTATGAGAATGCTAGATAACGTTATCTTTACATTAATTCTCACATAGATATGCTAATAATGTCAAGATAAAAAGCATTAAAATGAATCATTTTTGGGAGTTTAACATTCCAATAGTAAAATAGTCAAACGTTGTTTAGATAAGGCTTTTTTTACGTTTTTGATTTTAGATAGTTGAGTACGAAGTGCAAAACGACAAAAGCATCAGCTATGTGGTGAATATAACGGATGGGCAAACCCATCCGTTATATTCAAAATGTTAATAATTTTAGTAACAATAGTTTTTCATCATTTAAAATATACTTGTAAATAAAATATTTGGAGATGATAATTCCCCTCCACTTTTACTTTGGGTTAGCAAACACCACTCCTCCATATATAGATCTTAATTGATCTAACGTATAGGATTTTGTTTGCCAATCCTTTTTTGCGTCTTGAAATGTATTTGTAATACCATCAAGATTACCTTCTTGAACAGTTATAGTATTATCTTTTACTGCAATGACTATACCAACATGATTATGTCCAATAGCAGAGAACACTGAACCGACTTTGGGTGAAGAAGATCGTTCAAATTTATCTGGATGTGCTGCCACCAATTTCTTCACACAACTGCTTCCATCACCGCTAAAGCCAGAATCATAACCATATAATTCATAAAATCTTCACCAAGTAAACCATGTACATTGCCCATATAATCCGGCCTGTGCGTATGGATTCTTTGTCACCCAAGCTTCTAGATTATTAAAATTAGGATTTGTGCCTCCTCTAAAAGTGATCCCTACATATCTCATAACGTGATCAACATAAGAAGGATCATCATATCCTGCTGAAACAGAGATCTGTACTAATAAATTATAAATAATTCGGGTAGAGAATAAAAATATTATATTAATAAAATAAATATTGAAAAATGAATAAGTACATGATATATAATATGTAAGTGGTTTCAGAAAATAAGGAGGTGCTTACATATGTTCTATCATTTATTTCAGAACAGAGATAAAAAATATATTTACGATGTTAATAGTAATTTGGTTTCTTATATATCGGATGAACTCTTCACAGATTTGCAAAAACAACATTCGTGTAATGAGCTATGTGAAAAAGAATACGAAATATTATTAGAAAAAGGATTTTTTAAAGATTATCAATTTAAACAACTCTACAATCCTCTTTCAAAGCGAATCGACTATTTGAATGATAGAAATTTATCTTTCTTTATTTTCCAGGTGACTCAAGGTTGTAATTTACGTTGTGCATACTGTCCTTATTCTCAATCTAATGAAAAGATAAGGCATCATAAGAACGTAAATATGACTTGGGAAATTGCTAAAAAAGGTTTAGATTTTTATTTTCAACATTCAGTAGATTCTAATTTTATTGGAATTGGTTTCTATGGAGGAGAACCGTTACTTAATTTTGAATTGGTAAATCGTATTGTAGATTATTCAAATAGATTATTTGAGGGTAAAGATATTCATTACTCAATAACAACAAATGGCACTTTGTTAACAGAAGAAATTATTTCTTTTATGGAAAAAAACAATTTTCAATTGTTAATAAGTTTAGATGGTGATAAAGATTCCACGGATAAAAATAGACATTTTGCAGGTAATGATTTGAGTGTTTTTGATGTAGTTTTGAAAAAGATTAAAATGATTCAAGAAAAACATAAATTACTGTTCAAAAAAATGACAATAAATATGGTGTTGGATCCATCTTTAAACATGGAAGTCTATGAAAAACTATTGGATAAATATCCTTTTTTAGAGAATACAAATCTATATACTGTAAAAATTGATGATTCTTATTCGGACAAGAAAAATATAATAAGTAATGATTTTATAAATTCATACAATTACAAGATATTTCTGTGCTTGTTAGAAACAATTGATAATTTTCATTTTGAAAAAGAAACAAAATTATTTGAGTCACAAAAAAAGTTGTTAAAAGATGAATTTAATAATGGAACTAGAAATAAAGTTGCAGAATATATTGAAAAGGATTTTATTACTTCAGGAATGTGTTTACCAGGTATGACAAAAACATTTGTTTCTGTAAATGGTGATTTTTATCCTTGTGAAAGAGTTAATGAAAAATTAAAAGATATGATTATTGGAAATGTGAAAGATGGATATAATTTAAAGAATATTAACAATTTAATGCATTTTAATAGAAAATTTGGGAACAGATGCATAAATTGTTTTGCTGTTCGTGAGTGTAATTTATGTCCAGAACAGTTTGGTGTAAGTGGTCTAGAAGAGAATGAAGAAAGCTTACAAGTATGCAGAGTGCAACGGGAAAATTTCGTTCAGGCATTAAAAGATAGAATGTCATATAATGAAATACTTTCGTTAATCGATGGAGGAAAGATATATGGCAATTAAAACTACATTGTTTTTCCCTTTTAATGATTATTCATTTTCACTAATTGATTATGTAAAAAAGATAAATGGTGATTTTGTTGTTGCAAGTTGTAAAGGTACTGGACTTATTGGAAGAGACGTTGCTTATTCGGTTAACATGCCAGATATAGGAGTAAATGTGCTAGATATTGCAGATGTTAGTTGGAATCAAATTACAGATTTTGTAATTCTTAATCCTGGTGATAATTTGGCTTTGTATAAGCAAATAAAAAAAGTATACATTTTAGCAAAGGAGAATAAGATAACTATTCACGATTTAACTGGTTATTTTGATACTAAAATAAAGCAAAAAAAAGATAATGAATCTTTTAGTCCTCGTCCAATTAGTCCAATTGAAAAACCAATTATTTATATTTCAGGAATATTTGACTCTATACATAACAGTTTGATTAGTTTGAATTTAAAATTTTATTTAAAAGAAGCAGGATATAATTCAAAAATAATGACTTATAATAAAAATTTAAAATATTCTAATGATATTATTTTTGATTCATCTTTTTTGGAAAAACCAGAAAAGCTTTATTTTACCCAATATAAATTGTATGAGCAAATTAAAAGATTGGATGACGATATGAATGTCGATTTAATTATTGTTCAAGTACCCGGTGGTTTTTCGCAACTCAATAATTATGTATTTAATGATTTTGGGATTTATTTTGCTTTTCTTAACAATTTAATTCGACCTGATTATTTAATAGTGTCTTTACCTTATGATTTTATTGATAGAGATATGGTAAAAGAAATTGAAGATGTTTCAGAGTCAAAATATAATAAGAAAATTGATGCTTTTGTAGTTAATAATGGTTATTGGCGATTCGGAGAAGGAACGACTTTATCTAGTCAACCTAAAGATACATATCTTCCGTTTAGTCTTTTAGATTCAATTAAAGAAGACGATATGTATACTATAAATTATTCTGAACTGGTAGATAGTATTATTAATGTTTTAGGAGAATATGATGATAGATAATTTACAAATATATAGTAAAGTTAAAGGACTTATTAAAGCATATTATGGAATTGAAGAAAATATTATTGATAACAATTATAAAGTATCATTATTTTTAAAACCGTTTGAATTTAGCCCTATAGAGTTGG
>ERZ773131.1956-NODE-1956-length-13885-cov-5.710918_pt1 | contig 13885 bp, 10 predicted proteins | sample MGYA00511082_ERZ773131 | MGnify/ENA primary metagenome ERZ773131 (study PRJEB29015, sample SAMEA2737813) | human gut metagenome | biome: human gut; feature: human-associated habitat; material: faeces | place: China | collected 2012 ... | reverse complement strand
TCCAAAGAGTATCGCAAGATTGATAGATGCTTTCGTAAACAGTCTTGATCTTACTAAATATGGAGTAAAAGAAGCAGCGGTGGAAGGTCGTCCCTCATATGATCCAAAAGGAATGTATAAGCTATATATTTACGGAAGCCGTAAAGGAATCCGTTCCTCGCGAAAACTATCTGAGAGCTGTAAAGTAAATCTTGAAGTGAAATGGATGATGGGCGGAGTGGAACCCGATTTTCGTACAATTTCTGATTTCAGAAAAGATAACATTGACAGTTTGAAAAAAATATTTCAAGAGTTCAACAGGAGAATCTCAGGGGCTGTTGAATGGGGATTTACTTCTATTGATGGAAGCAAATTTCTGGCAAATAATTCTAAGGATAACAACTTTACGAAAAATAAACTGGACGACAGGATCAAATGGCTGAATGCGCACACGGATGAGTATTTACGGATACTAAAAGAAATGGATGAACAGGAAGAGCTGGAAGAAATACCTGAAAATTTAACCAAAGAAACTCTTGAAGCCAAACTGAAAGAAGCGCAGGAGCGTCTTGCCAGATATGAAGCATATCAAAAGCTGATGGAGGATACAGGTGTGTCTCAATTATCATTGACAGATGCAGATGCCAGACTTATGAAGAATAAGAATGGTTTCGCAGTTGCGTATAATCCACAGACGGCAGTAGATTCCGCAACCCATCTGATCAGGGATTTTGAAATGACGAATCAGGTGACGGATCACGGTCTGCTTAGTCCGACCATGAGCAGAATGCGAGAAGAAGAACCGGATAAGATTCTGGAAACGGTGGCAGACAAAGGTTATGAAAATGCGGAAGATATGCTCCAATGTCTTGAGAATGGTATTATCCCTCATGTCATAATGGAAGATGGAAAAGATGGATATGAATTGAGTATCTCTTATGAAGAAGCTGAGGCAGATATTCACAGTATAAAACCAGATGAACTGAGAAAAAGTCTTCATGCTGGTCTGATTCCAGAAGTATATGCAGATGTTATTTCAGATATCAGAGTCGAGGAAGTCCGTCGGAAAGTGAGAGATGAAGAAGAAAAATCAGAAAATGTAAAATCCATTTACGGGACACCGGAAGAGATGATGGAACGGGCAAAGGAGGGCTATTTTGTCAGGGATCCGGAAAGAAATCTGGTGTATTGTCCGGCAGGTGAAATCCTGCGGCAAAAGTGTATTAAGAAAAATGGAAACATCCGTTATGCCAATAAAAATGCATGTAAGCATTGTAAAAACAGAAACAAGTGCTATAAGGGAAAAGGTGAATGGAAAGAGATTGATTTTACAAAAGATAATCTGGAGAAGCCATGTAAGGAATGGCTTAAGGCAGAAGGAAAAGAATGTAATGCTTCAAAACATAGTGCAAAAGGGCATTATGAAAAAGTGAAAATAGTAAGATTCTCTCTAAAACCCAACCGAGAAAAAATGGCTATGAGGATGTGCTTGTCAGAGCATCCATTTGGAACAATAAAAAGAGCGATGGGAGCCACCTACTTTCTGTTAAGAGGATTGCGTAAGGTGACTGGAGAGTTCGCGCTCTTATGTCTGGGCTATAATATAGAAAGAGCTAAAAATCTCCTTGGATTTGAAAAGATGATGGAGATAATAGCAGGAGTATAAGCTCCTTTTCTTCGCAATGTGTGTTTTATTCAGTTTTCAATGGCACATTGGAAGAAAAGGGGTATTTTTATGGTAGAGAATCAAGTTTTCGGACGGGCTGAGGGGGGGACAATAGCAGCCAAAAGAAAGGCTGAGAAAGGTATGATATTTAAAGTGACACTGCCGCTCATAATAGGAGAATAGTCGGAACCCTTACAAAACTGTTATGGTTGTTGTAAGGGTTTTGTAATGCAGGAATGTTATAGTAGGGGTATGAAATGGAAAGGGGACTTGAAGATATGAGTAGTATTTTAAAAGTAGAAGATCTAGTAAAGTATTATGGAGAAGGCGAGAATCAGGTGAGAGCCGTGGATCATACAAGTTTACAGATAGAGAGAGGCAAGTTTACAGCTATCGTAGGACGTTCCGGCTCCGGAAAATCTACACTTCTGCATCTGATTGGAGGGCTTGACAGACCGGATTCCGGCAAAGTATGGATTGATGGAACCGATATCTATTCTCGAAAAGATGATAAACTGGCACAGTTTCGAAGAAAGAAGATAGGATTTATCTTTCAGGATTTTAATCTGATTCCATCGCTGAATGTGTGGGAGAATATCGTTCTTCCGCTGGGACTTGATAATCGCAAGGTAAAGCCGCGGGAAGTGGAAGATATTCTCAAAAAAATCGGACTGCAGGATAAGAAAGATGCGATGCCGTCTGCTTTGTCTGGTGGACAGAAACAGAGAACTGCGATAGCCAGGGCATTGGTGACAAGACCGGCGATAATTTTGGCGGATGAGCCGACTGGAAACCTTGATTCCCAGACTGAGCTAGAGGTTATGAGCCTATTGAAAAGCTGCGTGTCGGATTTCGGGCAGACGCTTATCATGATTACCCATGATGAAACGATTGCCCAGATGGCGGATGAAATGATTATCATTGAAGATGGCAAGGCGGTGAGAAGATAATGAAGATGACGACCAGAGTTGCATATTGCAATATGCGGCATTATAAGAGCAAAAACATACTGATTGGAATTGCCATTATCCTGACAACATTACTGCTGTTCGTAATCCCATCAATCGGAAAAGATATGGTGGAAGTGAACTTTGCGGTAATCAATAAGATTTATCCAACATGGCATGCCCTTTATCGGAACGTGGACGAGAGTACAGTTATGAAACTGGCGGCACATCATGATGTGAAAACTTACGGACTCCGCAGCGATGCGGGGTACATGAATCTGGAAGATGCGACGGTTTCCATGATGTATATGGACAGAACAGGGATGGAACTTTATAAAGTGAAGCTGAAAGAGGGGCAACTTCCGCAGAAAGAAAATGATATTGTGGTTTCAAAAGGAATACTGGAAGCATTAGGACAGAATGGGAAAATCGGTGACACTATCACAGTACCTTATCAGATTCTGAAAGATGACGGACTGGATTATACGAAGGAGAAAGACTTTCGAATCTGTGGTTTTTTAGCAGATAATGAGAGCAGCAAAGAACAAAAACAATATACATCATTGGTTTCAGAGGCCTTTCTGAAAGCGGAGATACCGGTAGAACAGGTGAAATATCGGTTTTTACTTCAGGTGAATGGACAGAAAGGAAATACGACTGCAGATTATACAGAGACGATACAGAATATTGCCAGACAGTTCGGGATTTCCGAGGATGACATGAATATTAATAAAGAGTATCTTGCAGCAAATTATGTGGATCCGGCTACAATTCCGGTGATTGTAGGAATCATGCTTATTGTTGTATTGGCGGGCATTATCACAATTTATAGTGTTTATTATGTATCTATGAACCAGAGGGTTCGGGAATTTGGAAAGTTAAAGGCAATCGGGGCTACGAAACGGCAGCTTAGACAAATCGTACTAAGAGAGGGAATGGGAGTGGCGTTGTTTGCCATTCCGATAGGACTTTTGATCGGAACAGTTGCTGTGAAAGTTGTACTTCTCCAGTTTGTAGAACATGCAAAGGATTCAAACGTACTTATAACAGAGGCATACAAGGTTGTAGCTAAAGGAGAAGTCCAACTTTATTATTGGTGGATTTATCTGTTGGCAATTGCAGTGACTCTGTGTACAGTGTATCTGTCACTGATGAAGCCTATGCGTATGGCGGCGAAGGTATCAGAAATAGAAGCTATGCGTTACCAGGGAGGCAGTAAGCGACAGAAAAGCAGCAGGAAGGGATATCAATTTCTGAATATCGGACGACTGACCAAGAGAAATCTTGCAGAGAATAAAAAGAAGAGTACTATCACGATTGTATCTATGGCCGTTACCGGAATATTTGTCATGATGGTAGCAACGGTGCTGTCTTGTGCAAATCCGATGGAAAGTGCAAAGAGTTCGATTGTGGGGCAATATGAGATTTCTCCAATTGTGGAATCCGGGAATAAAGAGCATCCTGAATATGAATGGGCGGAGGTTCAAAAGAATAATCCATTAAATGAAGGACTAAAGCAGCAGATAGAGGAGCTTGACGGTGTTGAGCGGGTAGATGTGTTTACCGCGTTGAAGGTATCAGGAGGACCTTTTGAAGAAAAAATTGGAACCGAATTTATCAATGGAGTGCCGGAAGAATACGCAGAAGAGCTGAAAAAAGGAATCACTGAAGGCAATGTCACATACGAGGAATTGAAATCCGGGGATAAAGTGATTCTGGACCGCGCGCTACTTCACTGGTATCCAGATATTAAAGTGGGAGATAAGCTGAAACTCAATATTCATGATGGAGATAATACCTTTCAAAAAGAGATTGAAGTGGCAGCAATTGGTGAATATGGAAGAGGTCTGACAAACTATAACTGTCTTATCATGGCAAAAGAAGGGGCAGAGAAACTTACCATAAATAATTCTTCCAGCTATTTTCAGGTGATTGCAGATAAGGATTATGATGAGGCACTGGAAGCATCTCTACAGGCTATTGTGGATGGATCAGGCAGACTGCAGATGCGTACCTGGAAGAATGAGTACGATACATGGGAAAATGCCATACAGATGACTAGAGGTGCATGTTATGCATTTATCATCATTCTGGCAGCAATCAGCATTATGAACTTGATTAACACAATGATCAATAGTGTCCATGTGCGAAAAAAGGAGCTTGGCATGATGCAGGCAATCGGAATGTCGGACCGTCAGTTGATGAAGATGCTCCAGTTGGAAGGTATATTCTATACAGTAGGCACTCTTATTATCAGTATCGGAGTGGGAAGTCTTGCAGGATATCCGTTGTTTTTATATGCAAAGCGTACAGGAATGTTTGATATCAGCACATACCATTATCCGGTAACAGCAGCTATTATTATAATTTTAACATTGTTTGTGATACAGATGTTATTGGCAATATTCATTGCAAAGTCAGTAAGGAAAGATTCATTGATAGAGAGAATTCGTTTCAGTGAGTAAGAATATAAATTTCTGATGTTTAATGCAGATACTAATCAATGTCATAATAAAAAGGGGGACTTGATTTCTCAAATCCCCCAGTGTATAATGAACTCAAGAAAGGTATTCAGATGCAAAATCTGATGCCCTCAGTTAAATTTTATATTCTATGTATAAGTCATAGCATCCAAAACTTTCCTAGGGTCGTGGATGCTATTTCTTATTATGTCGATCTATATAAGTCAAAGCCGCAAAAATTACCAATAGTAAAGTCAATACTTCCATTGTATTCATGGGCATCACCCTCCTTGGATACTAGAGGGCAAAATCGAAATGCATCCGTCTTTCCGGTTCAGTAATACCGAATCAGTATAACACGTTACCGTTTTCAGTACAATAAGGTAATGGTCTGAAAAATACTTTATTCTGTCACCTTATGTAGCTGTATCGTGAGTATTTGCTGGACTAATTGGTGCTGTATATGAAAAAAAGCTATTTAAAAATAAGGTGGAAGCCTTATATGGTCTGCTTGATGATGCGGGTGATGATGCCGAGGGCAACATTACGCTCTTCATCAATATGCGTCACCACAAAGGATACCTGATCCTTTTTCCCGACTGTCCGGCTGTCATAGCAGGAGTGGGCAATGGCATTGACACCGATGGAGAGCCGGACAAAGACGGTGCCTTTATGGATGTCTTCCACAGTTCCGGCGTATTTTCCCTGAATCTTACATTTTTTCATGTTTTCCTTGCTGGTGTTGCCTTCCACACTTTTGACATCTGCGTGGACAATGACCTGCTCCGGTGAGTCTGCCCGCACATCCAGGATGCGTACCAGGATGTGATCGCCTACCTGGAAGCGTTCTCTGGCATCACCCATCCAGTCGAAGGACAGGTCTCTGGCAAGAATGGAGGTTTCCACACCGAAAATTTCTGCCCGGACTACCTTTTCCGCAACAGCAATGACTCTTGCCTGCACGATACGGTCTTCATAAACTTTCGGCATTCCGGAAGCATCTTTATCCAGATAGAAGATCTGGCGTTTCTTCAGCATCGCTTCTTTCCGGCTGGCGACAATGCTGCGTGTCTTCGGATCTAATCCCTTAATCAGAAAATCAATCTCACATCCAAGCATATTGTTGAGGATTTTGTTCTGCCGCAGAGCAAGCTCCCCATAATCGTGTGCTTCATCCTGCATGAGATGGATCATCATCTCAGTTACTGGGATGACAGTACGGAAATCCTTGTAGTAAACCACGGCAATGAGGCTGCCGTTTTCTGTTTTCTCGATACCGCCAAGCATTCCGGTTAAGATCCGGCGGGTACGGTAGGCATTCTGGATCTCATGCCAGGTAAGGTCTGAAATGGACTGGGCTGTTTCCAGCTTCGCATCGGAATCCAGAGTTAAAATAGGTGTGTTGGTTGTTTCGTTTGGCATCATAGTGTCTCCTTTCAAATTATGACATGATAGAATCTTTATCTAAAGGAACCATGTCTGTGTGATCCGAATAGTTATCTGCTGAGAAGTCATCCGGGAAATCGTGATAGCCAGGTTCCTGATAAACGCTTTGCTGGTCAAAGTGCGGTTCAGCTTTTTTCTTTTTCTGCTTTCCATAAGAAGCGGTTTTTTTCGGGTGGGAAGCAGGAATAGTTGGAGTGTACGTATATTCTTCACTACATGCTCCTTTTCTCCATTCCGGAATATGTTCGGAAGCCTTCCGGGGAATGAGTTTTTGGGCATCCGGGTGCAGGGTGTAATCGTATTTTTCTACCTGCAGTACCTTCTGACCACGCAGGATAATCAGTGCAGTATCCAGCGGGAGCCGCAGGATCTCATCCGGAGTTAAGAGCTTTCGTTTCCCGATGGATCTGGTCTGGCGGTATTCCGGTGTATAATCGGATACCCTCCAGCTATTTAATTGTTTGGCTTCGCTGCTGACACCAACGGTCACATCACCGGAGCGGTTAGAGATAAATGTAGCAGTTACCTCATCCGTACAGCCTAAAAATAGCTGAGTGTCGCAGTTCCCGATGATTTCCTGCCATTGGTTTAAGGGATACCGGTTCTGCATCTGAGGCAGGTTTTGGAAAATGCAGGAAATACTGAGGTTTCGACTTCGGATCACGGAAATCTTTTTGTTGAGCGATAGGATTGCTCCCGTATTCGCCAGCTCATCAGCCAGGATATGTACCGGAACCGGCAGTTTTCCATCTTCCCCATAGGTGTCTGCATAACGGACCAGTTTGATAAATACGAAGGTCATAAACAGGGAAGAAAGAAAATCAAAAGTGCTGTCTTGATCCGAAGTGATGCAGAAGTATGCACATTTTTCTTTTCCCGGCAGCGTCAGGTTGATCTCATCATAGGAAGTGATCTGGCGGATCAGCTTGTTCTGGAATACCTGAAGTCTGGAACCGAGTCCGATGATGACGCCGGAACGTACCGTGTCACTTGCCTGCTTATAGATGCAGTAGGGGACTTTTGCCGGATGGGAGACCGGAAGCAGGTCAAAGAGGCTGTTCAGTTCTTTTTCCGAACTCATGGTCAGGAGTTTGTATACCTGTCCGATATTCTTTGCCTCCGGTGGGAATCCCTGATCCACATAGAGAATCAGAGCTTTTAATAAGTTCATCTCGGCATTGTCCCAGAAGTGATCGCCTTTGGCAGAACCGGTATTCTGGATGATGACATCAGCAAATACCTGTGCCATGGTTTCCTGTCCGCCAATTTCACCCAGACAATTCCAACTATCCGAGTTTTCCGGGTTTACAAGATTAAAGGATTTCACGATATATCCGGCATTCTCAAGGTAAGTGGCTGTACTTTCGTACAATTCCGATTTTGGATCGGTGATGATGAGGCTTTCCCCGCGGGCAACACACTGGAAGATCATGTTGCGTGCAAAGGCCCGGCTTTTCATGGAACCGCTGGCACCGTAAACGGCAATATTCCGGTTCATGCGGGTATCCTTCGGGAGACAAACGGCTTTTCCGTTCAGTTTTCCAAGAATGGTTCCCTTGTGTTTCTTGACATCATTCGTAAGCTCCAGTACCTGATGCATTTCCTCCAAAGTCATAAAACCGGAAGTCCCATAGGTTCCCTTTGTGGAATAATTCAGGTTCCGGCCCCGGTCTGTTATTTCCCCGTTTCGGTCAAATCCCATACGCATGAGAAGGAAGGTCAGGAGTCCAAAAGCTGCCAGACATAGAAAAATCCCATACAGATTGTACGGGAAAGCAGTCAGGGCATCCAGACAGGCGAGCGGGTGCGGGGAGGGGATCTGCGGGGCAGTTCCGTTTCCGGCAAAATTGCCGGCAGATTCCCAGGTCTGATAGTTGCGGATAAATTGAGCAACATAGCCTCCTGCATAGAGGGTGCAGAAGGTGATCGGAAGCATATAAATGAGCTTCCACCATTTACGGTTCATGTAAAAACCCCCTTTTGAATTTGCAAAGGTCAATACTGGAGAAATGGATTGTGGCAGTTAAGTATTTTTTCAGGACCGGAATCTGAAAATCGAAACAGATCAGGTTCCCGGATCTGCCGTATACATTTAAGCCGGTATTGAACCGGTTGATTCGCTGCATGTCAAAATCATAAGCAAGAAGGATGGGGTTCCCGGAAGCATCCGTGGCATCATGTTCCAGTGGAATTGAATCGCTGCGGCAGCCCAGATCGGACAGCAGGAGGTTGTCCAGCTTTTCCATGATCTCAGGGTGAACCAGCAGTTTTAAAAGCACTTCCCCTTCCGGAGTATTGGGAAGGTAATGGAAATGCTCGAAGGAGGTGTCCAGCATAAACAGGCTCTTTTTGTAGCCTCCGGTACTGGTAAACAGCCGGAAAGCCATTTCCATGTCGGTTCCGGTCATGATTGCCCGGATCTGTGGATGTCCGTTGTAAGGGTAGCCTTGCAGGTAATGCTGCAGGAAGGCGTTTAAGCGGACTTCCGTTCGATATTCCCATTTCAGGACTCCGTTTCCCGTGTTATAAAGGACATAGACACATTGCGGTGCCATCAGGATGCCCATGCTGCGGGAGTTCCTAATCTTCGTGGTCTCCGGGCCCAATTCCTTAATTTCTCTGGAAGCGTAAAAAAGAGGAAGGCTTCGCATACCGATGGAACCAGCTTCGCGGTGATTACAGAAGATGTCAGGTTTTACATCCGGATAAAAGGGAATCCCGGCATGAAGGAGTGTCAGATACGTTTCGGCTTTCTGATGTAAGCGGATACGTCGGGATACTTCACTTCGGATGAGGTTCGTCTCGGTATTGCCGGTCAGATAGCACTGGAAGCGTAGCGGCGAGACAGATAACAGCATCTCTTTCGCAGCTTTTGTAAGACGGTAGCCTCTGAGAGCATCCCGGTAGTGGGTACGGATGAGGTGTTCCGCCTTCAAATCCGTAATGAGTTTTTCCGCATAGGAGGCACTTGGGATGAGTCTGTTTAGCTGGTCTGCGGGAAATTCCCCGCACATCCCTATCATTTCCAGTAAGCGGTATTTCGTAGTGTCAGGTCTTATCAAATAAGCATCACCTCAATTCAGTTCTTACCCATGCAAGCCTATACTTGGGTAAATCTCCGGTGGTTTGGAGATAAAAAAAGCAAGAAAACAAAGTTCCCTGCGGTGGTTCTTACCGATGTCGGATTTCTGCCTGAGAAGTCAGGAGATTTTCCGACATGCTTTCGTGATGATTTTTCTGGTTCTGCAGCCATTTCGGAAAGTCAGCTTTTTCCATAACCGATACCAGTGTACAGTCCTTTAAGCCAAGCTGTGTCGTGTAGTAGGAATCACAGAAAAAGCCGCTGTCATCTGTCAGAACATAAGTACAAAGTGTATCCAGAATCTGTTTAAACTCCAGATTGTCATAATCCCGGATACGTCTTTGAGGAAGTTCCCTGTCATATATTTGACTGAAACATATCACGCAGTCACGATAGAGGGGCAGGGCATTTTGTTTTACATACTCCCGAAGCATATAATTAAGCGGTTCATGGAGAAATGCAGTGTTTGTGTGGACTCTTCGTTTCGGAAGCAGTCCGGGAAGCGTAATGGTGAGAATCCCCTGCTGTTCTGCAATCCGCATTCCCTGTGCATCTGCCGCTTTGGGAAGATAAGCTGCTTGATTTGGGGAGAGAGCCGGACAGACAAGGTTACGCATCTGGCAGGCAATCCGCTCCGCCCGAAGAGCAGCACTGACGCTCAGTTCCTCAAAATTTTTATCATAATTCTGGATATCAGTGACCTTCAGAGCGTAAACGGTATTCGTCAGTTTTTGCAGCTCCCCTTCCAGTTTTTCAAGCCGCTGGTAAATGGTTGGTGTATTTTGCGTCATAATAACCTACTTTCTCATGTAGTAACTGACAGCACCGGATTCATTTACAAGGCAGTAAGCGGCTACATCATCAATGGTGATTTTGGCAGCCTGGCTTTCGGATTCTAAGACAATCAGGCGTTTGGAACCATGTGATGGGATACTTTCCATCACATGATTGATCAGAGCCTCCTGTTCTTCACCGATATAGATGATTTCGTATTGTTCATCTTGCGAAAAGAAATTGAGCTTGATTGGAAATTCGCCACTGGTGTGGTATACAACACCTTTCTTAAAATCCAGCAGTACCCAGAAGCATGTAATTATAGCATAGTCAGGATTCTCAGCAGACTGCTGGCTGTCACAAAGAAGGTCATGCTCTTTATCGTAAATGATGCGCCCTTGTTTGATGAGGCTGGTAATCAATGACTTGATAGACTGCTCATGTCGGGAGAAAAGTTGTAAAACCTGGTCATACCTCAGAGTATGGTAAGTGGTAATGAACCGTAAGAGCTTGGCTCCCTCTCCTTGATAGATTTCGTTCCTTGTTTTCATGATTGACTCCCTTCTATATATAATAGGAAACTTTATACATATGGCTGTACGTACAGGATACGTTTGGTATTGTAAGTATAGTGTACGTACAAAGTACATAGAACCTGCTGTCAGCGATTGAATTTACAGGTACAAAAAAAGCACCATCTATGGGTGCTGGAAATAAGGAAAACTATAAGCAATACCTATTGTAGCATGGGTAATTTTACGCTTCAATCGCAGAAGCAGGTCATTTCTGTGCCATTTTCACTGGTTGGCATAAAAAAAGCAGGAAACCATTTTGATTCCCTGCATGGTGTATTGTTGTGCTTTTGTGTAGTTCTAATGATTACTTGTCTTTATAAAATGCTTCGAAAGCTTGTGCGAAGAATTCGGCTGTACCATTGCCGTATTTTTCATCTATCATAGGTTTGATTTTTTCATTACGGTAATATTGAGCCTGTGCAACCATCAGACCGTGTTCTTTCTTTATCTGTGAAAGTTGTTTCATAAGAAAACCGTATTCGGAAACAAGTTCTCTTACTTCAGAAGAATCTGGTGAACATACTTTTTTAGCTGCTAATTTGTATAAAAGATTGTCAAATTGTTGGTTGTAACTTTCTGCAGCCTCTTTGCTAATAGGATTGTTGGCAACAGACAGGAATTGCTCTTTTCCTCCATACCACTCAACAACTTTAGCATAGCCTTTCTGCATTTCTTCTGATGAAACTGTCTTAATATAATGCTTTTTCCATTCTTCAATGCTTCCAAACTCTTTTACAGCAAGTTCTTTCATATTGTCAGGCATATGTTCAAACATAGTTTGGAACATTTCTTCAACTTCCGTTTTACTAAAAATCGCAAAATCCATTTTATTCTCTCCTTTCAGGATATCATCAATGCTGGCAATCAGATGTTCCATACGTTCTTTCTTTGCTACCAACATTTTTCTCTGCATTTGCAAGATCTGGTTCCTTTCAAGAGCAGGATTCTCCAGAACAGCTTTGATTTCTTTCAAAGGAATGTCAAACTCACGGAAAAACAGAATCTGCTGTAATATTTCCAATGCCCTATCGTCATAAAGCCGGTATCCCGCATCACTTTTTTGTGTTGGTTTTAAAAGCCCGATTTCATCGTAATAGTGAAGCGTGCGAACGCTGATACCTGTAAGTTCTGATATTTCTTTGACTGTCCTCATAGTTGCTGACCTCCTGTTCCTGATAAGATAACTGTACGCTATGACGTTCCGTGAGAGTCAATATATATTTTGCATTTTTTAGTATAACATTTTTATGATATTACGAAAAGCCGAGGAGATAGGCGATATGTATTACTCTGGAAAGAACTTGTTGAGCGTATCCAATGTCTCTTTTGCAGTAAATCCCCAAAGGATGGTACTGAGTGCTTCAATCGCAGCCCTGCGTTTCCGGTAATAGGTGCGGTAGGAAATATTGGTGATGTGGTGAGCCAGCTTATCCAATATCTCATCTGTATTTTTCATTTCCTGTGGAGAGAGAAAAGCGTAGTAGAGAATCCAGTAATACTGTTCCCCATGCTTGTGATTGTTCCGGAGGAGATCGATGGATGATTCCAAAAGCTTCAGCATCTGGTTGCTTCTGGCAATACTTTTTGCCCGTTGTTCGATGTCGCTTCCGGTAAGATCAGCCCCGGCAGCATAGATGGAGTCCAGAAATTTGTCGATGTCATTGTCGTATTGGAGCTTAAACTGGTGCTCCATCTGGTGTACGACTACCTTCAGGCTGTAGGTTGCATCCCGGTATCTGCGTAAAAACTGATAGGTGTCGTGAAAACGTGGATCTTCTTCGGGTGAAGGAAATCCCTGTGTATTGCGGTTTGCCATGTCTATTCCCCCCCTTTCAGTGCAGAAGGCTCTGCCACGGCAGGCATCTTTTGGGCAGACTCATCCCCTGGACTTACGGACAACTCAAACCGATAAGCGGCATTTCCGTAGGGACAGATAATATTTAGAGTAAATGTATTAAATATATCTTTGCAGGCTGATAATGGAGATAATATATAGCGGGTTTTGGAGCAGTGGCAACATGGAATCCCTTGTGAATCCAATAGTTCTGCGACTTTTTGCACGATAAATTTCATGTGTGAATCTGGAACGCAGGAATCATTTTTTGTAACGGTGATTTGTGAGTCTGTGACAGTTTCTGAAACGCTAACAGAAGCAGAATCCTCAATAGTGATTTCTTCAGGTACATGGATTGGTAATTGCATCTTCATAGCGATCTCCTCCTTGTCAATCATAACGTCGCTGATATTAAACATCACGGACAGGTAATTGTTGAGATAAATTACGCTTCCGTGTTTTCCTGTAAATGAGATAAGTGTAATGTATTCTTTTTCCTCCAGTTTCTTCAAGAGTCGTGATACCGATGCCTTTGACAGACTCCACCTTTCACCCAGTTCATTAAAGCTGGTAAGGGGATTTCCGGTATTATCCCGGTAATAGACAATGGGACCGGAATCAGATCCCAGGACAGAGGAATCGTTGTAAACTGCATGAATCCACAGATCCAGAATAACATCCATTTCCGAGCATTTTCCAATGCCAATTAGTTCGTGAACTTTGGCAATCGGGAAAAAGAAAAACCCTGTATCTTTTTTACAGGGATAGTTGTATTCCAATACGGTATTGTCTTTGGGCCAGTCTGATATTTTGAATTTGACCAGGCGGTTTTTGCCGAGAAGAGAGTAGGTAATGTAATTCTGCTCTTCAAAAAATCGAAGGATGGACAACGCTTGATGTTGGAAACGGCAGCGAAACCATTCCTGAAGATCTGTGACTGTGCAGATCCACTCTCCTGGACCAATGGTATAGGTAATGTGTTCCATCCGGCGGTAGGATGTGCGGTAATTTGCATAGGAGCATAATACCAGATAATAAAAAAGAAAAGAGCCCCCGGTAGTTCGGATGATATGCTACCCTCATATAGGACAATGAAATATAAAAGTCCTATATGGGGGTA
>ERZ773131.1949-NODE-1949-length-13922-cov-6.377443_pt1 | contig 13922 bp, 26 predicted proteins | sample MGYA00511082_ERZ773131 | MGnify/ENA primary metagenome ERZ773131 (study PRJEB29015, sample SAMEA2737813) | human gut metagenome | biome: human gut; feature: human-associated habitat; material: faeces | place: China | collected 2012 ... | reverse complement strand
GTAGACCTGCGCATCGCCGGAGACCCGCGCATTGCCGGAGACCCACGCGTCGCCGTCGTGGGAGAGGTTGTCTTCCTTCTCAATAAATCCGCCGAGTTCTCCCTTCTCGACGTTGCCAAAAGCGACGAGAGCCTTAATACGGAACAGCTTCTTCCCGAAAACGTTCGTTACAAATTCGGCGGTCAGTTCAAATTTTTTCATGGCTGGATGCCTCCTTAAAATACAGTCCGCACAGCGGATTCAGGGCCAGCAGTGCGAGGATAGTTACGGGAATGTTCAGGCTGCCGAGCGCTGCCAGCAGCAGCACAAGGTCAGCAGTGAGCGCCAGTTTGACAACAAGCCTTTTGGCGCGTATAATAGATGTCGGATTCATTTGCAATGTCCTTTCTTTTGCCGCTCGGTGTTTGGTCGCGCCGGGCGGCATCTTTTTTACAGCTCTTCCCAAGTGAACCTGCCCTTGCCACTGTTGCGCCACTGGCCCAGACCGCGCAGCGTGCCGTAGTCGAAGCACTCCCGGACAACGTCCTCAAGTTTCGGGTCGAGACAGGTGACTTCAAATTCAATGGTAGAGCCTGCCGGGACGGTTTCCGATTTGGCGATGCTGACGCGCTCACCCATCGGGGTCTGTGCGCGCAGGGGGCGCTCACAGAAGCCCATCTTTAGGCCGTGAAGGTTGTATGGAATCTCACGCGGGGAAACGAAAATCAGGCCGTCGATAGCCTGTTTGTACGCCTTGATAGCTGCGCAAGCCTTGCCGCCTGCATAGCCAACCTTGCCCGCTTTGGCAAGCATTTTGCAGCTGTCCTTGAACATACCCTTTACCTGATAGTCATACAGGAACGGCGTGCCGTCGGCAGTTTTGGGAAAGACGGTGACGCGGTCTTCTGCGTTCTGCGCCTTGATATTGTCCACTTCTTCGGCGGTGAGGTCGCCGGTGGGGGCCTTGCTGGCAATATAGGTTGCGAGAAGTTCTTCATTGCTGGGTGAAGAACCGAGAACTTCTTCCAATAGGGTGATTTTTACTTTCATTGTGGTTGTCTCCTTTTTAAATAAAATCGGTTGCTTTTCTGCGCCTATGCCGATCCATGCAATGCCTGCGCGATGCGGTGCTCCGCCATGCCGTTGCGGTGTCATTCGTCGCGTGGCTTCGCCATTCCATTGCCAATCAGAGCAAGCAGCACAAGGCTTTTCCACTGCTAATCAAATCGGTGCCTCCGCAAAACCTTGCCGAGCCATGCCGTTGCGTTGCATCTCTGTTCACTGCATCGCCTTGCCTTCGCGTCGAATCTCAATGCTACTCCTTTGCGGTGCCATTCTACGCCCTGCTTTGCCACTGCTGTGCTCTGCGTAGCTGTGCCTTTGCGGCTCCATACATCTCTTTGCCATTGCAAAACAATGCTAAACGGTGCTTTTCCAATGCAACTCCATTCCTTTCCAAGCTGCGCATCGCCATTGCCTTTCAGAGCATCGCCATTGCCTTTCAGAGCATCGCCATTGCCTTTCATAGCATCGCATAGCCTTGCCATTGCATGGGCAAGCATGGCTTTTCCTTTGCTCCGCCTTTCCAAGCAATTCCTACGCTTTTTTGAGGAGGTCAGCGGCAAGCTGCAGCGCGTCGGCCAGCTGTTCGCGGTCGGATTTGGGCTTGACGGGGGTTGACCGGCGGACGGCGGCGGCGGGGAAGTAGGCGGCAAAGTCGTCAAGCGAGATGTCCAGCACGGAACAGACCTTGCAAACCTCCGGCCACGTCCATGGAATTTTACCGGTGTATTTTCTCCCAACAGAATTTCCACTCAATTTCAGTTCTTCTGCCAGTTTTTCCCGGTTGTAACCTTTACTTTTAAGAAGCGCTCTAAAAGCGCGGTTGTTCATACGGTTACTCCTTTCTTTCCGAGATCAGTTCACTTACAGCCGCTTCCAAGAATCGATGATTTCATCAGCCAACTTGTTTACTCCGCAGTTCATCATGTACTTTGCAAAAGCAATGACAATGCGGGCGGTCAGGCAGACCCAGAATAGAACCCAGTAGGTAGTACCCATATTGAGCTGCTGGCCAATCATGTAAAGAAAAATGTAGATAAGCATCAGTTACGCCTTTCTTTACGCACCGGTTTCTTCGGACAGCTTGCGTACAAGCTGAATGGCATTTGCCGCGTTCTGCATTTTGTCAAGGTCTGCTCCGCTCATGCCTTTACACATCTCAACGATGCGTTCGGCGCGGTCAACATCCTCTTGCTTAAGGCCGTACATTGCGGGATTTGGGGATTTCTTTTTCATGAAGGCTCCTTTCTGCGGTGTTCCCCGCATGTTGATTACAAGACAATTATACGCTATTCAATAGCAAAAGTCAAGCACTTTTTGTTGATTTTTTCAACAAATTCGCTTGACTTTTGCTATATAATACTTTATAATACATATTAAAGGAGGTGATTACATGACAATTGGAGAGAGAATAAAAAAAATCAGGAAGGACGCCAATGTAACGCAACAGCAATTTGCAGACAGGCTGGATTTAAAAAGAAATACGATTGGAAACTACGAAGTTGATATTATTGCTCCGAGCGAAAGGACAATTAAGGCAATTTGCGCAGCGTACAATGTGAATCCGGATTGGCTTATATCTGGCATCGGCGATCCATATAGGGAAATTTCTGAAAAACAGAAAATCAATGATTTTATTGCAACGATTACAGCTGATGAATCTGCATCATTCCAACGCACGATGATTGACGTTCTATCGGATTTAACCCCGCAAGAATGGAAACTGCTTGAAAAACTCGCTGAACGGATAGCAAACAAAAAGGGAAACGCTTAAGCGTTCCCCTTTTTGTGCTATCATTTTATAAGATGATGTAAATATGAGTTTACGAGTTCCAGTTCTGGAAGCGTTGCTCTTTTTAAGATTCGGTTGATTTCGTTCAAGTAATCTTCTTTTGTAAGTTCCATTTTTATACCTCCATATTTTATTATTAAGGATGTGCTACCATGAAAAAGCAAAACGGATGTTTATTAGCTTTGTTTATTATTTTTGTTGCAATTCCGTTTTTTCCAATAGTTCTTCCGATTTGGGCCGTGCTTAAGCTATATCCTTATTTCTATTTCAAAAGCGAACGCTTTTTAGCTTTAAAGCAAAAGCTTAAGAATCACACAAAAGAGTGCAACGAACTTAACGAGCATATAGAAAGCTTGAAATCTACTGCTCTTATCGTAAATCGCACGGATTACGGTGAGGCAGACTATCACGATGACAGCAGTTGGAACGTAAACCGCGAAGGCCTTCAAAAGAGATATGAGCCGACCGTCTATCAATGCTCGCGTACTGTGTGCGACAACGCAAGCAAAGAGCCTTTTAAGTACATCTGTAAGTATTTTGGCATAAAAGCAGATGAAAAGACACTGGAAAAGTTTGAAGAAATGCTGAACGATTTCTCTGCTGTAGAAGATGGCAAAAAGATGCTTATGCAGCAACTTCAAGAAATTTTGGACAGTGTGGATTCTGAAATCCCGGATTATATCAAAAAGCATTGCCACGATCGGCTTGTAGAAAACCTGGGGTTTGAAAAAGTGGATTTAGGTACACTTTACTTTCCACGTTACGTTTTCCAGTATACAAGCGCAGGCGGAAATACCGGCACGCACTATGATGTTGTTATGGACATTGACAACCTAAACCGTTTTGTCGTGTATCTTTCCGAAAAAATCAAATTTAACAAAAGCGCCGCAGGGCAACGTGCCCTTATGACAAGCAAGCTACGCGATCACATTAAGCAGCGCGATCACTACACATGCCGTTTTTGCGGTGCATCTGTTTCCAATGAGCCACACCTGCTTTTGGAAATCGACCATATTATCCCGGTGTCTAAAGGCGGAATGACTACAGAGGATAACTTGCAAACACTCTGTTGGAAATGCAACCGTAGCAAAGGAAGTAAAATAGCTGTTTAAGTGTATTTTACACAACTCGCAGTTGTATTTCAACACTTCCACAAAAATTCTTACTTGTCAAGTCTTAGCTGTCCTATATATCGGATTTCCAGCACTTGACAACAACTTTTTTTGTCGCTTCCGCCCATGATGGGACGGCGGCTTGTTTACCAGCCTTTCCATTTGTCTGCCCCCCTTTGACCAAAATTGTACTGCACCCACAATATGCTTTTTGTCAAAGGCTGTAAATGACCAATATCGACAACTTATTGATATTTGCATTGGGTCTGTTGGTTTTATCCGCTACTAAACAAAAAAGCCCCTGCCGGTGTTCGTACCACCGACAAGGGCAAAGAGCCGTCAACATAAAAAGTTGACGGCATTATTATAACACACAAAAAAAGGAGCCGCAATATGAAAAGAACAAATACAGCGAGATGGATTGAATCTGCCCAGCGCTGGCAGATAAACGTGCAGAAAGACGGCGTGCGCAAAACCTTTACCAGCGCCAAGCCGGGGCGCACAGGCCAGCGGGAAGCCAACAAAAAAGCAGATGACTGGCTAGAAAACGGCTTGCAAACGCGCGGAAAGACGGTCGAGAGCGCATATAAAGAATACCTTGCGAGAGAATCAAAAATATCAGGCATAAGCAATTTTAGGCCAAAGGAAAGCCGCTGGCGCATATGGATTCAGCCGGAAATTGGGCACCGGCGGTTGGAATCGTTGACGCAGCAGCAAGTGCAAACAGTTTTAGACAACGCCAAAGCCGCTGGAAAAAGCCGTAAAACGCTTCAAAATATCTATGGAGACATTACATCGTTTTTTCGGTTTGCACGCAATTCAGGCTATACAACGTTTGTACCGGATAACTTGAACATTCCCGCTGGAACTCCAAAGCCGCAAAAGAAAATATTGCAGCCAGACGATTTAGCAATTTTATTGTCAAGCGACAAAACAAAGTACATGGGCAAGGAAGCCAAAGACCCTTATATCAACGCATACCGCCTTGCTGTTCTGACCGGGATTCGACCGGGTGAGTTGATTGGCATGCAGTGGGAAGATGTGAAAGAAAACAGAATTTTCCTGCGGCGTGCGATCAACATTTATGGAGAAAAAACAACAGGTAAAAATGACAATGCGGTTAGAGCAATTGAATTGTCCGACATGGCTAAAGGCGTAATAGATGCGCAACGCGAACTTACAAAAAATGGTAAAAGTGTTTTTGGAATCTCAGATGAGCACTTGCTCTATAAATGGTGGAGAAAGTATTGCGACTACAACGGAATAAATTATGTTTCTCTTTACGAGCTTCGACACACGTTTGTATCGATTGCAAGCGCACTACCAGAAGGGCAGCTCAAACAGATTGTTGGGCACAGCAAAAATATGGATACATTTGGCGTGTACGGCCACGCAGTCAACGGCCAGGCCGAAAAAATAGCCTCTGCGATTGACGAAACATTTAAGGATGTGCTAAAAAGTACACACTAAAAGTACACACTTTTTTGGAAAATATATGGTTTGCCACAAAAATGCAGGACAATAATGTTCCGTATCATCGCCATTTTTTACTTGTTGAATCGACATGATTCTGTATCTCCGTGGGTTCGACTCCCATCAGCCGCTCTTTTAAAAACACCGTAGATTCGTCGAAATCTACGGTGTTTCCTTTTTCAAGTACACACTTTAGTACACACTCGCCTATTTTCTCTGCAAGCTGTGTACCAAATCGTTATACACTTCCGGCCGTGCTTCTTTCAGCGCATCCATAAACTCATCCAGCACACGCCACACTCGCCCGTCATCAGCCTTGCTTACAATCTCCAAAAATTCACTCATCCTGTAAACGCTCCAATTTCCGCATTACGCTATTATAAACTTTAGGGTTTGTTACATGCAAGGCAGACATAAGCTCATCCAGCACGTTCAGTGCTGCTGTGGTGTCTACGTTTGACACAGCCTGCAAAAAGTCACTGCCGCCAACAGCAGCCCTTGTAGACGGCTCTGCCGCTTCGTAGTAACGCACAGGCTCTTGCAGTTCTGCTTTTTGTGGGGCAGGGGATACATCTGCAAGTTGCTGATTTTTCACAACATACAGCGCCGCCAAATTTTTAACTCTGGTCATGGTAAGTTCGCTGTTTTCGATTTCGGCTATAGCGCCGTCAATCTCTCGCACGTCCACCATAGCCGTCACCTCCGTCAAGTGTTTTTAAGCTCGTCGATGCAATGCTGGATAGTCTCGCGGTCGTATCCATCAACGTTTCGTAGCATGTCTTCTAGTTTTCGCATCATGCTGTCTCGCGCATCGTCTCGGCTGTAATGCCCGCGCACATAATGAGAACCGCGCCGCGCATAGCTGCTGCCACGTCCATAATTGCCGCGCATGTTGGCGCTCCAATCACCATCCCGGCTGTAATCTTCATCGCGGCTGTAACCGCTTTCTTCCAGCATTGTGATTTTGTCGATGTTTTTTATAGTGTCGGTCAGCTTGTGAACAGTTTCCAAGTCGCCAGCAGACATTTCGCCTTTTTTGCCGATTTCGTCAAGTTCTGCGCACAGCATGTCCTTCAAATCGTACATAACTTTCATACTCATAATAGCGCTCCTTTCAGCTCACTCTCTCAACCATAAAGTTTGCGTTCGCAAACAAAACGGTTTGTGTGCTTGTGTTTTCGGCGGCAACGGTAAGGCAGCAGCCGCGCGGAACTTCAACAAAAGCCGTGACGTAAATATTAAAATAGTTTTCTACTGCTGCCGGTGTCACGGTTGCACTCGCACTGCTCAGCGGTTCACCGTTGATGGCAAGCGCCGCAGTAATAGCTTCCACTGTGCCGCCGGTAGGGATAGCAACGTTTGCACCAAATCCCACTTTAAAGCGAGCTTTGCACTGGTTCGTAATGCCGCGCAGCGTAACAATACCGGCGCCCTCTCTGTGTACGACACAGCCCTTACCCGCTACTGCCGTTTCCGTCAGTGGCACGTTCTGGCCTGCTGCCACGCTTACGGTATTGGCGTTTGTAAATTCAGCCATAAAATCATTCCTTTCAAAAAAATAGTGGCGGGACGATTGCCCCGCCACATTTTGCATCATCGGCACGGGGCCGAACATGTCGGCTGTTCCGACAAGTTGCCGTATTCGGTTTTAGCAGCCGCAGCCGTTGCAGCCGTTATAAGTGCCAGCTGCCCAGGGGTTGCAAGACTGGTAGGCGGGCACCGGCAATGGGCGCAGCTGGTTCAGCAGATAGCTGTTCTGCGCCGCCTGACTTGCGGCAAGCTGAGCAGCGAAAATCTGCTGGTTCTGCTCGGCAATCTTGGCGTCCTTAGCTTCGATGCGCTGTGCGGTCATCGCGTCCAAAATCGCTCTCGCATTGGCGTTCTGGTTGTCGATGATGTCGCGCGTATTAGTGTTGATGCTCTGCCGGGTCTCGCATGCCTGCGTGGCCAGGTTGTAATTCACTCCCTGGATTGCTGCGCGGGTCTCGCAGCAGCAGTTGGCCTGCTGCATCTGCATGGCATTTAGCTGTTGCATAAATGCAGCCTGCTGGTTTGCGCGGCTGATTTCAGCCGACATAAAGCCGTTGCTCATGCCCTGCTGTACGCCGTTGATAAGCTGCGCCTGCTGATAAAAGCCATCGCACAAGCCATTGTTCACGTTGTCAATTTTGCGCTCAATGTTGGCAAAATCCGACGTAAGAACGTAACCGTCAACCACCCCAGCGCCGTTGCCAGCACCAAAGCCGCCATTGCCACCCCAGTTACCGCCCCAGCCGCAAAATACGAACAAGAACAGAATAATAATCCACCACGCGCCGTCGCCTCCAAAACCCCAGCCGTTGCCGCTGTTGGTATTTGCGGGCTGAACAGGCATCGTCATTACAGTGCCATCCGAAGAAAGACTCATGTTATTCTCCTTTCAGAAAAATAAATATATGTTCACCATGCGCACGGTCAAACCTATTTCAGAAATCCTTGAAACTGCTGCGCCATCGTCTGCAACTGGTTAAGCTGCTGCTGGCTCATTTTCCCGGACTGTAGCAGTTTCTGCACCTCTTGTTTTGGGTCGCCCTGAAAATTTTGCCGAAATTGCTGAAACTGCTGCATCATCTGCTGAAACTGCCCCATCGGGCCGGGCAGCTTACCACCGCCCAGAGCATTAAACAGTGGATTTGGCATTGTTATCACCCTTTCCCGGCTTGTCTGCCGTCAGCGCGTCAAAGCGGGCGCGTAGAGCGTCAAACTCTTCCCGCGTGACAAACTTATCGTTTTTGCTTTCAACCTTTTCTACGGCCTGTTTGCCGCGCTCTGTGTAGTCAAATATTCGTAGTGGTTGCGGCATCCCGCTGGCATCCGTCGACTTGATGTAGAACACGCTGCTTTCGCTGTCCATTAGCAGCACACTGTTTCCAGCGGCCACCATGTAGGCTTTCGCGCCCTCTTCACCCTGCACCCAGATGATAGGCGCGGACTGCTGCGGTTGCTGGTAGTTCTGCCGCAGCTGCGCCAGCTGGTCTGGCATTGCGGACGGCTGCCCCATCGGGTAATATCCCGGCGCAAATCCGGGCTGATACGGTACGCCAAACGCCATTGTCAATCATCCTTTCTGCCAGTAGTACAGCGGCACTTCATCTCCGCTGTCCCATGTATCTAGCCAATCCCCATTCTGCACGCATACAACATGCGTAGCCATTGCCAAAATGTATGTTCCGTCCGGGTGGTCTTTCGCAAATTGCGCAACGGTGTAACAGTCCGGGCAACTGTTCGGAATTGCCGAACGCTTCCACCCGCATCGGTGAAGATAGCTGCCCCAAACATAGTTTGCAGACGGCATATCATGCAGTTCAAATCCTGCCAACATAAGCGCCGCATATACAGACGCCCAATCTTGATGCGTTGCGGCCGCAATGGCTCTGACGGTGCAATCGCCAACGCGCTTTTGCTCCGGGTTTAGGTTGATTTGCCTGTATGCCATCTGCACCGCTCCTTTTTCCTTAATTGTACAAAAAAAGGCGGCACAACGTGGGCCAGTAAAGTGCCAACATTGTGCCGTCTTTGGGACAAAATAAAAAAGGCGCGGCCACAAAAGCAGCCGCGCCCATTAAATCAGCCTATTTTGTTTTTGATGCTGTGTACGCGCCGTTTTACCGTGCGCTCGCTGCAATTCAGTTCCGCCGCAATATCCGCATTGCGCCAGCCGCGCCGCCGAAGCTGCAAAACATCCGTTTCTTCATCGGTCAGCAAACCGCCGACAAAATCAAACTTTGGCATGATTACTCATCCTTCTTGTTTTTGCTTTCGGTCTGTGTGCCAAAATAAAAGGCCACGACCATTGTGACAATGGTCATGACCGTGTCAGGCTGCAATTTGCTCTGCAATGCCAGCACCGCAAAAACCGCAACAACCACCAGCGTCACAATAGTTTTTACCTTGATAAGCGCTGCCAGATTTTTCAAAAAATCGCCCATAGATATACACCTTCTTTCAGCCGATCAGATGCTTTTGCAAGTCTTTCTTTGCTTTCTGCATCTGGTCAATGTTGTTTCCGTCAAGGTTGTGGTCAAGCAGGGCAAGCAGCGCCTGCATGGTCACGCGCTGCCCATCGTCCATGCGGTCAAGCCGCAATCTGTCGTTTTTCAAAAAGACCTCCATAGCGTTCACCCGCGCTTCCAACCTGGTAATGCGTTTGTCCTGGTCGGTTTTTGGCTTTTTTACTGCGGTAATTACTTTGCTGATAGCCACGCCCCCGGCATACAGTCCGGCAGCAGCACCAGCCGCGTAAATCAAAAACGCCCAGGCCTCCGCAAGTGTAAACGAAAATACATGCTGCATAGGCATCACACCTCCACCCATTCAGATTTGTACAGCCCAGCATCCGTCAGGCCGCGCTGCTGGCACACAGCAAATACCGCATCTGCATCTCCCTGCGATACCGGCCCAATGGTAATCACTTGTAGCTTGCTTGCAGGCTTGTCCACTGCAGGCAGGGTCTTAACCAAATGGTTAAGATCGACCGTGCCGGTGATGCCTGCAACGCTGCCCTGCCCGTATTGGTGGATGTATCGCGGCAGCGTCTTGTCGTAGTTCGTGCGCGTATCGGCCAGCCAGCCGATGTAATCTTCACACAGGTAGGCGTAGTCGATGTTCGCGCTTGCAAAGGCCGTGAATGTGTAAATGCCTGCCGTGAATCCGTGCGTCTTGGCTCTCTCACAAAACACCATTGCGATTGCCGTTCGCTGGTCTTTCGTCAGGTTGTCGGCGCGTCCATCGTGCGTCTCATGGCTCCACTCGGCATCGAAAAACAGCGGGTATCCAGACGGGGCAAGGCTTGCGCAGAAGTCTGCTTCTTCGCGGGCTTCGTCCACCGTGATGGCCTGCGAGAAGAAGTAAAAGCCGAACAGCTTTGCGTTTGCTTTCGCCCCTGCAAGGTTGGCGTCGTACTGCTCGTCTTTCATCAGCTTTCCGCTGCCGTAACCGCGATACCCGATGCGAACAATGGCGCGGTAGGGAACACTCGCCCAGTTGATAGCGCCCTGGTGGTGGGATACATCAATCAGCACTTCCTTACCGCTTGTCTGCGCAGGCTGGTTGCCGTAGGTTCCTACCTCATTCGGGCAGCCCGCATACGCCGTTGGGTCAAGTCCCTTGCCGGTGGCAGTGGCACGCACCTCGAAATGGCAGTGCTTGTAGGGCGGGTCTGCCAACGCGGCATTGCCGGTGTTGCCCATAACGGCCAGTACATCGCCGCTCTTGACTTTCTGCCCAGCCTTGACCAGAAGCTTGGCGCAGTGGCAGAAGTACAGGAAGTTGACGGCATCCGGCGTCTGGTTTGCGTCCAGCTGAACACAGACGTAATATCCCCACTCCCACGTCGCATTTCTTTTGTCGGTTACAATCCGCGCCCGGGTCACCGTGCCGGAAATGCTCTTGCCCTTGTAGGTGGGCATGTAAATGGTCTCATCGTCCAGCGCTTCCAGATCAATGCCGCCGTGCCACGTCTTGCCGCTGCCCCGCGTGTAACCAAATCGGGCGTAGTTGTACCGCACCCGAAATCGTCCTTTAAAAATTCCTGTCAAGGTATCACCTCATCATTATTCATCACCAGCAGGCGGCACAGGCCACTCCACCGCGTAGGGCCTGCCGGTAGGTCTTTCAGTCGGACTTCACCGTTTGAAAGTCTCATGTTTTGTTGTCCTTTCTGTTTGTTGGTCAGATAAAGCCCTCTTTAACTAACTGTTTCGGCATACTCGGTAGGCTCGTCTGTTTTGCTGTCCTCGGCATCCAGAGCGTCGTAGTACGCCTGTGCCAGAGTCTCCACCTCTGTGATGTCGTCCTCCGTCAGCAGGCCACTGTCCAGATGGGTGTACGCCTTGTCCAACCAGTATGCCACGTCACGTCCGGCAGCGATTTCCCGCTTGATACTGCGCAAGGTCAGGTCGTGCCGTGCTTTACTTTTGATAGCCATAATGTATATCTCCTTTAAGTGGTAGTCATGGACGCAATGGCGTCCTCGAGATTTTTTACGACAAGATTCACATCGCGCTGGTAGTCTAGCTTGATGCCAACGCCGTCGCTCGCTTGCACCACGGTGTCGGGCGCATAGGCAGTCAGCGCTTTGTAAGCAGCAATTTCGGAAGGGGTGAGCGGTGTTTCAACGGGAGTGACAAGTTCATAAGCAATGCCAACTTCGTTTTTGTCCATAAAATCTCTATACTCATTTGCGGATTTAAAGCCTTGTATTGTAATACCAATATACGGTTGGTTAAAAATTACACAAATTCCTTGCACGCCCTTATCTACAGCGCTCGACCAGGAAACGCGCTCAAGGTGAGTGCACATAATGTGACCAATCTGCTGGTTATTTGCAGGACGGGTCATATTTTGCTCTATGATATAGCAAGAATTAACGCCTAGTATTGTATCTTTTACCTCGCTTGACAAAATTCGGCGCGATTTCACTCTCTGCACCTTCACCCCTCTCTCCAAGTTCACCTCGTCGCAAATCCATTGCTGGCCGTTTTGGTCAGTGTAGTTGCCACCAGAGGTGACAGGGATTCCGGGTAAGCCGTTGGGTGTGGGCAGGGTGAGGAGCTGTTCACGGTAGGGTTCGTATACGGTGGCTTTTGTTCCAATTTCTAGCTGGATTTTTGCGGCATTTAATTTAGTTAGAATTGTCGGCAAATAATCATTAGCTATATATATAACATACCATCCACTTTGCAGCTTTGCTGTATATGTACCACCTTTTTCCGATACGAGTTGTGCTTTCTGTGTATATGTTTGTGTTTTTATATCAAAATCTCCAACAAAGCAGTTCGTGCCAATATTGGCATTTGCAGATGCAGTAACACTGCTCTGCGCCGGAACGTAAAATACATACCCATATCTCACGCCACCAGTTGGCTTATTGATCTCTGATATATTGGCATTCGTAATCACTGGAAACAGATTCTTCCCCGTCACCTTCACCGCCACGCTCCCGCCGTCACCAGCACTCACAATCGGAACAGGCGTATCAGGAGTCGGCGTGCCATCCTGTGTACTCTTTCCGTACACGGTCAGGCCGCACAGTGGGGCAGAATATGCGTCATTGCAGCTTACCGGGTTGCCTGTCTCGCTGCCAACAAGCACATTCTGGCGCTTCTTCAGCGCAGCAGTATCTTCCTTTAGCTGGCTAACCGCCTCCTTGTTCTCGGAAATTTGTGCCATAGAATCCTTGATGCTGTTGGCAGTGTTGTCGGCATCTTCCGCGCTCTTTTTGGCCGCCGCCGCGCTATCAGCAGCGCTGTTCTCGGATTTTGCTGCATTTTTCTCACTGGCCGCTGCTGCTGTGGCTGATTTTGCCGCAGCATTGGCATAGCCACTTGCGGCATCTTTTGCTGCGTCAGCATCTTGCAGGGCGTTTTCCGAGCCAGTTTTTGCTTCAATCGCCTTTTTTGCTGCGTCCTCTGCTCTCTGCTTGGCAATTTCAGCCGCCTCTGCACTCTTTACGGCCGCGCCAGCAGCTTGTCTAGCGGCACCCGCTGCATCAGCGGCTGTCTGAGCAGCATTTTCGGCGCTGCCCTGTGCGGTCTGAGCTGCTTTGGCATTCTTAGCGGCCGCACTGGCGGAGGATGCGGACTCCTCTGCCTTGCTCGCCGCGCTCTTGCTGGATGCTGCCGCATCCTCGGCGCTCTTCTTGGCGGCCGCTGCACTGGCAGCAGCGCCGCCCGCTCCCTCGCCCGCCTTTTTGGCCGCATCCTCAGCGGCTTGGCGGGCGTTCTCGGCGGCGTCCTGCGCCGCCGTAGCGATACTTACAGCATGATTGGAGTTTTCCAAAATCTGCTGCACAACATCCGGCGTCGGCGTGCCGGGGTTGTCTCCCTCGATGTCAGAGTGCGGCTTGATATTGTATCCCATGTCCACAGTAATGCGCTGCACGTTTTCCGCAAGCCCAACAAAAACAATTCTGCCGACGCCTGCCTGATTCGCCGTAGCTTCCGGCGGTACGGCAAGCATACCGTTTGCCCCAACAACAACCTTTGTCGCAGTCCCGTCCGGCGCGTGGAATACAGCCAGAATGTCCAGCCCATCCCAACTGTCATCTGCCGTCACATGCAGCTGCTCGATACCGTAACTGTCAAAAGTTCCAAGCGATAAGTTGCCTGGTCTAACGCTGTATCCTTTCAGCTGTACTTCATGCAATGCCATTACACGCCCTCCAATCTGGCTTTAACCGCATCGCGCCACTTTTCCGGCACATTGTTCAGCGTAATCAGACCGCGCCGGATGCAGCAAACATAGAACTGTACCATATCATTCACCTCCTGCCAGCATCTGTGCCAGCTCCAAAATGGCCGCCGCGTTGGCATCCACCTGTTCCTGTAGCGTGGGTTTTTCCCGCTCGGCCAGTTCCTCTGCCGTGTAAGCGTGGTAGAACTGGCAGTCCTCGTACACGTCATGGGCAGGAATGATGTGCTCAAGGCCTTTGGGGTCGTCCTCGGTGACAGTGCCCTGCATCACTT
>ERZ773131.1942-NODE-1942-length-13967-cov-3.245543_pt1 | contig 13967 bp, 15 predicted proteins | sample MGYA00511082_ERZ773131 | MGnify/ENA primary metagenome ERZ773131 (study PRJEB29015, sample SAMEA2737813) | human gut metagenome | biome: human gut; feature: human-associated habitat; material: faeces | place: China | collected 2012 ... | reverse complement strand
ATGTTTTAATCGCGCCTAAAAATGCCTCCAAAACCTATTTTCTACTTGTTTTTGGGGATAATATCTATAAAGGAAGAATCACGTATAGTTCCAAAATTACCGTATTAGGGAGCTTAAATGGTAAAAGTAGAGTAAATGATTCTCAAATAAATTCTGGTATTGCTCAAAGATACTTAGGAAAGAGAGATATTTTAGTATTAATTGACAGGATTCAAGTTAAAAATTAACACCAAGACACTATGAATGAATTAACCTAAATAAAATGTTTGGAACTATGTTACAGGAGTCTTGTTTTTCTGGTAAGGGTAATGCTATAAAAACAGTTAAGTGGATACTTGCCAAAGAACAGAATAAAAATATGATCAATGGGTAGATTGTAAAATTAATTCATTAATTCTTCAAAAAATAAAGACATCTATTAAAAGGAGTTATAAATTGTATAACAGTAGCATGTTAATACTAATATTCTTGTCTTTTATGATACTTTTATTTTTTCCAAATATTGGTTATATAAGTATATTTTTCTTTATTCTTTTCAGGAGTAATGCAATGGTTATTCCCAAATATGTTCTATAACTAAAAACGCAATCATTTACGATGTAGCTATGGCAAAAGATAAGATTGATGATACAACAATGATTGGTAAGTTGTATCGACTAGAACTTTAGGAGAATGTTGCAATTGAACAGTAACTATATAAATTCTCATCATTGGCATATTATAAGGCTTTTTGGATTTAGTTTATTATCGCTACGCCTTCAAAAATTTTAGAATGGAAACTAATTAATTGATATGGTAAAGATAAGAATCTCAAAAAACGATAGTGATAAAGATGACCTTGTTTTTTTTAAGGTAAAAAGAATTACTCATAGTATCAAACAAGCGATAGATATTTTAAAAAATACAAAAGAGAGTTTTTTCGCAAGTACTGTCGATTCTAATCGAGAGGAGAAACTAGAATATGAAAACATTGTATATGTTGAGTATCTAAATCGTCAGGTGTTTATTTATACTAGTACTAAGGTATATTACAATAGAAGCTCTTTATCTCAATTTAAAAAACAAGCGCCAAATTATTTAGCTCAAATATCTAAAAGTATTTTAATAAATTTATACACCATAAAAGGTTTTCAAACAAAACTAAATGGAAATTTATTAGTTACTCTAAATACAGGTGAAAAACAAATTGTTAGCAGAAAGTTTGTTGCCCCGTTGCGCAGACAGTTAAAGTTAGTAAGTGGTACTTCCTGATGTGTTAAAAAAAATTCCTAAAGTGTTAAAAAAAGTTACTTCTACAATAAACTATCGCTATAGTAAGTATATTCATTGAACAAGTTGTTAAAAACAATGGAGATAAAAATAATGATATTAAAAAAAATTTTTAATGGACTGAGCATTGGCTCATTTATATTCCTACTAATATGTACTCTTACTAAACCAATCTATCTTGATAAAAGAACAGTTTTATTTGTCTTCATACTTTCAATATTTATTAGTTTGATGACCTTTATCTTTGATATAGATAGAATAAACCTTGCAACTGCAATTAGTATACACTTTACTGCGATTACAATGTTTATTATGTTATTAGATTGGCTATGGAATATAGGAATCAATTTTTTCTCCATTTTATATAGTAGCGCTTTAATATATATTATTTCTTATCTGATTGTATATATATATATGCTCGTTACAATGAATAAATTAAATGGTTATATTAGGAGGATTAACAAAAAATAATGGAAGCTATGAAGATAGTTGCTATACTAGCACCTTTGTCCTATTTAATTCATTGTATTGAAGAATTTGCTTTCCCTGGTGGTTTTGTATCATGGTATCATCATTTTCGACCAGCCTTAAGTAAACAAACACCAAAATATTACTGGATAGTAAATATAATTGCTTTTATATTAGTTACTATTACTAGCTATTTTGTCCTGTTTACCGAAGGAAATAATTCAGGCCTAGTAATCTCTACTAGTTTCTTGGCTTGCAACGCCATTTTTACACACATTTTTGGTTCCATAAGAACACATGTGTATTCTCCAGGAATAGTAACTGGCACTATCCTATATTTGCCTATCTGTTTTACATGCTATATTGTTACTTATACTTCGCACTTGATTGGCTTAAATAACTTATGCATATACTTCATTATTGCTCCGTTGTATGAGTTTTGGAACTGGTATAAATATAAACGACTTACTAATATTAAAAACTAAAACTTGTAGTAATGTAGGCCAATCATTGGTGGGGCTGAGTTCAAATGATTGATCCAGAATAGTTTTTAAGTGGTGTTCTTCTTTTTGAGAACACTTTTTTGTAAGCAATTTTTATTTTCTGCGGGCAAAGTAAGCATGATAAGGGGGGATTGGAACGCCCCCTAAAATCAAAAGTCACCAACTGAAACGTAGTGAAAGATGGTAAATTTATTTACATTTTCTATTGTTATTTTGGACACTATATATTGTTTTATTACTGGCTACTTTTTTGATCGAAAGTTTTTAATTTTCGTACGTCCTCTAAGAAATCTAAATAATGCTGCTAAAATTTGAATACATCGAGTACTCATACTAATAATACTGGCGCAAATAGAATAATTCTAAGAATGACAAAAACCTCAAAGAATCCAGCTCGTTGAGGATTTTGGGGGTGAGTTGTGTTTATAAGGTAACTAATTTGTAAGCGAAGAACTCATGTGATGTAATTGAGAATAAATTGTTCGAGTTAATACAGTCAACCACCTCCGAACCGAGTCGGAAGTGGTTGACTACGTGTTGCTGATATAAATCTTGCAAATTCATCATTTTTAGTGGCCCGCCGAATAAGTAAAGTTTGTAAAAGAACCCCATAAAATAGAAGAAGTTCTGAATTTTTAGAGTCCTTGTCTTTAAGGTAGGCTACTATGATCAAGATTTCTTTTAATAGTTCAAGTGGTTTTCGGATCTTTTAATCTGAAATTTAGGACCCATATTAAAATAGAAAGTACAATCGTACTTATAGTAATCTCGTCCATGCCAGCTGGAAAAACTTTTAATTTAATGAAAACTGCTAACAGGATTATTATGGGACTTATTACATTATTAATAGAATTAAAAGTAGGAATGTTAGTCCAAATGTTAATTAACTCTACTAAGATTAAAAAACCAGTTACCAATAATAAATAGTCAAAACTGCTAACTTTATTGTATGGCGTAGAGCCAATATCTCCTAATGCATTTATAAAGTATAACAAGCTACTATATAGGGCTAATATGGTACCTAAAATCTTGCAAAGAAATTTAATAATTTTCATTACGCTTACCTTCCTCTATATTAATATGAAGTAATTTTATGAATATAGCTTGGTTTCCAACCACTATTAGGATTGAAATAGTAGGTGAGAGTATGCGGTGGAATGATATTATTATCATAGTAAATGATTGCCTTTTTAGTAGCTCCCCAAGCATAGGCTAGATAGACGTACTTTGAGCAATAGGACGGGGACTTCATAGTGATCATCAGCAATATATTTTTCGAATGTTAAGGTAGAATCAGTTTGACTAGCTTGTAAATAAGCCGGGAAAACTGAGTTTTTACATAATGAAACAAATTCACCATATGTCATGTTAATATCATTGATAATGCCTTTTGCCCGACTTTGTTGATAAACTTTATCAAAAAAGCTATTTTGATTACTTCTTTCGTTACTAGATTTAGTGGTATTTGCCTGTGCTTGTAGAGAGTCAACGGTAGTGAGTAAGATTATATTGAACAGACTAAATATAAACAAAATAAATTTTTTCATAATTCTCTTCCCCGTGATTAAAATACAGCCTAGCATACGATATTCTTACGTGTAAACATTATTTAGTCATGAATTGTAAGATTGTTTTTGAAACTATAGGGCTATCACATATTAAGAAAAAATAGCATATGTTATTTAATGGGATAACTTTCTGGTCTTTGAAGATACACTTATAATGCTTCGTAAAGGAGCGTGATTGTTATGAATCAGCTCACTCGAGAGATTAGGATTGAAGAGCAATGTGTTCTATTTACTGGCAGGCTCAACACATTTACGCGCAAAGCGGCTCAACAATTAGTGCTTGCTGCTGGCGGTCGCGTGCTGAACTACTGTTCATCGGCAGTTACCTTGTTGGTCGTAGGCGTGATTGAAAAAGGTTTGTTTGAAGAGTTAACTACACGTAAATTAGCGTGGGCTCAAGGTAAAAGTATCGCGATTATTGGCGAAGCAGAATTTATCCAACTAATTAAACGAAGTATTTAGCAAGTGTCTTTCGAATGAAAGGCACTTTTTTTGTGGGCACTTTTCACTGCTGTCAGGCGCAGCAAGTATTCTTAAAGGGCAGTAAAACATAACCGTTGCTTTGGGTGTGCGCTTAGTGGGTTGCTAAACGCTCACCCAAAGCAATGGCCACCAACTGAAACGTAGTGAAAGGCGGTAGAGTTATGGGCATCAAAAGTATTGGTCAAGGTTTAAATCGACGAAGACAAAATAATGCGCCCTGGTGGGCGCGCAATATTAAGGCAGTAGTTGGTTTTTTAGGGTTGGTTTCAGTGCTAACACTTGCGTTCTTTAGTTACGCCACGTGGCTAGCTTATTTACTGTTACAAGGTCTAAAACTGTGGTTTAAGGGATTGGTGCAACACGGACAAGCTTTTCAAGATCCCATGCACTTAGGATTAACCTGGTCGCGAGTGTTAGATTGGACGAAAGCGTGGCCGGGTAATCAATTGAGTAATCCTTGGTTAATTTGGGGGCTTTTGTTAGGCATCATCGCGTTAAGTTTGAGCTGGTATCGGATTATTCGGTCTTACCAAAGTTATAATGGCTTTGAAAAGGGCGCCGAAACTTTTAGTAGCCCGGGAAAACTAAAAAAGCAATATGAATTGATTCCGGATCGTAACCAGAAATTTGAAGGTTATGGCGGTATGCCACTAGTGCATTATAACGGGCCCATTGGGGCCCTGATTCAAAGTGCGAGTTATAGTCGGGGATTCAAAAGCTTAAAGCAACGCTTGGCTAAAAAGTGGGACTTCAAACCGAGTGGCACTTATGGGATTGACCAAACCACGGTGCATAGTTTAATTTACGGGATTACGCGTTCCGGGAAGGGCGAAACCATCGTCCTACCGTTGATTGATAATTTATCACGGGCAAAAAAACAGTCGTCAATGATGATTAACGATCCCAAACTTGAATTATTTACCATGTCAGAACGACTGTTAAAACAGCGTGGTTATCGGGTCTATGTGTTAAATATGCAAAATATGGCCAAATCAATGGCCTATAACCCACTAGCGATTGTCGTCGATTATGCACGACAGGGCTATTACGACGAAGCCCAACAAGAAGCCAACCGGATTTCGTCAGCGATTTATCAAAGTCACGATGATAGTGGCAACAGTAAGTTTTGGAATAATTCATCGACTAACTTGTTAAACGCGCTGATTCTTAGCCAACTTGATTTGGCCGCGCGGCACGAAACGTGGGAACGGGTAACCATGAATAATATTTACCGAGAGTTGACTGAATTAGGTGGGCAAGAGATTCAATTCGATGATGGTTCGAAGACAACCAAGTTGTCGTATTATTTCAAAGCAATGGCGCAAATTAAAGTTAAAACGCCACTACAAGAAATGGCCTTAGAAGCGTTTCAACAATCAAACTTTGCGGGTGATGAAACGGCCGGCAATATCTATGCGTCAATGATGGAAGGCATTAAGATCTATCAACAACGCGATATTGCTCGCTTAACGTCGATGAACTCACTAGATTTTCACGACATGGCCTTTCCACGGCGATTAAGAATTGGTTTCCCTAAGCAATTGGCGCTGCAAACGGCTCAGGTGACGTTTGCCGATCAACAAGGCGAACTTTTGGAAAGTCGGGCACAAATGGTTGACCGTTTAGGTTTTCTGACGTTCCCGATTAAGACCACTTTACCCGCTAACTATCAATTGACGATTGATTTTAATCATGAATTGACAGAGCCAGCGTTACGTCGGTATCAATATCATTATCAAGGAGAGATTAAAGAAGCTAAACAGTCACCATTAGCCGCAACGAGCTTCAAACGGGCTGGCGACTTAGTTTTGGGTCATGATAATTCTGTGATAATGGCTGATGAAGACCTTCAATCGATTTCCTTTAAATACTCGGAACAACCGGTAGCGGTTTTCTTAGGAACGCCACCACATAACCCGTCTTATAATCAACTGGTATCGTTTGCTATCGATCAGGCCTTTAATCAGATGTATCAAATGGCCCTGGATAACGAGAAAAAGTGCTACACTCGCGTGCACTTTATTATTGACGAAGGTGGTAATTTGCCCAAAATTCAAAATTTAGATACCAAGTTTACCATTGGCTTAGGTTCGGAATTATTGTTCGATTGGGTGCTCCAAAATAAGGGACAACTGCGAATCAATTACTCTAAAGAAGAAGCGGAAACCATAATTAGTAACTGTGGGAATACACTATATATTTTGTCGAAAGACAAAGAAACGGCGCAAGAGATTAGTGATGAAGTGGGCCACACGACTGTCAATGTTATGGGTCACCAGCTACAAGGTAATGTGGCTGACTTGAACAGTCTCAATAGTAGCTTAGATGCGGTGCCAGTTATTTCGATGGAAGAATTACTACGACTAAGAGTGGGTGAGATGGTGGTGATCCGCTCAACGGCTCGCACCGATCAAAAGGGCCGAATTATTCGGGCTAATCCAATCTTTGATACTGGGCGGACACGTATGCCGGCTCGTTGGCAATTCTTGAATCAAACATTTGATGATGCTGCCACTATTTTCGATATTGCGGTTGAAACACCCCATAAGCGCTTGGATTTAGCCACGTTACAGTATGACTATGCTGGTAATGAGGCCACCAGTGAGCTCCAGCAAATGATTCAGTTGGTCAATGATAAATCAACTAGTTCTGTACCAGAACCAACTGAACTAGCCATAACCGCTAAGGAACAACTCAGAAAGCAATTGGCGCAAGAGAAGGATTGGGGCGCCTTGCAAAAACAGTTAATGGCTTGTGTTGACTATCAGTCATCAGCATATGTTGAAATTAGGAACTTGGCAGAAGATGAAGTTGCTAGCTATGTATTGGCCCATTTAAAGCTATACGAAAAATGTGTTAGTCAAAGGGCGAGCTAGCCGTAATCATTAATCAGTAAGATCACTGACCGGTAGGTTAGTGATCTTTTTTGGTGTTGGTAGAAGTCATCGCTGCTTCACCGGAGTTGTTAGGCTAGGGCTATCAACGATAAGGAGCTGACTAAAATGATGATTGATAAAACGGCAGTTGCCGGTAGTGAGTTACCGGTATTGGCAACGAAAGCCGATCTTAAATATTTAGCCGAAGTTGGTGGTCAAGGGCAGTATCGACAAGTTGCTTGGATCAAAAGCACAACGGGGACTTTTGTGCCGTTATATGGTATCGACGATGACTTAGTCCGGCTTGATGGGCAAACGGAATTTTCAGATCAGGAGGCGTTGTAAATGGCAAACAAAAGTCGAGCTGAAATTCAGACTTGGAAGCAACAGCTCGTTCATCAAGCTGAAATTAAACTCCAAGCACTAACCACTAGCACGCACTTTAAGGCCTATTTAAAAACGATGGCCAAGTTCCACCACTATAGCTTACGCAATATTAATTTGATTTATGCCCAAGATCCCCAGGCAACCCAAGTGGCGGGTTTTAAACAATGGCAAAAAGATTTTAGTCGTCAGGTGACTAAAGGCGCTAAAGCCATTCGGATTACGGCGCCCATTACTAAACGGTTGACACCAGAACAACAAAGGCAGTTAGGCACTAAACGCGCCCAGGCCATCGTGGGTTATCGGTATTTACCGGTCTTTGATGTGCGGCACACTAACGGTAAGCAGATACCGCAAACGCAAGATTTTATCAAACCAGAGCTAGGAGAACAAGCGAATGTGACGCCACTTTATCAAGCCTTTAAGACTTACCTTAACGAAACGACGAATTTAACTGTAACGGAGCGACCAATGACTGAAAATCAAGCTCGGGGTTACTTTGCCCCCAAAACCAATGAAATTGTGATTGATAGTCAGGAGTTGGATCAAGGTATGCGACTAAAGACGTTGTATCATGAATATGCCCATAGTCAATTACATGGACTAACATCAGCCTTTAAAGATCGACCGCGCGGCTATCAGGAAGCACAGGCGGAGGCCGTGGCTTATATGGCCATGCAAAATATCGGTATTGATACGGGTGATTACTCATTAGGGTATGTGGCAACTTGGGCTAAAGATCAAACAGTGATTCATCAAGCACTCAGTGAGATTAAACAAGTTAGTAATAAAACGATTGAAATTAGTGATGAGCTGGTGCAGGACTTGCGGCGTGAGCAGCGTATGGGGCGGCCACAGAATGAAGAGTTAAGACAAGAGGTTGTCCCGGAATTTCCAGTATGGAAACCTGAAATGGGTTTGGCTGCGAGTGAACAGATTGTCCAGCAGAAAAAGGATTATTGGAAAGGTGTATTTGAGCGTAGCAGAGGCCGTGGATTCGAAGTAAACGACCTAGATAATCATACTCGTATTACTTTGACAAAAAGCGCTAGGACAGGTGTGGATTGGCAATTAACCCAATATGATAGCAATGGCCCATACGGACATACAGACATTGTGGGAAACTTAGATCAGCCGAAGGTTCAAGATAAAATAATGAGTCACCTCATTTATCAGAGCGGGTACGTGGTGAAGTATTCTGATAGTGCGATGGATAAAGATCTAAACAAGACGGAAGCAACATATCGGCCAGTTAGTAGTTTACAGGAAATGAACGAAGGGTTGATTGAGACACCAACAGTGATAGAAAAAATTAAGCCTAGTCAGGCCCCTTTCGTTAAAGAGATTGCGTCTAAGGCTGAGTTTGCTCAATTCTACGACTATGACGAAGTGGGACATGAATATTCAGCCTATCGGACGAAAGAGGGTGATACCTTTTACGAAGGTGGCGCAGAAGATTATGTTGAGAAAGACGACCTGAAAGATCTATTGACCAGATCTTTGAACGAAAATGAAATAACGATTGAAAACGTAGTTGGACCGAAGTTAGCAATGAAACTTACTGATAAGACGCAGCGATTTGTGAATGAGCATCTCACAAACGACGGGTTAAAACAACAAGTTAATGGCCTAAAGCGGCTACAAAAGACGGTAAATCCTGAACAAATTGCTAAGGTGAATAATAGCTTGCAGTTGGCTAATCGTGAAGCAAGACGTCGGGGCTTGAATTTAGGCCCAGTTAAAGCTGCTCAACGTAAAACAATATCACGATAACGTATACTAGGTCAGTATACAAGCCAGCTTAGTTTTGGTAAGCTAATATTAAGGGGAAACGTAATGATGAAAGAAAATGGTAAAGAAGTGCCACAAGCGGTCAAAGGGTGGAATTGGGGCGCATTTATGTACAGTATTTTTTGGGGCATTGGCAATAAAACCTATTTGCCGTTATTAACGTTAATTCCAATTTTTAATATCGTTTGGGTTTTTGTGGTTGGTTTTAAGGGGAATGAATGGGCCTGGCAAAAAGGTGATTATCAAGATGTCGAGACATTCAAGGCCGTGCAAGCGACTTGGAACCGAGCAGGAATAGTCCAATTTATTATTTCGATTGCTATTTTTGTCCTATATATGTTTTTCTTTGCTTCTTTAGTGGCCAATATCTAAACGGTAATTACTAGCACAAGCACTTATTCAAATAAAGACCACCAAGGTTCGGCATTAGCGCCTTGGTGGTCTTTATTGATTGCCAGTCCAGTTAGTTGAGCGCACTAATTCGATGTGCTGAATATCATTAATATTGATAAATTGGTGGTTGGCAAGCACAATAGTAGCCCCATTATAGCCCAGTATTGGGGTTGTGATGGTCGCAAAGTGTTGATTATTATGATCAACGGTGTTTAATTGTAAGTTGACTGGTTGGTTCTGGGTGTAAGCTGTTGACAAGATTTGACCAACGATACTTAAAGACTGTTGTGGCTTGGGTGGATATTGTTGTTTATCTTGGATCTTCTGTTGGTTTAAAGCGGCAGTATGATCAGATAAGTAAAAGCCTTGCCATTTCATTAGGCCACGATCATGGTAATCGTGCTCAAAGAAGCGCTTAACAATGCCGAGGTCAAACTCCTTTTCATTCAAGCCCCTGCCGCCTCTTTTGAATAATTTTTTGACTTTGCGGCCAAACTTGACCCGTAAAGCCAATAAATTCAATCGTTAATTTAGTCTGTTGCCGCAACGCCTTTAGTAAGTCTTCTAAGTCATTGAGATTATAATTAGCGAGTTTGTGTAAAGGCATTGACCGTAGTCGCTCATTAGCTCGCTGGCTGTTGAAGAATACGTTGTAAGTGTAATCGTACGGGTCATTGGCAATTACTAGCCAATAACGGGTTCGACTAGTCGGTTTAAACAACAAGGCTAAGCGACTCGTGATAATATCTAAATCTTTATTCATAACTATTTCCTCCATTGTGACCCCCGACCAAAGCAGCCCGTTCAATAGCGGTACCACCGGGCAATAGACTGGTGGCATAGACGAGTTTGGTGAAGCCAAAGCGTCGGTGAATTTCATCAATAACTTGGTTTAGCTTACTATGTTGAATTTGGTTAAGCGAGGATTCGAATAAATTAAGTTGCTGCCCGGCGTCAGGACTGAGCTTACTACTATAAACGCCAATATTACGGACAGCTTGGCCGTCCCAGTTCTTACGAAATAACCACAATAATTGTTGCGTTAAAGCTTGGTTATCATTAGTCGGTTCAATTTTCAAAGCCTGGTGAAAGCCACTGCGGCCATCGGTTTCAGCCGCAGCATAAGAAAAACCAATGCTTAGTGATAAACACCCTGCTAGTTTATGGTGGTGACGAAGCCGCGCCGCAACTTGTTCACCAATCTCTTTAATGACCGTTTCCATCTCGTTTTGTGTCAAGTAGTCACGCGGAAGAACTTGTGAGTTACCAAGACTAGCTTCCTTAGTTTTGATTGGTTCAGTTAGCTGGGTCCTGTCAACGCCCCAGGCGGTGGCAAACAATTGGCTCCCAATCACCCCGAGATTCTGTTTGAGTAAATAAGGGTTAGTATGGGCTAATTCATACATATTGTGAATTTGAAGGCGGTTCAAACGTTTCGCCATACGGGGGCCAATGCCCCAAACGTCCGTTAATTCGTTAATTGACCAAACCTTATCCGGCACGGTTTCATAATGGATTTCACCAATCAATTCATGATTGTGTTTAGCGTAGTTATCTAGGGCTAGTTTGGCTTGCACCGGATTGTCGCCAATACCCACAGTGGTGTATAAACCGAGCTGTTGGCGGATCGTTTTTTGAATTAACCGCGCCACTTCACGGATAGAATTGCCAAAAAGCCGCCATGAATGGGTCATATCCAAAATACTTTCATCAATTGAATAGGGCCACACCTCTTTTTCACTCGCAAATTGATGAAAAATCTGATTAATTTGCAAATTGCGTTGAATATAGAGATTCATGCGCGGCGGCACGACCCAGAGTCTAGGGTCATTCGGCAAGTCACGTTTGCGGGAGACATTGGCTTTAAGATGAAATAACTGCTTAGCCTCGGGTGAAGTGGCTAAGATGAGCCCACCATTGGTGTTTTCAGCTTCACTAAGAACGACTAGTGGGACTTTTAAAGGATTAAGACCACGGGCAACGGCTTCACAGCTGCTATAAAAGGACTTGTTATCAATTAAAAAGAACACGCCATGCGGTTCTTGATCAAAAAACATAAGCTCACCTTCTCAATAATTTACGTTTATTTTACCACAATGGGGAACGTGTGTTCACAAAAGTGATATAATAAATGTATAAATTGACAGAAATTATCTATGGGGGCGTTTAAATGAACACAGTTCAACTACAAAAATTTATCAGTGATAACAGCCAAGTGGAAGCTATCTTTATGCAAAAAGCCCTGGCGTATCTCAATAGTAAGAACAAGAAACGCCAGCCAGCTAAACGCTGGAATGAAGAACAGATCACTCGTCAGGCTGAGAAAATGTATGCGCAGGTCGTCGAGAACTTGTATGGGAAACTGCATACTCAAGTGAAAGCTAATCGATTTACGCCAGCAGAGAAGTGGCTTAAATTTATCAACGAAAATGAGGTTCTTGACGGTATGGAAGAGTCCATGATTGAGTTAGATTTTTCGTAGAGCATATTTAGATTGATTTTTAAAAATAATAAGCGGAGCTGCTAATTAAACAGCACCGCTTATTGTAAAATATTGCATTATTACAACTAAATTAAGTTTTTAAAGTACACAAGTATACTCTTCTACTAATGGAAAAGTATACTTGTGTATTTAAAAAACTTAAAACTAAATAAGATCAGAAACTACAACTTAAAAGTACATTAGTATACTAATAGAAAAGTATACTAATGTACTTTTCTATTTGGCTGATCTATTCATACTATCAAATATTTCTCTTTCGCGTGGAGAAAGCTTATTTCGCTTATAGGCTTCAACCATTTCATTCTCAATTTCATATATCTTTTTATCTTTGATATATGCCAGACTCTTAATCGTGTCATAAGTATCTGGATCAACACGAAGGCTTTTTCTATCCTTAGCTGTAATAGTTTTCTGTTTCCGGGTGTCATCAACGGTTTTTTCTACGTTTACATGTAAAGCGTCGGCATCTTTTTTAATCAAGGCCATTTGGTTTCAACTCCTTCTTGCCTAAAGTTGTCAGACGATTGTTAATCACATATTTAGGCGCATATCGATAGCCAGGCTTAATATCACCGTATTTTTCAAATTGTTCAATTCTTTCTTCCAATTCCTGGAAAAGATCAGAGAACAATGCCAACATTCTACTATCATGCCAGTCGTTGAACTGTACACCATATTCGCCATAGTTTTCTAAACGCAAATGGTTTTTAATTATTTGACCAAATATATTCTCTTTGCCAAAATATTCGGTCGTTTTTTTGACAATTCGTTGTTCAACAGAATGATTTTTGTCAAGAAGTACTAGGAGAATTCCGGCAACTTGTATATTAATTTCATCATTGAAATCATTATACAAGGTTTGTAAGTATGAACTTGTCAAATCTTTTGACCCTTCGAAAGCAAACCTTTTAGTCTCTTGTACAACTACCACATAATCTGTGGCAACCATGATATTGTCTACTTTAATATCAGTGGCCGGTGGAGTGTCAATAAAAACATAGTCGTACCGATCCTTAATTTTATCTAATAGAGGTTTGAAATAAAACGTTCGATTGTGAGTACCTTTGACGTTGTCAGCTAACCATGTACCCCAATTACGAAAATCTTTATCACCTGCGATTGCATCTAAATTGTCTGTGAGGTGTACAATGCCCTCTTCTAAGTCCTTGTCATCAAGGCATTTAGTTATTGATGCCGGCCAAGTTGTTTGGTCAAATGTCAAGCTTAGCATGAAAGTACTGTTGGCCTGTAAGTCCATATCAATGTGGAGAACTTTTTTATTAAATAATTTTGCGACTGTAATGGCAAACATAACATTGTTTGTGGACTTACCTACACCACCTTTTTGGTTACTCAGTGCAATGACTTTTGTCACATTCAACACTCCTCATAAGTATACTTTTGCTAACAAACCAATTATACAGCAGTATAACGATATATCAAGCACAAATGAAAAAGTATACTAATGTAAAAATATACTTTTACAAAAATCCACTTTTACACTAGTGGATTTGGGGATTAGTGCACAAGTATACTACATTAGCAATAGTATACTTGTGCTAAATAAGTGTTTACAAACAATGAAAAGTATTGTATATTCAAGACATGGAAAATAAGTAACATAAAAAAAAAGCGTTGGTTCAAAAATTACTCCAATAATTTTTGAACCAGCAAACCAAGTACCGGGATACTTGATCGCCTTTAACGCTCGTCTTTATAGATGGCTAGC
>ERZ773131.1935-NODE-1935-length-14029-cov-6.502791_pt1 | contig 14029 bp, 10 predicted proteins | sample MGYA00511082_ERZ773131 | MGnify/ENA primary metagenome ERZ773131 (study PRJEB29015, sample SAMEA2737813) | human gut metagenome | biome: human gut; feature: human-associated habitat; material: faeces | place: China | collected 2012 ... | reverse complement strand
CTCCACGGTCTGTATTATCCAGGGAAGTCTTCCTAACGATCTCCAGCCATTTGGTCTGCATATGCATCCCACAGTCCTGAGGCACCATATAAGGTGTCACCGGCAGGCCCTGTACTTCATACACACCGGGGATTCCTCCTGCCATACGGTCCGGATAGGTCTCTCCGGACAGTCCTTCATAGGTATACCCCTCCGCTGCGGTAGGCATCAGGAACCTCATTCCGAATACCGGAAGCTCCGGCAGACCCTGTTGTCCGCGATACTCTGCCTGCACATGGATTCTGCCATCCGTTTCCACCGTATAAGTCACTGTCACCTCCGTGGCCGGAACTGTCGGCGTCTCATACGTATAGATCATCTCGAATCTGTCACAGGTCTCTTTTCCGGTGTATTTATTATTCGCCGGTGCCAGCGGGATGGCAATCTCCTCTCCATCCATCCGGGCCTCTACCCGGCTGCAGCGTACAAAACGATCCGCCGCGGACCATACTGCACTGCGGAATGCGAATCCACACCCTCTGTCATTATCCGTGACCGCGCGCCAGAAAGCCGGTCGGGGAGTCCTGTACAGCCACTCTTTGCCATCCTTATATAAAGACTCCATGCCTCCGCATCCCACAGAGAAAATATAGGAAAAATCCTGTCCCTGTATACCTATAGTCACATCACCGATTACGATTCTGAGTGCCATAATAATATCTCACCTCCTGCATTGCCGGTTTTTCACTACGGTCTGCGAATAAGATTCCATTCCCTGAGAATTCATAATCACTGGGTCTGTCATCAAAATCTCCTCCGTAGCGCAGTACTCTGCGTCCCGTCACTTCGTCCTTTACCCACAGTGCCTGGTCGATATAGTCCCAGATAAAGCCACCCTGGTACATCTCAAAACGGTCTAACAGGTCCATATAGGAATTCATTCCACCCAGGGAATTTCCCATATCATGCATATATTCGCACAACAGATACGGCTTTTTCGGATCGTTTTCCAGATAATCTATAATCTCCTGCGGATAGGCATACATCCGGCTCTCCATGTCGGAAATCACATCCTCATATGCCCTGTTATGGAAAACACCCTCATAGTGCACCAGACGCAAGTCATCGTTTTCCTTGAAGAACTGCTGCATCGCAGCGATATCATCCTCGGCATAGGATTCATTTCCCAGGGACCAGAACAGGATTGACGGATGGTTCTTATAACATTCAAAATTCGTTCTGGCGCGGTCCACTACCGCTTCCTTCCACTCCGGCACAGAACCCGGTACATTCCAGGAGGGCTCTGTGTCACCCATCTTCTGCCAGGAGCCGTGGCTTTCCAGATTCGTCTCCGCCATCACATAGATTCCGGCTTCATCGCACAGTCCGTACCATTCCTTGCGGTCTGGATAATGACAGGTTCTGACCGCATTGATATTGTTGCGTTTGAAGCAGGCAATATCCCATTTCATGTCTTCCATTGAAATACATCTGCCGGATGCCGCATTCCACTCATGACGGTTCACACCACAGATCACCAGACGCTCGTCATTCAGCTTCATTACCTTATCCTGCGGATCCAGCGAGAAATCACGGAAGCCTATTTTGTACGGCACCACTTCCGTCATTTCCCCCTCACTGTCTGTCAGAGTGATCTCCAGCTGATATAAGTACGGATTCTCATGGCTCCAGGGGATTACTTTTTCTGCCAATGTTTCCCGAAGGTGCAACGTCTGTTCCACCTGTGACTGCAAAATCTGTGTCTGCTCCAACAGGCATTTCCCGTTGGCATCCGACAGGCATACACGCATTTTGCCCGGACGCTGTCCTTCATCCTCAGCAGATATTTTGATTGCTGCATCTAACATGCCTTTTCCATCCTCTACGGAAAAATAAGGCTTCGCCCAAAGGTCTTCCACATGCCACTGCGGCTTGGCATATAATTCCACACTCCGGAAGATTCCGAAAAAGCGGAAGAAATCCTGATCCTCCAGAAAAGCAGCCGTACTGCGCTTATGTACTTCCACTGCCAGCAGATTGTCCTTTTCCTTAATATAGGGTGTCAGATCGAATTCGGAGGGGGTAAAGCTGTCCTCTGCATATCCCACGAAATGCCCGTTCAGCCAGACATACATCGCCTGTTCCACACCTTCGAAACAGATGATCACCCTTTTCCCCCGCAGACCTTCCGCCAGGTGAAAACGCTTGCGATAGCTTCCTACAGGATTATACTCTGCTTCGCTGAAAGCACCTTCTGCCAGACCTTTCCCCAACGTATACGCCGGACGGCGGTAGATTTTCCCCTCCCAAGGATACATATTATTGATATAATGAATTTGGTCATAACCTGCCAGTTCAATATGTCCCGGCACACAGATCGTATCGAATTCTACATTTGCAGTATTCTCCTGATAAAAATCCACCGGCCGGCTTTTCGCGTTCACCGAATAGGCGAACTCCCAGTTCCCGTCCAGAGACTGTACCAGGGAACTCCTGCCCTCTGCCGCTTCTTCCGCATCCTGATAGATCGGATGATCACTGTGGGCTGGCAGTTGACCGACCCGGAACACCTGTGGATCGTCCAGCCATCTGATATCTGCTTCCATTTTGCTCCTCCTTATTTATCCCTTTTCTATTATAATAATTGTGAATTTTCTTCCATGCAACAAGTATTTATCTCTTCTGGAAAAAAACAGATTCCATGATACACTGCCCGGAAATCAAGATTTTAGTGGCAGCATATGTGAAAATATGTTAATCTATAAAAGTATTTGTCTTATATCCACAAATGATAGGAGATTTCGTCTATGTTATCCACAATTGAAGCAGTCAACAGTGTTGTCAACAATTTCATCTGGGGTGTCCCCGCCATGATCTGTATCATCGGCGTCGGTCTGTATTTAAGTATCCGGACGCGTTTTCTTCAGATCCGCAAATTCCCCTACTCCATGAAGGTGACACTGGGGCGTATGATGAAGAAAAAAGAAGCCTCCGATGGAGCCCTGACACCTTTCCAGGCGGTATGTACCGCTCTCGCAGCTACCGTTGGTACCGGTAATGTGGCAGGTGTGGCAGGTGCTATCGCCATTGGCGGTCCCGGTGCGGTATTCTGGATGTGGGTATCTGCGCTGCTCGGCATGTGCACCAAGTTCGCCGAAGTAACACTTGCTGTACACTTCCGCGAGACCAATGCACAGGGAGATCTGGTAGGCGGCCCTATGTATTATATTAAGAACGGACTGGATAAAAAATGGCACTTCCTGGCGTATTTGTTCGCCGCTTTCGGTGTGCTGGCTGTGTTTGGTACCGGTAATGCCACACAGGTCAATACGATCACTACCGCCATTGATTCTGCTCTGAGCAGCTTTAACGTACTGCCTGCAGATGCTGTGAAGCTTGTCAACTTGATCATCGGCGTGGCTCTGGCGATCATCATTGCCCTGATCCTGATCGGCGGTATCAAGCGGATCGGCAATGTTACTTCTAAGCTGGTACCTTTCATGGCGATCATGTATATCGTGCTGGCACTGGGTGTGATCTTTTTCCATATTAAGTCTGTACCTGCTGTATTTGCTTCTATTATAGAAGGTGCTTTCAATCCCGCCTCTGTCACCGGCGGTGTGGTCGGAAGCTTCTTCATGAGTATGAAAAAGGGCGTATCCCGCGGCATCTTCTCCAACGAAGCAGGCCTCGGCACCGGTTCCATCGCCCACGCCTGCGCCGACACCAAAAAGCCGGCCAAGCAGGGCATGTTCGGCATCTTTGAAGTGTTCGCCGATACCATCGTCATCTGCACCCTGACCGCCATGGTCATCCTGTGCAGCGGCACCACCGTGAACTACGGCACCGCTGCCGGTGCCGAGCTGACCATCAGCGGCTTCACCACCACTTACGGCGGCTGGGCCTCCATCTTCACCGCTGTTGCTCTGTGCTGCTTTGCCTTCTCCACCATCATCGGCTGGGGCCTGTACGGCTCCCGGTTCCTGGTGTTCCTGTGCCGCAGCGATAAGGTTGCAAAGCCCTTTTTCGTGGTCTACTCCTTCGTGTCCATTCTGGGTGCGACGGTGGACCTGGGCCTTTTGTGGAGCATCGCCGACACCTTCAACGGCCTGATGAGCATCCCGAACCTCATCGCGCTGCTGCTGCTTTCCGGCACGGTGGTCAAGCTGACCAAAGAATTTTTTGCATCGGAAGGGTAAGCTTTCCCAATTTATTCCAATAAAAAACGAGCGCACTGTGTTTCATGCGTGATCCACAGTGCGCTCGTTTTTTCTGTTTATTTGTTATTTGCACAGCGCACGAACGGCATGTGCAAATTCCGCTTCATCCTTCACAAAATGATACGGCGCATATTCGCCGTATGCATTCGGTCGACTGATCGTTACCAGCTGCACCCCTTTTGGCACAGCTTCTTTATTCAGCCCGCGCTTCAATTCCACAAGTGCCTTGCCGTGCGCCGTTTTCAATGCATAGCACCCATGTCCGTTTTTATTTTTGGCGATCAGATAGCACATCTTCAAGCGCCTCCTTAAATGCTTCCAAATTTGTGATCTGCCCCTGTTCGTACAGCCGCCGCAGCTTTCCGCCAACCTCTGCCGGATACGCCTTTTTGTAAACGTAGTCATGCAGCCAATCGTTCAGCTGCCGATCCAGAAACGTGTTGATCTGTATCTCAATGGGATAATGGAAGTTATCCTTCCGGTAATACAGATGAACCCCTCGGTATCCATCGTCCTTTGCTTTTCCGTGTGACATGTCGATCACTTTGATCTGCGGCACACACAATGCCAAAGCTTCCTCATAGGAAGCGCACAGGGAGCGAAAGCCAAGAAGGTCATTAAACACCTTCAGCACCGGGCGATCCGGGTAGTACCTTTCGTACTTTGAACAAATCGACTCCTCGGATTTGACCCGGTAATCTATCGCGACCTCTCCGAGCGCCTCGCTGGCATCAAACCATTCCGCCGCAGCAAATGCATCCTGCAGCAGGGATTCTTTTTCAAATGCGTTGAGGTTATTTTTCAGAGATTTCTTCAGCTGGCTCTGATAATATTTCCAGCGACAACCCATTTGTTTCCAGCAGTCCCATCCCATCTTCTCCTGTTCTGCCGTTCTTGATCTTATTGTAGTGATACGCTGATTCCACATCCGTGTCAAGCCATAGAAACAAATGGGAAATCGTCAAATATTTTACTCCGCCATCTTCACCGGCACCCGCAGCACATTGTGCACCTGCTTTGTGCCGCCTTTTTTGGTGTAGCAGAACACCCGGCGGAACATCACCGGCTCCGGCACGAGGTTCAGCGCCCGGGCGCGCTCCATGCAGTATTGGTATAAGCCCTTCTCGGAGCCATGCTCTGCCGGGATCTCCCAGGAGCAGTAGATCTCCAGCACACGGCCCAGATGCAGCAGCTGGGCCGGTTCCTGCGGCGCAAAGCCCAGCTGTGCGGCTTCCGCCTGCTCCAGCCCCAGGCCCCACTCCATATGCTCGGCATGGGCGTCATTGCCCCGCACGATCTGTGCCGAGGTGACCACCGGCATCCAGTCCAGCCACTGGGGCAGCTGGTCGCAAATGCGGCTGTCCTGCACGAACTCCTTGCCAATGGTGTGGGGCAGGTACCACACGTCCGGCACGGTGCGCACGCTCCACTCGCCCTGCTCGCACAACCTGAGGGCTACCCGCAGGTTCTGCAGGCCCTGCAGGTGCATCTGCTGCTCGTGGAGCTGGCTTTGGAGCACGTTTTCCCGCTGCTGCAGCATTTCGGCCACTTCCTGCTCGGTGCAGTCGTTGATGCCTTTTTCGATCTGCCGCACCGAAAGGCCCATGTTCTTCATGCGGAAGCACTCCAGCACAAGGCTGGCGTCCCGGATATCATAGTAGCGGTAGCCGTTCTCCTGCACCCGGGGGTGAAGGATGCCTTTTTCCTCATAAAACTTGAGAAAATGCGTTGATACACCGGCCTTTTTCGCGAAATCGCCGATGGCATAATTCTGGGCGGCCGGGTCTCGGAAGCGTGCACACATGGCAGGAATGCTCCTTTCGTTTTGTGGGATACAACATCGTTTGACAAATATTTTACGTTTTTCCTCTTGACCTGTGTCTTTGCCGCAGGTGTAAACTAGGATATGGCAAAGTTAAACTTTTCACGAAGGAAGTTTGACGACTTGTTTGAAGTACCAAGAAGAAAAAGGAGAACAACATGGAAAAACTCTCTCGTAAGGGCTTTCTGAAGGTCGCTGCGGCAGCTGCCATGTCCGGCGTGACGGCTGCCGGTCTGGCTGCCTGCAACAACGGCAAGGCAGACAGCACCCCTGCTGCCTCCGGCAACGCGGGCATCTACACCCCGGGCACCTACACCGCTACCGAGACCGGTACCGGTGCCGTGACCGTCACCATGACCTTCAGCGACAGTGCCATCACCGAAGTGAAGGTGGACACCTCCAAGGAGACCATCGCACTGGCTGTGGATTCCGCTGCGGACTTCCAGGAAGCACTGATGGCCGCCCAGAGCTCTGAGATCGACAGCATTTCCGGTGCCACCATCACCAGCAAGGCCGTGAAGAAGGCAGCCGCAAGCTGCATTGAGCAGGCCATGGGTCTGGCCACCACCGACGAGCCCACCGAGACCGTGGACGACGGCACCCCGAAGTGGCTGGGCACCGCTCCCGTCATCGCTGACAGCGACATCGTGGACACCTTCGAGACCGAAGTTCTGGTGGTCGGCGGCGGCACGGGCGGCCTGTTTGCAGCCTGCAGCGCTGCCGAGAACGGCGCAAAGACCCTGGTCATCGACAAGGTGACCAGCGGCGGCATCCGCGACGACCTGGGCGCCATCGACAGCCGTTACCAGAAGGAATGGGGCACCAAGATCGACAAGTTCGATTACATCACCGAGATGACCAAGATCGCAGCCGGTCACATCGACCAGCGTCTGGTGCGTCTGTGGTGCGAAGAGTCTGCCGAGACCATCGACTGGTACGGCGACCGTCTGGCCGAGCGCGGCGTTGAGCTGTGGCACGAGGCCGGCGGCGACGACCCGGATGACCGCTACATCCACTTTGCTACCGGCCACTCTCCCCGCTGGACCGGTTCCGACGACGGCACCGGCGAGACCCTGAACGGTGCAAAGGTCCTGACCGATTATGCCACGGGTCTCGGCGTCGAGTTCATGTACAACACCCCCATGGTGGAGCTGGTGAAGGAGAACGACCGCGTGGTCGGCGTCATCGCTGAGAACGAGGACGGCAAGTACATCCGCATCAACGCTTCCAAGGGCGTCATCGTCTGCACCGGCGGCTACTCCCTGAACTATGACATGATGGAAGCTCTGCAGCCGCAGAACCTGGCCATCGTGGGCCGCAACGGTTCCATCCCCGGCGCTACCGGCGACGGCATCAAGGCCTGCATCTGGGTGGGCGCAAAGTTTGACGACACCCACAGCATGATGATATTCGACCGTACCGCCCTGAAGCCCGACGCAGTGCCCGGCCGTGACCAGACCGAGAACGGTGAGAGCGGCTTCTTCTGGATGGGCAGCCAGCCGTTCCTGAAGGTCAACTCCAAGGGCGAGCGTTTCTTCAACGAGTCCGGCACCTACGAGGGCATCCTGCACGCCGACGAGTTCAACAAGGATCACTGCCATTATACCATTTTTGACTCCGATTGGACAACCTATATTCAGGAGTTCAAGACCCATGGCTGCAGCCGCATGTTCCCGTTCCCGAACAATGCGGACCCCAACATTCCCTATCAGGCTGTTGAGAGCGGCATGCTGCCGGGTCTGGTGGAGAACGGCTTCGTGTTCAAGTGCGACACCATTGCTGAGCTGGCTGAGAAGCTGGGCCTGCCCGCTGACACGCTGGAAGCAACCGTCGAGCGCTACAACGAGCTGTACGACAAGGGCGTGGACGAGGACTTCGGCAAGGAAGCCCACCGCATGAGCGCCATCCGCACTGCTCCCTTCTACGGCGCAAAGAACACCGGCTCCATCCTGTGCACCATGGACGGCATTCAGATCGACCTGAACATGAACGCAGTGGACACCAACAACGACCCCATCCCGGGCCTGTACGTTGTGGGCAACGACTCCGGCGGATACTTCTCCGGCACCTACCCCAACCTGTCCACCGGCGCAGCCTGCGGCCGTACCGTTACCTTCGGCCGCCGCGCAGGCCGCATTGCAGCCACCGAGGGCATCTGAGCTCTTGACCGGCTGACTCTCTAAAGCTTTTTTCTTTTTTCTTTCTTCTTTTTTCTCATAGAAGGCACGGCAGCTTTCTCCGCAAGGGAGGGCTGCCGTGCCTTCATTTTTGCATTTTTCGTGGAATTTCGGCATTTTCCTCTTGAAGCGGGCCTGCGTTCGTGCTATTGTATACAAGCAAAGATTCTTAGTATCTGTTTGGTTTTGCTTTGGGGAGGAATGGACATGCCTGAATTTCCGCGCTCGGATTTCCGCCTGCATGTGGGCTGGCGCAATATCAAGACCTCGGTCACGGCCATGCTGGTGGCCATGGTCTACTGCCTGATCGGCCGCAACCCGGCCTTTGCCTGCATCGGCGTCATCTTCGGCATGGGCACCGACATGCCGGATTCCATCAAGAACGGCGGCAACCGCCTGTTCGGCACCCTGATCGGCGGCCTGCTGTCCATTGCCGTGTTCTGGGTGTACCTGCACTTTTATCCGCAGGGCGGGCACAGCATGCTGCTGGCCGTGCTGCTGGGCATCGCCACCGTCATTCTGATTTTGCTGTGCCAGTATTTCTGGCCGGGCGGCGTGCAGCCAGGCGGGGTGGTGCTGTGCATCGTGCTCTACTCCACCCCGGTGGAGACCTACGTCAGCTATGCACTGAACCGCATTCTGGACACCACCATCGGCGTCATCGTCGCGCTGCTGGTGAACTATTTCCTGCCCCGGGAGCGGGTGGTCGCCCTGTGGGAGAGCTTTAAAAAGCGCATCGGCGCGGCAAAATAAGCAAAAAGATGGGCTCTGCCAGAAAACGGCGGAGCCCATCTTTTGTTATCGCTTTTTTTCGAAAGGAAACTTATCAGATACCTGCGGCGGCGTTCTGACCGGCAAAGCGGCCAAAGGTGGCGCTGCGGCCTGCAGCGGCACCGGCCATCAGGCAGGGGTAGCTGCCGGAGAAGTAGTTGCCGCTCATGTCACCGATGACGTACAGGCCCGGGATGGCCTTGAAGTCGTGGTCGATGGCGTGCATGTTGTCGTCGATCTGAATGCCGTCCATGGTGCAGATGAGGTAGCCGCCGGACTGGCGCACACCGTAGAAGGGAGCTTCGCTCAGGGTGGACAGACGGTAGTCCTCCTTACCGTAATCCTCGTCCTCGCCCTTGGCAGCCAGCTCATTGTAGCGATCCACCGTTGCGGTGAAGGTGTCCTTGGGCAGGCCCAGCTTGTCGGCCAGCTCCTCCACGGTGTCGGCCTGCACGATGTAACCCTGGTCCTGCAGATCGGCGTTCATGCCCTCGATGTACTCCATGGGGAACACCGGAGCGGTGCCGTTCACATGCGGGTACAGACGGCTGCAGCCGTGGGTGGCAAAGCGCTCCACATCCTCGGGGTACTTGCTGTCCCACACAGTGCAGTAGGTGTGGTAGGGCTGGCTGGCTGCAGCGTGCAGCACCAGATCGTAAGGCGTGTACTCGTTCATGAAGCGCTCACCGTTCAGGTTCACCTTCAGGAACGGCTGGCTGCCCATCCAGAACAGGGCACCGTCGCTGGCCTTGCCATACTCGCCGGTCTGGTCGGGCTTGATGGCACCGCGGTCAAAGATCATGGAGGTGTGGGTGGTGTCCATGATGGCACCGGCCCACAGGCAGGCCTTGATGCCGTCGCCCTTGGCACCGGGCTTGGAGTAGTTGATGCAGGTCTGCTCCACGCTCTGGGGCTGCAGGGCGTTCATCATCACGTCGTTGCCGCTGTAGCCGCCGCAGGCCAGGATGACGCCCTTGGAAGCGTTGTAGCGCACATACTCGCCATCCGCATTCTTGGCGATCAGGCCGGTGACGCGGTCGCCATCCTTTTCCAGCTTGACCATGGTGATCTCGTACTGCACTTCCAGACCGTCGGCCTCAGCGTGCTTGAGCACGGCATCCATGGTCAGATGCTCATCATAATCCTGATACTGGGTGCTGTGGCCCACGTCCAGAGCCTTGTAGTTGTCATTGTCACGCTTCTCGTCGATTTCATGACGGAAGCTGACGCCGCTCTCAGCCAGCACATCGGTGAACCAGTCCATGGTCTCACCGCTGCGGTCTGCCCACACCTGGGCCAGACTGCGGCGGGTGTAGCCCTGGCTCCAGTCGCACAGGTAGCGCACAGCGTCCTTCTTGGCAACGTCGTCGCCGTCCTCCTGCTGCTGCTTGGAGCCGCAGGCTGCCAGCGTGTCGCGGATGCCGCTGGCCATGTCGTGGCCAAACTTCTCGATCAGAATGGTCTTGGCACCGGCCTCAGCAGCGGCGGCAGCGGCAAAGCAGCCGGAAGAACCGGCACCCACCACCAGCACCTCGGAGTCCACGGTGCTCTTGATATCGCTCTCGGCCACTTCGGGCTCCTCGCCCAGCCAGTCGGCGGTGGCAGAAGCTTCCTCGGTGGGCTGCTGGGCGGGGTTGATGACGCCGCCGCTGGCCTGCTGGATGCAGTCGGCCACGGCGTTCTGCACAGCCTTGCTGGTGACAGTGGCACCGGTCACGCCGTCGATCTGGCTGGTCTGGGCGTTCAGCACCTGCTCGATCAGCTTATCCTTGGCGGCCTGGCCGATGCTGTCGGTCTCGCCGGAGAGGTCCAGCTCCACCTTGGTGATGCTGGTGGCGTCGAAGGTGACGGTGGCCGTGATCTCGCTCATGCCCTTGGCGGTGGCGGTGTAGGTGCCGGGGGTGTAGATGCCAGCGGCACCGGACGAAGCAGCGGTGGAGCTGCTGGCGGCGTTGCAGGCGGCCAGACCGGCGGCGGTGACACCGCTCATGGCAGCTGCGGCGGCGATCTTCAGAAAGCCTTTGCGGGAGATCTTTTCCATGGTGTGTGATTCCTTCCTTTTCTTCTCTTTTTGTGCGTGTGAGCAAAATTTCTTTGCCTTTCTTGTTAAATTTATCACATTTACAGGAAAAGAAAAAGGAGTTATAATATCCCTATAAGTGTCAAGTAAAACTTACGTTTTGCGAAAAGGAGCACACCATGACCATCCAGCAGCTGCGCTATTTTCTCGCCCTGTGCGAAGATCTGAACTACACCCACGCCGCCGGGCGGCTGTATCTGTCCCGGCAGGCTTTGCGGCTGAGCATTGCCGCGCTGGAAGAAGAACTGTGCGGCCCGCTGTTCACGAACCGCCGCAACCGCCTTGCCCTCACCGCAAAAGGCGAGCGCTTCCGGGCGCAGGCCGCGCCGGTGGTGGAGCAGTTTGACCGCATGTGTACGCAGGCCTATCAGGACATTCAGGCCCCGCCGCTGCGGCTGGGCATCAGCGTGGCGCTGGTGCCGGACTACCTGCCCCCGCTGGGCGACGCCCTGGAAGCCTTCCGGCAGCGGTACCCGGGCATCCCGCTGGAAGTTTCTTCCCTTGCCAACGACGAAGTCCCGGCCCAGCTGCAAAGCGGCGCGCTGGACGCGGGCCTTGTGATGGACCTGGGCAGCTGTGCCGCCGTGCTGGCCCGCACCGCACTGACGAAGCACACGGCGGCCCTGCTGGTCTCCCGCCGCAGCCGGTTCTGGCAGCGGCAGGCCATCTCGCCTGCCGAGCTGGACGGCGAGACCCTTTTTGTGCCGGGCTTTGACCCGGACGCTCTGCGCCCGCTGTGGCAGGCATTTCTGGACGCTGACGCCCACCCCAAACTCGAGATCGGCGAAAAATTCTATCAGGTGCTGTACCAGACCCAGGAGCAGAACTGCCTTGCGCTGAACCGCTTTGAGAGCAGTTCCACACGGGAGACGGACAACGCCAAAGATGTGGTGCTGGAAGGGATGCCGCCGATCTGTTCGGCCTTTCTCTGCCCGGCACAGGCGCGCCACCCCTGTGCCGACCTGCTGTGCGGCTTTTTGAAGGACGCACTGAAGGCCGTGTGACCCCCGGCAGCGCACAGCTCTTTTCATGCCGGGCAGTTCGTGCTACAATAATCTTATCAAAACCGACGGAAATCAGGTGATCTTTTTGGAATTTTACGGTACCATCGGCCCGGCCTGCGCCCAGCCGGAGACCCTGCGGCAGATGGTGGAAGCCGGCATGACCGGCATCCGCATGAACCTTTCCCACGGGTCGCTGGCCGAGCACGCCGACTGGCTGTCCCTCATCCGGGCGGCAGGCATCCGGGAGCTGCTCATCGACCTGCAGGGGCCGGAGCTGCGCACGGGTCGGCTGGCGCAGCCTTTGACCCTGCCGGAGGGCGGCACCCTGCGGCTGGGCCGCGGCGGCGTGGGGTGCCCGCCCGCGCTGGCCGCTGCCTGCAGACTCGGGCAGCAGCTTTTGCTGGACGACGGCAGACTGCTGGTGCAGGTAACGGCTGCGGAAACCGATGCCCTCACCTGCACGGTGCTGCGGGGCGGCGTGCTGCAAAGCCGCAAGAGCATCGCAGCCCCGGGACTGACGGTGCCCTCCCCCACCCTGACCGAAGAAGACCTGCAGAACCTGAAAATCGCAAAGCAGTGCGGCGTCACCGGGGTGATGCTGCCCTTCGTGCGGGGCGCGGAGGATATCCGCACTCTGCGCCGGGCCTTGCAGGACGCTGGGGCTGACGGCATCCGCATCTTTGCAAAGATCGAGAACCTCACCGGCGTGCAGGCCCTGCCGGAGCTTCTGCCCCTCGTGGATGAGGTAGTCATCGCCCGGGGCGACCTGGGCAACGCCATGCCGCTGTGGGAGCTGCCCCGCTGCCAGAAGCAGCTCTCCGCCGCCTGCCGCGCCGCCGGGGTGCCTTTCATGGTGGTCACCCAGATGCTGGACAGCATGTGCAGCCGGGCCGTGCCCACCCGGGCCGAGGTGAGCGACATTTACAACGCTGTGCTGGACGGTGCAGCCAGCGTGATGCTCACCGGCGAGACCGCCGCCGGGCAGTATCCCGTGCAGGCCATGGAATATCTGGTGCGCACGGCACGCACCGCACTGTGACAGAGACTGATTCTGAATGCCCTCCACTGCTTCCGGGTTGCGGCACCCAGCATCTGCCTCGTGCCTTGGGCGGCACTCGCGTCTTGCTGGCCGCTGCCCCAACAACTCCTCCCTGTTTCCGCCACTGGCGGCGGTCGTTGTCGTTGCACTCTGGCAATCTTCAGCGGAAAATATATTCTTATGTTTGGGGCTGTTGCAAAATAAAAATGCGATAGCAACTAGCACAAAGAAATAGTGCAAAAACAGAGACCCGGAACCCTTTTTGAGCCATTTTGGCCCTGAAAAGGTTCCGGGTTTTGTGCATATTTTTTCAGAGAGCTATTTTGCAACGGCCCCTTTTTGGCAGGATGGACTTCGTCATTTTTGACAAACCCCGACAGCCCGGCTTAGAGCCTTCTCCAAAGTTTTCGGCGCATTCTTGACAGTACTTTTCTGATATATTAATATATTAACGACAACTCTCATCTGATATGGTGAGGGATTTCCGTACGGCATTCACAAACTGTATTCATTTTTTCGACTAAGAAAAGGAGAAAAGACCATGGAACTGAGCAGACGTGACTTTATGCGTAGCACCGCCGCCTTTACAGCTGTTGCCAGTGTGCTGGGCACCAGTGGCATCGCCTTTGCCCAGGACGCCGACCAGAACTGTCTGGTCAAGGTGGACAGCCCCGACCGCAATGCGCTGGCCAAGCGTTTCAAGGCCGGCAGTGCTGCCGGAGTGGAGTACTATGCCTACAACCCTCGCCGTTACGCCCCTGCCCTGAAGGGGAAGCTGCCCCTGATCGTTTTCCTCCACGGTGAGGACGGTGTGGGCCCCAACGGCACCCAGCTTACCGCCAACGACGGTGCCACCTTCTACATTTCTGACGAAATGATCCAGAAGAACCCCACCTACCTGTTTGCACCCCAGTGCCCCGGCAAGAACTGGACCGAC
>ERZ773131.1933-NODE-1933-length-14034-cov-3.566564_pt1 | contig 14034 bp, 13 predicted proteins | sample MGYA00511082_ERZ773131 | MGnify/ENA primary metagenome ERZ773131 (study PRJEB29015, sample SAMEA2737813) | human gut metagenome | biome: human gut; feature: human-associated habitat; material: faeces | place: China | collected 2012 ... | reverse complement strand
GGAAGGTGCGAGTTTGAAGTTATACAGGTCACCGATACCACCCTGAGAAGCCGGGGTGTTAATCAGGATACGAGCCGTTTTCATTTTCTGACCGAAGTAAGAAACGCGAGCCGGTTGGTTATCCTGGTCAGTGTACAGGCAAGAGGTATGACCGATACCACCCATAGCAACCAGTTTCTCTGCTTTTTCTACCGCGTCTTCGAAATCTTTAGCGCGGTACATTGCCAGAGTCGGGGACAGTTTTTCATGTGCGAACGGTTCGCTTTCATCAACAACGGTCACTTCACCGATCAGAATCTTGGTGTTTTCTGGTACAGAGAAGCCTGCCAGTTCAGCAATTTTATAGGCTGGCTGACCAACGATGGCCGCGTTCAGCGCACCGTTTTTCAGGATAACATCCTGAACAGCTTTCAGCTCTTTACCCTGCAACAGATAGCCGCCGTGGGTTGCAAAACGTTCACGTACTGCGTCATAAACAGAGTCAACAACAACAACAGACTGTTCAGAAGCACAGATTACGCCGTTGTCGAAGGTTTTGGACATCAGTACAGATGCAACTGCACGTTTGATATCAGCAGTTTCATCGATAACAACCGGAGTGTTACCCGCGCCTACGCCGATAGCTGGTTTACCGGAGCTGTATGCGGCTTTAACCATGCCCGGACCACCAGTCGCGAGGATCAGGTTGATGTCTGGGTGGTGCATCAGTGCGTTAGACAGTTCAACAGAAGGTTGATCGATCCAGCCGATCAGATCTTTCGGAGCACCGGCAGCGATAGCAGCCTGCAGAACGATATCAGCCGCTTTGTTAGTTGCATCTTTTGCACGCGGGTGCGGGGAGAAGATAATGGCGTTACGGGTCTTCAGACTGATCAGTGATTTGAAGATAGCAGTTGAAGTCGGGTTAGTGGTCGGAACGATACCGCAAATAATACCGATTGGTTCAGCGATAGTGATGGTACCAAAAGTGTCGTCTTCAGACAGAACACCACAGGTTTTTTCATCTTTATAGGCGTTGTAGATATATTCAGAAGCAAAGTGGTTTTTGATCACTTTATCTTCGACGATACCCATGCCGGATTCGGCAACGGCCATTTTCGCGAGTGGGATTCGAGCATCTGCAGCAGCCAGAGCGGCGGCGCGGAAGATTTTGTCTACTTGCTCTTGAGTGAAACTGGCATATTCACGCTGGGCTTTTTTTACACGCTCTACGAGTGCGTTAAGTTCAGCGACATTAGTAACAGCCATAATGCTCTCCTGATAATGTTAAACTTTTTTAGTAAATCATCTGCTCGAATACGAGAGTATAGTCAGTGCGGTGATGATTTGCTTAACCAATGAAAATCAAAAGCTTACTCGCGCTCACACTCGCTGTGATTTACTAAAAGAGTTTAAACATTAGAGCTATTTATCTCTAATGCGTCACTTCCTAGTGGCGTAAGCAAGATTACTCACTTCTGGGTACTTATTACGTGATCCAAATCAAATTTTTGCAAAGCTGACACCTTTCAGCATCGCTTTTCGCCATTATAGCTAACAGTTAATAAATTGTAGTATGATTTGGTGGCTACATTAGCATGTTTTGCACAACCAGATAACAATAACGAATGATAGCAATTTTAAGTAGTTAGGAGGTGAAAAATGCCGTCAAAAGGCGTATTGTCAGCGCGTCTTTTCAACCTTATTTATGGCTAACATTATCCGGCTTTTGCTTCGGAGCTAACCGTGATTCAGACCCTTTTTGATTTTCCCGTTTACTTCAAATTTTTCATCGGGTTATTTGCGCTGGTCAACCCGGTAGGGATTATTCCCGTCTTTATCAGCATGACCAGTTATCAGACAGCGGCAGCGCGAAACAAAACTAACCTTACAGCCAACCTGTCTGTGGCCATTATCTTGTGGATCTCGCTTTTTCTCGGCGACACGATTCTACAACTTTTTGGTATATCAATTGATTCATTCCGTATCGCCGGTGGCATCCTGGTGGTGACAATAGCGATGTCGATGATCAGCGGCAAGCTTGGTGAGGATAAACAGAACAAGCAAGAAAAATCAGAAACCGCGGTACGTGAAAGCATTGGTGTGGTGCCATTGGCGTTGCCGTTGATGGCGGGGCCAGGGGCGATCAGTTCTACCATCGTCTGGGGGACGCGTTATCACAGCATTAGCTATCTGTTTGGTTTCTTTGTGGCTATTGCGTTGTTCGCTTTATGTTGCTGGGGATTGTTCCGCATGGCACCGTGGCTGGTACGGGTTTTACGCCAGACCGGCATCAACGTGATTACGCGTATTATGGGGCTATTGCTGATGGCATTGGGGATTGAATTTATCGTTACTGGTATTAAGGGGATTTTCCCCGGCCTACTTAATTAATTACTTTCAAATGAAACGGAGCTGTCATGCTCCGTTTACTTCGTCATTATTTTTACTTTGTTCCCGCGCAGTTATCAAAAGCAAAAGGAATAGGTAAAAATATTCTTCTAAAATTACAGCTAGTTATAAGGATTTCCTTAACTGCTTCTTCTCACTATCATGTTATTTTCGCCACATCATAATCCTGGGCTTGCTGAAGAATAATTGAAATGATATTAGTAATTCCACTGCCTTTGGCAGAGGAAAGTGCTAAATAATAATCAATTGTTAAATTATTGTGCATTTCACTACGGAAACTGTAATCAGAAAAGATAGACATGCTTAACCAATCTCTATTTGATTGAATTGAAAGATGTTTGTTAAGACATGGATGCAAGCTATAGATTCTGATACGGTCAATAAAAGAGAATTGCTTAACAATTTTGCAAAATGTATTGGCGAGTAAGAAGCGCATTTGGTACTTTCCGGGCAACCGCCAGACGATTTTTATTGGTAATGAGAATAATTAACAATTAAAGAGCGTCGCGAAAGAATAATGTGTCTCGACAGGGGAGACACAGTACGAATCGACATAAGGTGATCGTCTGAATCACCAGAATAAATAAAGTCGGTGATAGCAATCCGTAACGATAAAGTAACCTGACAGCAGAAAGTCTCCGAGCCTGTACAGGGTCCCAATCCGGGATTACGCATGCTGGTTACTACCAGTAATTATAATGAGGGAGTCCAAAAAACAATGACCAACATCACCAAGAGAAGTTTAGTAGCAGCTGGCGTTCTGGCTGCGCTAATGGCAGGGAATGTCGCGCTGGCAGCTAATGTACCCGCAGGCGTCACACTGGCGGAAAAACAAACGCTGGTACGTAACAATGGTTCAGAAGTTCAGTCATTAGATCCGCACAAAATTGAAGGTGTGCCGGAGTCTAATATCAGCCGGGACCTGTTTGAAGGCTTACTGGTCAGCGATCTTGACGGTCATCCAGCACCTGGCGTCGCTGAATCCTGGGATAATAAAGACGCGAAAGTCTGGACCTTCCATTTGCGTAAAGATGCGAAATGGTCTGATGGCACGCCAGTCACAGCACAAGACTTTGTGTATAGCTGGCAACGTTCTGTTGATCCAAACACCGCTTCTCCGTATGCCAGTTATCTGCAATATGGGCATATCGCCGGTATTGATGAAATTCTTGAAGGGAAAAAACCGATTACCGATCTCGGCGTGAAAGCTATTGATGATCACACATTAGAAGTCACCTTAAGTGAACCCGTTCCGTACTTCTATAAATTACTTGTTCACCCATCAACTTCACCGGTGCCAAAAGCCGCTATCGAGAAATTCGGCGAAAAATGGACCCAGCCTGGTAATATCGTCACCAACGGTGCCTATACCTTAAAAGATTGGGTCGTAAACGAACGAATCGTTCTTGAACGCAGCCCGACCTACTGGAACAACGCGAAAACCGTTATTAACCAGGTAACCTATTTGCCTATTGCTTCTGAAGTTACCGATGTCAACCGCTACCGTAGTGGTGAAATCGACATGACTTATAACAATATGCCGATCGAATTGTTCCAGAAGCTGAAAAAAGAGATCCCGGACGAAGTTCACGTTGATCCATACCTGTGCACTTACTATTACGAAATTAACAACCAGAAACCGCCATTCAACGATGTGCGTGTGCGTACCGCACTGAAACTGGGTATGGACCGCGATATCATTGTTAATAAAGTGAAAGCACAGGGCGACATGCCCGCCTATGGTTACACTCCACCGTATACTGATGGCGCAAAATTGACTCAGCCGGAATGGTTTGGCTGGAGCCAGGAAAAACGTAACGAAGAAGCGAAAAAACTGCTGGCTGAAGCGGGTTATACCGCAGACAAACCGTTGACCATCAACCTGTTGTATAACACCTCCGATCTGCATAAAAAGCTGGCGATTGCAGCCTCTTCATTGTGGAAGAAAAACATTGGTGTAAACGTCAAACTGGTTAACCAGGAGTGGAAAACGTTCCTCGACACCCGTCACCAGGGCACTTTTGATGTGGCCCGTGCAGGCTGGTGTGCAGACTACAACGAACCAACTTCCTTCCTGAACACCATGCTGTCGAACAGCTCGATGAATACCGCGCATTATAAGAGCCCGGCCTTTGACAGCATTATGGCGGAAACGCTGAAAGTGACTGACGAGGCGCAGCGCACAGCTCTGTACACTAAAGCAGAACAACAGCTGGATAAGGATTCGGCCATTGTTCCTGTTTATTACTACGTGAATGCGCGTCTGGTGAAACCGTGGGTTGGTGGCTATACCGGCAAAGATCCGCTGGATAATACCTATACCCGGAATATGTACATTGTGAAGCACTAATGGCAATACGTGGGGCAGGGGCTTCCTGCTCCACGGTGTCTGATTTTTATCGCATTACAGAAGGCACAGGCCAGAAGGTAGGGCAATGTTAAAATTTATTCTACGTCGCTGTCTGGAAGCGATTCCGACGCTATTTATTCTTATTACTATTTCGTTCTTTATGATGCGCCTCGCGCCGGGAAGCCCTTTTACCGGCGAACGTACTTTACCGCCGGAAGTAATGGCCAATATCGAAGCGAAATATCATCTTAATGATCCGATCATGACACAGTATTTCAGCTACCTGAAACAACTGGCGCATGGCGATTTCGGTCCATCGTTTAAATATAAAGATTATTCGGTTAATGACCTGGTTGCATCCAGTTTTCCCGTTTCTGCCAAACTGGGAGCCGCAGCATTTTTCCTTGCGGTAATGCTGGGTGTTAGTGCTGGCGTTATTGCCGCATTAAAACAAAACACCAAATGGGACTATACCGTGATGGGGCTGGCAATGACCGGGGTTGTTATCCCCAGTTTTGTGGTTGCGCCATTATTAGTCATGATATTTGCGATCATTTTGCATTGGCTGCCGGGCGGTGGCTGGAATGGTGGTGCGCTTAAATTCATGATACTGCCAATGGTGGCGTTGTCACTCGCCTATATCGCCAGTATTGCGCGTATTACCCGTGGCTCTATGATTGAAGTATTGCACTCCAACTTTATTCGCACTGCCCGGGCGAAAGGGTTACCTTTGCGGCGGATCATTTTACGCCACGCTTTAAAACCTGCTCTGTTACCCGTGCTCTCCTATATGGGCCCCGCATTTGTCGGCATTATTACCGGTTCTATGGTCATCGAAACCATTTATGGTTTGCCGGGGATTGGACAATTGTTCGTTAATGGCGCATTGAACCGTGACTATTCCTTAGTGTTAAGTCTGACCATTCTGGTTGGCGCGTTAACCATTTTGTTTAATGCCATTGTCGATGTGCTATATGCGGTTATCGACCCGAAAATCCGTTACTGATACTGGAGCTCGCGATGATGTTAAGTAAGAAAAACAGCGAGACGCTGGAAAATTTCAGTGAAAAGCTGGAGGTCGAAGGGCGCAGCTTGTGGCAGGACGCACGTCGACGTTTTATGCATAACCGTGCGGCCGTTGCCAGTCTGATAGTGCTGGTGCTGATCGCGTTATTTGTAATCCTGGCACCGATGCTTTCGCAGTTTGCCTATGATGATACTGACTGGGCGATGATGTCCAGCGCCCCGGATATGGAGTCCGGTCACTACTTTGGTACTGACTCATCCGGTCGCGACCTGCTTGTGCGCGTTGCGATTGGTGGGCGTATCTCACTCATGGTTGGTGTTGCTGCGGCACTGGTGGCAGTGGTCGTCGGGACGCTTTATGGTTCGCTTTCCGGTTATCTGGGCGGTAAAGTGGATTCGGTAATGATGCGTCTGCTGGAAATCCTCAACTCCTTCCCATTCATGTTCTTCGTCATTTTGCTGGTGACCTTTTTCGGTCAAAACATCCTGCTGATTTTCGTGGCGATAGGCATGGTTTCCTGGCTAGATATGGCTCCTATTGTGCGTGGGGAAACCCTGAGTCTGAAGCGCAAAGAGTTTATTGAGGCGGCACAAGTTGGCGGTGTATCGACGTCGGGCATTGTTATTCGCCACATTGTGCCGAATGTACTCGGTGTGGTGGTGGTCTACGCATCACTTCTGGTGCCCAGCATGATCCTCTTTGAATCTTTCCTTAGCTTTCTGGGGTTGGGTACGCAAGAGCCGTTAAGCAGCTGGGGTGCATTGCTGAGTGATGGCGCGAACTCGATGGAAGTCTCTCCATGGTTACTGTTGTTCCCAGCGGGATTCCTCGTGGTGACGCTGTTTTGTTTCAACTTTATCGGCGATGGCTTGCGTGATGCCCTCGACCCGAAAGATCGTTAAGGAGTGCAGCCATGAGCGTAATTGAAACTGCAACTGTGCCGCTCGCACAACAACAGGCTGACGCACTGCTGAACGTGAAAGATTTGCGTGTCACCTTTAGTACCCCGGACGGCGACGTCACGGCGGTCAATGATTTGAATTTTTCCCTACGAGCCGGAGAAACGTTGGGCATTGTAGGTGAGTCTGGTTCGGGTAAATCGCAAACTGCATTTGCGTTGATGGGCCTGTTGGCTGCCAACGGACGTATTGGCGGATCGGCAACCTTCAATGGGCGTGAAATCCTCAATTTGCCAGAGCATGAACTCAATAAACTGCGCGCTGAACAAATCTCAATGATTTTTCAGGACCCAATGACTTCGTTGAATCCCTATATGCGTGTCGGTGAGCAGTTAATGGAAGTGCTGATGCTGCATAAGAACATGAGCAAAGCTGAGGCGTTTGAAGAGTCGGTGCGGATGCTCGATGCGGTAAAAATGCCGGAAGCGCGTAAACGCATGAAAATGTACCCGCACGAATTTTCTGGCGGCATGCGTCAGCGAGTCATGATTGCGATGGCATTGCTATGTCGACCTAAGCTGCTGATTGCGGATGAACCCACTACTGCGCTGGACGTCACCGTACAGGCGCAGATCATGACGCTATTGAATGAACTGAAGCGGGAATTTAATACCGCCATCATAATGATCACCCACGATCTTGGCGTGGTGGCGGGGATCTGCGACAAAGTGCTGGTAATGTACGCCGGGCGCACGATGGAATATGGCAACGCGCGCGATGTCTTTTATCAACCCGTTCATCCTTATTCTATCGGTTTGCTCAACGCGGTGCCGCGTCTCGATGCGGAAGGTGAAACAATGTTGACCATCCCGGGTAATCCACCAAACTTGCTGCGATTACCGAAAGGTTGCCCGTTCCAGCCACGTTGTCCACATGCGATGGAAATTTGTAGTAGCGCACCGCCGCTGGAAGAGTTTACGCCTGGCCGTCTGCGTGCTTGCTTTAAACCGGTGGAGGAACTGTTATGAATGCTGTAACTGAAGGAAGAAAAGTCCTCCTTGAAATCGCCGATCTTAAAGTGCACTTTGAAATCAAAGATGGCAAACAGTGGTTCTGGCAACCGCCGAAAACGCTCAAAGCCGTCGATGGTGTCACTCTTCGCCTGTATGAAGGGGAAACATTAGGTGTGGTAGGGGAATCGGGATGCGGTAAGTCCACCTTTGCTCGCGCCATCATCGGTTTGGTCAAGGCGACCGACGGTCATGTTGCCTGGTTAGGTAAAGAGTTGCTGGGCATGAAGCCCGATGAATGGCGTGCCGTTCGCAGTGATATTCAGATGATTTTCCAGGATCCGTTAGCATCACTAAACCCGCGTATGACCATCGGCGAGATTATCGCTGAACCGCTGCGTACCTATCATCCGAAAATGTCACGCCAGGAAGTTCGCGAGCGCGTGAAGGCGATGATGCTGAAAGTCGGGTTATTGCCTAACCTGATTAACCGCTATCCGCATGAATTTTCCGGTGGGCAGTGCCAGCGTATCGGGATTGCTCGTGCTCTTATTCTTGAACCGAAGCTGATTATCTGTGATGAGCCGGTGTCGGCGCTGGACGTGTCCATTCAGGCACAGGTGGTCAACCTGCTCCAGCAGTTGCAACGTGAGATGGGATTGTCATTAATTTTTATCGCTCACGACCTGGCCGTGGTAAAACACATTTCCGATCGTGTGTTAGTGATGTATCTCGGCCATGCGGTAGAACTGGGGACCTATGATGAGGTCTACCACAATCCACTACATCCTTACACCAGGGCATTGATGTCGGCAGTCCCCATACCTGATCCGGATCTGGAGAAGAACAAAACCATCCAGTTACTGGAAGGGGAATTACCGTCGCCGATCAACCCACCTTCCGGTTGTGTTTTCCGTACCCGTTGCCCGATTGCCGGTCCGGAGTGTGCCAAAACACGTCCTGTGCTGGAGGGGAGTTTCAGACACGCCGTTTCTTGCCTGAAAGTCGATCCGTTATAAAGCGGTTAAGGGCTGGTCAATTGCCGGCCCTTTTTCATGGGAGGCGCAGGTGACAGGACAACTTTCAGGCTATCGTCAGCGGTTTTATCATTTTCTTTTTGATCGGCATACAAAAACCGGTAGACGATGCGAGGCGCTGTTTGGTTTTCTCGCATTGTTAAGTGTTGGCGTTGTTTTCATAGAATCCGGTATTGGATCGCAATTTCAGTTAACCTACGACGAATGGCATATCTTTGTCTGGGTGGAACTCTTCTTTACCTTAATTTTCACCATCGAGTATTTCCTGCGGATATTAAGCTGGCCGAATCCGGTAAGTTATGTTTTTAGCTTTTGGGGAATTATCGATCTGACCACCATTTTGCCGCTGTATGTTATGTGGCTATGGCCTGAAATTGGTTTTACTTATTTATTTGCCTGGCGAGCGATGAGAGCTATTCGCGCGTTGCGAATTTTGCGCCTGCTTCGCTTTATGCCTGCCTTAAACAGTTTATGGCGGGCGATAAAAAATGCCCGACATCAGTTGATTCTTTTTTATGCATTTATTGCAATTGTGATGATCGTCGCTGGGGCGTTAATGTACGCTATAGAAGGCGCATCAAACGGATTTAACTCGTTGGGTACAGCGGTTTACTGGGCGATAGTGACTGTGACTACCGTTGGATATGGGGATATTACGCCGCATACAGAGGCAGGAAGGATGGTGGCCTCAGTATTAATCTTAATTGGCTACTCAGTCATTGCAATTCCGACGGGGATTATTACTGCGCAACTCACCAGCGAACTTGAACAGACTAAAAAACTTCTCTGTTGTCCTAAATGCAATACCCAAAATCATGCACAGGATGCGAAGTATTGTCGTATTTGTGGCAATGAACTGGGGAGGGAAAAGGTAGATGTGTAAAATGAAGAGCGGATGTGACGCAGCTGCGTCACATCCGATTGCAAGCGTCATTCCCGCCAGATGATATGGCAAAGTTTGTGATCTTTTTCGCGGCATAGCAGAATGCGGGCGAAAACATCGTTGATTTCACCATCTTCACTGTCCGCCAGACCAATCACCACTTCGGCAAAAAAGTCCGGGTTCAAATCGAAATCAACATGTTCTTGCCAGTCTTCCGCCGGATCGAATAACTCCGCACCGCCACGTTCTTCAAACTGAAGATTGAACAGCAGAACATCAGCTGGATCGAGATTGTCGGCAGCCAGTTCGAGAAAAATATCGTAGGCCTGCTCAAGCGTTTCATCTTCAGTCAGGCGATTGTTTAAATCCATATCCATAGTCACTACCTGTTTAACCTCTGTTGGCGACGTTTTACAGCAACGGGCTGAAGAAGTAAAACAGTCGCTCGGCGACACGTTGCCATAAAGGACGTTTTAGCCATAAACGGGCATCGAGCAGACGTGAACGCGAAATATAATCGTCCTGAACGGCGGCGAGGTCTGCACCAAAACCTTTATCGTCGATTGCCAGGGTAATCTCGAAATTTAGCCACAGACTACGCATATCAAGGTTAACGGTGCCAACCAGACTTAGTTCGCCATCGACCAGCACGCTCTTGGTATGCAGTAACCCGCCTTCAAACTGATAAATTTTAACCCCAGCAGCCAGCAGTTCCGTAAAGAATGCGCGACTGGCCCAGCCGACCAGCATCGAGTCATTTTTTCGCGGAAGGATAATACTGACATCCACCCCGCGCTGCGCCGCCGTGCAAATCGCATGAAGTAAATCATCGCTGGGCACAAAGTAGGGCGTTGTCATGATCAAATATTCACGCGCCGAATAAGCCGCAGTCAATAATGCCTGGTGAATGAGATCTTCCGGAAAGCCAGGGCCAGAAGCAATTGTGTGAATGGTGTGACCGCTGGCCTGTTCAAACGGCATAATATTGACATCTGGTGGTGGCGGCAGAATACGTTTTCCGGTTTCAATCTCCCAGTCGCAGGAATAAATAATCCCCATCGCGGTGGCGATGGGGCCTTCCATACGCGCCATCAGATCAATCCATTGCCCTACGCCCGCATCTTGTTTGAAGTAGCGAGGGTCGACCATATTCATGCTGCCGGTGTACGCGATGTAATTATCGATCATGATCATCTTGCGATGTTGGCGCAGGTCCATACGGCGTAAAAACACACGCATCAGATTGACCTTTAAGGCTTCGACCACTTCAATACCGGCATTACGCATTAGCTCGGGCCACGGGCTGCGGAAAAAAGCCACACTCCCGGCGGAGTCGAGCATCAATCGGCAATGAATGCCGCGTCGCGCAGCGGCCATTAATGATTCAGCCACCTGGTCCGCCATGCCGCCGGGCTGCCAGATATAAAACACCATCTCAATATTATGGCGCGCGAGCTGGATGTCGCGGATTAACGCCTGCATCACATCATCTGACTCGGTCATCAGTTGTAGCTGATTCCCTTTGACCCCAGCGATCCCCTGACGACGCTCGCAAAGCTTGAATAATGGCGCAGCGACACTGCTATTTTCTTCGGCGAAGATATGCTTACAGGCTTTAAGGTCGTTAAGCCATTTTGCGGTGGAAGGCCACATCGCTCTGGCGCGCTCAGCGCGGCGTTTGCCTAAATGGAGCTCGCCAACGGCAAGATAGGCAATAATTCCGACTAACGGCAGAATGTAAATAATCAACAGCCAGGCCATCGCGGAGGGAACTGCGCGTCGTTTCATTAGAATGCGTAAAGTTACGCCTGCAATGAGCAACCAGTATCCCAGAATGGCCAACCAACTCACCAACGTATAAACGGTTGTCATAGATTAGAAATCCTTTTGAAAGCGCATTGTTATGAGTTTACGCATATGGATTCATCTGGCAAATAAAAACGCGGGAAAAGCACTGGTCAGCGTCGGGGGCGGGGGTATAATGACCATTCTGTTATTGCATAGAGTAGTTAACATGAAGCGGAGTAGAACGGAAGTGGGGCGCTGGCGCATGCAGCGTCAGGCTAGCCGACGTAAATCGCGTTGGCTTGAGGGGCAATCGCGCCGAAATATGCGTATCCACAGCATCAGGAAGTGCATTCTAAACAAACAGCGTAACTCGTTATTGTTTGCGATCTACAATATCTAAATGTACTGGGCACCATTGCGGTGCCCAATAAGTTTACTCCTCCGTCTTTAAACTCTATTTTTGCGCCGATTCTTTACTGTCAGCTTTCGTTTCTTGTTCATCGTTATCGCTGAAAATACCATGACCTGAGTTCAACAACATTGAAACGAGCATATCATTATTAATCTCTTCACCATTTAAAACTCGCGCCAGAATTTCGCTGCCAAACAGTTGCGGTGAGAGAATGATATCCGGATGTACCATCTTAATCTTATTCAGGTTTTTGCTATCACTGACGGCGAGAACTGTTTTGACATCACTGCTCATATCTTTTGCCGAGAGTACAACAAACGCGTTATCTGCATCGTTATCACTCAGCGCCAGAATGGCCCGGCAACGATCGATTCCCGCTTTCTTTAATACAGAACTGTCATTACTGTCACCGGGGATAACATCAGCATTATCGCCTAAGCGTTGCTCAAGTTGCTTGATATCATCTTCAGGCAAGTTGCTGATAACCGTTACGTTTTGTCCGCGTTGATTCAGTTGCAGGATCGTATTGATGGCGAGAATCGAATGTCCGCAAACAATAAAATGATCTTTACGATGCATTGTATGATTGTTTCCTTTTACAAGTTTGTTGAATCCCCCGCGGATAAGCGGACCAAAAATTGAGGTCATAGATGTGGCAAAAACGGTAATGCCGGAAATAATGACCGAAATAGTGAACAATCGTGCTGATTCAGAAACAGGGACAATATCGCCATAGCCGACGGTTGACATGGTTTCTATCGAAAAATAGAACGCGGTCATCAAACTTTCTATTCGCGGATTAAAACCTTCGCTTAAATAAAGCGCACCGTAGGTTGAGTAAAACAGTAATGTCGTGAAACTAATAAATGCAAAAATTGTCCCGGCTGCGGCGCTACTGTGGGAGAAGTCTTTGCGCAGTATCAGCAAAAACACCAGCGTAAAAATGCAAAATCCAATACTAAATTTCAGCCAGGGATAAAAATGCAGGGTGTAAATTAGCGCTATCAACAACAAAATGATACTGATTGCCCATGCGAGCTTTGCCCGGAACAGTAAGCCAATGGAGTTCAGGACAAGAAAGACGCCGAGCATAAAGAGTGGGGCGTTTGCCAGCAAGGAGAGATCCAACTCTGAAAATGCTTTGATATGGAAAATATCAAGCAAATTGACCGACATACCATAGATTGTTTTAAAAATAAGCAATCCATTTAAAAAGACGGCCAGCGCGAGAATGTCGTGCCGAAGGGTCACCCATAAATTTGTTGCTGTTTGTTTGAATGTAGCCCAGTGACTCACTGATACCTCTGTAACCACAATTTTGTTTAATTATCTTAGCGTGCACATTTTCTGAACATACATGCAGCGCGTGAATGTGTTAAACAATAGTAGATGACTTTATCCGCAGTAATCAAAGGATTTGAGCGAGCAACTGTACCTCAGGAAAGGTCATTTTTCCTGAATATGCTCACATCATATAAAGAAATACAGATAAAGTTATTATCTGCTTGTGGTGGTGAATGCACTGACCGGCTATAAGGAAAGGCCAAACAAGAACACGGTTGCAAAAACCGTGCCCTTAAATATTGAATCTCTATTCAGAACACTTTCTTAAATGGTTTCACTGAAACGTGTTCATAGACTCCTGCCGCTACGTACGGGTCAGCATCGGCCCAGGCCTGAGCTGCTTCCAGCGATTCAAATTCAGCAATAACGGTTGAGCCAGTAAATCCCGCAGCCCCTGGATCGTTACTGTCTACCGCTGGCATTGGACCAGCTGTCAACAAACGACCTTCATCATGCAGTAACTGTAAACGTGCTAAATGTGCCGGACGAACGGAAAGGCGTTTTTCGAGGCTATCAGCTTTGTCTTGAGCGTAAATAACATACAACACGGGCACAACTCCTTGTTCGGGAAAGTTGTAAAGTACGTTATTTGAAAGGGCGAAGATCTGCAACGGAAAGATGATGTCTTTGTTGAGGCCATGCATAAAGTAAGGGTAATTACGCCAAAAATGACATTTTCACTGATCCTGATCGTCTTGCCTTATTGAATATGATTGCTATTTGCATTTAAAATCGAGACCTGGTTTTTCTACTGAAATGATTATGACTTCAATGACCCTTGATTTACCTCGCCGCTTCCCCTGGCCGACGTTACTTTCGGTCTGCATTCATGGTGCTGTTGTGGCGGGTCTGCTCTATACCTCGGTACATCAGGTTATTGAACTACCTGCGCC
>ERZ773131.1927-NODE-1927-length-14049-cov-2.968772_pt1 | contig 14049 bp, 6 predicted proteins | sample MGYA00511082_ERZ773131 | MGnify/ENA primary metagenome ERZ773131 (study PRJEB29015, sample SAMEA2737813) | human gut metagenome | biome: human gut; feature: human-associated habitat; material: faeces | place: China | collected 2012 ... | reverse complement strand
TGACGAAATGGGGCATGTATGTGGAACTTCCGAATACGATCGAGGGTCTGATTCATGTTGCCAATATGCGTGATGACCATTATAATTACGATGAAAGCCGTTATGAGATGGTGGGCGAACGCACCGGAAAAGTCTACAAGCTTGGACAGGAAGTTCGTGTAAGAGTTGCTGATACAGACCGGTTGATGCGTACCATTGATTTTGTAATTGCGAAGGAGAGGGACGAAGAAAATGGCGAAGACGAATGGTAAGATGATTGCTAATAACAAAAAGGCATATCATGATTATTTTATACTGGATACTTACGAGGCCGGGATTGTGCTTCATGGAACCGAAGTGAAGTCACTTCGTATGGGAAAATGCAGCATCAAGGAGTCTTTTATCCGCATTGAAAATGGGGAAGTATTTATCTATGGTATGCATATCAGTCCATATGAAAAAGGAAATATCTTTAATAAAGATCCTCTTCGTGTGAAGAAGCTAATGTTGCACAAAGCAGAGATCAATAAATTGATTGGTAAAACAAAAGAAAAAGGAATGGCAATCGTACCATTAAAGGTATATTTTAAGGGAAGCCTTGTAAAAGTGGAGATTGGTCTGGCAAAAGGTAAGAAATTATATGATAAACGTCAGGATATCGCCAAAAAGGATCAGAGACGTGAAGCAGAACGTGATTTCAAGATGAAACTCAGATAGGAGAAAAGAATGGTACCTACAAAGAAAGAAGAATTAAGAAATCTGGTTACCCAGACAACATTAGAGACCTACGAGGAGCTGACACCACATCTGGTACAGCTTATTAATGAAACGAACAGAAATCCGGAACTGACGGAAGCTCAGAAGCAGGATGAGATCTCATTACATATGATGGGATTTGTAAAATCCTGCACCAATGAAATTATTATAGAAGTACTTGGAGAAATTCTTGGTCTGGAATAATGTAGAAAAAATATAAGAAAAATAAGATCCTGTTGTGATAATTAAACGAAATTGTGTGTGACGTCAGAAAAATGTCAGAAATTTCCTTGACAAAAAAAGTTCACAGCGTTAAACTACGGGACATAAAAGCAAGGGCGCTTCGAAAGAATCATTTCGAGGCGCTTTTTCTTTTATATAAAAGGATAGCACAAGGGTGTGTACATTTTCGTGAGTCGACCACGGAAGTGCACACTCTTTTTCGTTATCGGACATCTGAAGGATGAAGGAGGAGACATTATGACGAAAGAAGTATTATCGGCGATACAGGATGCCGTAGGCACACAGGTATTTGGAATCTGGTTCCTGATCGGTGCAGCATTTGTATTTTTCATGCAGGCTGGATTTGCAATGGTAGAGGCAGGATTCACCAGAGCGAAGAATGCCGGCAATATTATTATGAAGAACCTGATGGACTTTTGTATAGGAACTTGTGTATTTATCCCATTGGGATTTGGAATTTTGCTTGGTGAAGATGCACTTGGCGGATTTATCGGAACTCCGACACTTGGAATTTTTACCGATTATGCAAATTTTGACTGGTCCAATTTTGTATTTAACCTGGTGTTCTGTGCGACAACGGCAACCATCGTATCCGGAGCAATGGCAGAACGTACCAAATTCTTATCTTATTGTATTTATTCCGCAGTGATCTCCGCTGTTGTATATCCGATCGAGGCACACTGGATCTGGGGCGGTGGATGGCTTGCAAGTTTAGGATTCCATGATTTTGCAGGTTCCTGTGCAATCCACATGGTTGGTGGAACAACAGCATTTATCGGAGCCGCACTGGAAGGAGCCAGAATTGGTAAATTTACCAGAGATAAAGATGGAAAAGTAACAAAGGTACATGCATTCCCTGGACATAACATTGTAATCGGTGCACTTGGATGTTTCATCCTCTGGTTTGGATGGTATGGATTCAACGGAGCTGCCGCTACGACAGGTCCACAGCTTGCATCGATCTTTATGGCAACAACGATCGCACCGGCAATCGCAACGGTTGTATGTATGATATTTACATGGCTTAGATATGGCAAACCGGATGTATCGATGTGTCTGAATGCTTCACTTGCAGGTCTGGTAGCAATCACTGCACCTTGTGATGTCGTTGATGCAACAGGTGCGATCATCATCGGTGTGGTAGCCGGACTTCTGGTTGTATTTGGCGTATGGTTCTGTGACAATGTTGCTCATGTAGATGACCCGGTCGGAGCAGTTGCAGTTCATTGCTTAAATGGTATCTGGGGAACGATCGCAGTCGGTCTCTTTGCAACAAAAACAGCACCAGAGTGCACATTGAAAGGTCTGTTCTACGGCGGCGGATTCCACCAGCTTGGCTTACAGCTGCTTGGTGTAGTAACCGTAATGGCATGGACGATCATAACCATGACGATCGTATTTAAGATTATCGATAAGACGGTAGGTCTTCGAGTAACAGAAGAAGAAGAGATTGTAGGTCTGGATGTGAAAGAACATGGTCTGGCATCTGCATATGCAGGTTTCAGTCTGATGGATATCACAGAAGGAAGCATGAGTATCAATGAGAATACAGAGCTTGGAGAAAATGATTATGATGAAGTTTCAGAAGCACAGAGAGCTGCATCTGTCAAAGTAACTGCTCCTGTAGATCCTGAGACTGGAATACATAAAGTTGTTATCATTGCCAAACTTTCAAGATATGAAAAACTGAAAACTGCACTCAATGATCTTGGAGTAACAGGAATGACAGTCACACAGGTTATGGGATGTGGTGTTCAGAAAGGTGCCGGTGAGAAATACCGTGGAGTTGAGATGGATGTAACCGTACTTCCAAAGGTTAAAGTAGAAGTTATCGTAGGAAGCATTCCGGTAGACAAAGTGATTGAGACTGTGAAGAGAACTCTTTATACCGGACATGTCGGAGACGGAAAGATATTCGTTTACAATGTACAGAAGGTTGTCAAGGTTCGTACCGGCGAAGAAGATTATGATGCATTGAAAGATGTAGAGTAATAGTGCATAATCGAATTGTTAGAATATTGTGTAAAATAACGAAAAAATATATAGATATTTAAAAAAAGTTATAGATATGTTATGGTGTATATAGAATTTTTATTAAACGTTTAATGTACGGATTTTATTGAGACACAAGCGAATTAATCGACAGAATAAAAATATTCTGTCGATTTTTTTAGAAATTTTATTAAACGTTTAATATCATTGCAGGAGGTGAAAGAAAGTAGTAAGGAAAACATGAAAAAGAAAGGAAAGTGAATAATGTCTAGAGGGAAAAAATTGAAAAGAAAAGTGACATCGCTCGCGTTGACAACGGCGATGGCGGTTTCAATGCTTGGTGTTTTACCGGAGTCGACGGTCGAAGCAGCTGCATCAGACGATGACTCGATTTCCAATGGAAGTCTTACTGCTGCAATTGGCGATCTGGGTGAAATATCAAGATTGACAATTGACAATAACCGCAAAAACAGTAGTGGAAAAGATGTGAATTTTGTGCTTCCGAATGATACCAATCAGCAGAATAACGAAGCACATCAGTGGATGGGAGAGATGATCTTTTCCTACCGAAGCAGCAAAGACGGGAAATTCCCGGAAGATAACAGTGGATTTCAGGAAGTAGATACGAATAAGACGCTGGCTGCAGGTGGTTCAACAACTTACAGCAATGCATCAGCAAACTTAAAGAACAACCCATATATTGAAAAGAAAGTAAGCAAAGATAAGGTTGAGGTCACCTTCAAAGGACAGGATGAAGATTCGACAGACAGCCGTACGATGAAAGGCTTTAATGCAAAGTCTGTATACGATATGGATACAGATGACGGATCTCTGCTTTGGTCGATCACACTGGAAAATACGAGTGGAAATTATCTGGAATTCGGGGATGTAGGACTTCCGATGCCTTGGAATAATAAGTACGCAAGTATTGATGATACTTACAACAACCGTACAACTGTGCATACATTTGCGGGAGCAGACAGTGGTTATGCATATGCGATCAGATGCAGCGGTGAAGGAAACTATGTAATGTTCACACCTGTTACGGACACCGGTGCAAGAATTGAATATATTGATAACTGGACCGGTAATATTAACGGGGTAAAAGGAACACGTTCCGGAAGTACTTATCAGAATTGGACAAGTGATACCGGTGGATGGTTCCCGGGACTTCAGGTGTATTACATTCATTCCAAAGATATTCAGAAAACGGGACGTGGTTATTACACAGATGCTACAAGTCTTGTACTGAAACCAGGTGAGAAGAAGACATACCAGTTCAAATTCTCAGCAGTAAGAGCCGGTGATAATACACCACAGAACAGCGCAGAGGATGCAAATAATGCGTCTGATTCGGTAGAAGAACGTGAGAATAATATGCGTTCCATTCTTTATAAAGAAGGAATGATCGACGCTGTTGCGACTCCGGGATTCCAGACTGCAATCAATATGCCGACCAAGTTGGATCTGCATTATGATGACAGTAAGATCTCAGATGTATCGGTTGATATACAGTGCGTGCATGAAAATGATCCATGGGATGAAGAACATATTCCGGATCAGCAGAGTGGGATGGTCAATAATTCCAAATCCATAGAACATTCGGATAGTGATTCAGCAAAACTGGTTAATACGAAGACGGTAGATGGGGAAAAACATCATATTTATGAATTGAATTTCGGATGTATCGGTAACAATAGTGTACGTGTAAATTACAAACTGAATGGTGAAGATAAATTTACACAGTATGAATTCAATGTTCTGGATAAACTTGACAGTACGATTGAGACGCATTCGGACTTCGTGGCAAATCAGACTCAGGACAATGATACATCAAGTCCGACTTATGGAATTTACAGTGACTGGTATTTTGCAAGTGGAAAAGATTCTACACAGCAGTCTCATTGGGGAGATGACTGGAGCCACGATAATATTAACTTCATGGCAATGAAGAACTATCTGGATCCAAATGCTTCCGAGGTAGAGTCCATCGAGAAGTATCTGATTGATTTTATGTGGAATAATTACATGAAGAATTCGCATGAAACATATGCAGTAGCGAATTATCTGAGTGGATCGGGAATTTATGGTGGAAGTGCCAATCCGTATTCCAGAACTTATTCGGAAGTCATGGAAGCAACCGGATTCTTCAATATGTACCGCATAGAAAAAGCATATCCAGATCTGATTGATTACAGAGAAAGTGCAGAATGGTATCTGGAAAAAGCATATGGAATATACAGTAACCGCGTAAGTGCATATCCAATCGGATTTTACGGGGAACAGCAGATTCCGGATATGATCGAAGCACTTTATGCAGAAGGCATGACAGAAGAAGGAGACAATCTGAAACAGCTGTTTGCAAAATCTAAAGGAACAAGTATGGCAACGGCCGATTATCCATACGGATCAGAATTCGAGTATGATAATACCGGTGAAGAGGGTGCTTATTCTGCTGCAAAAGCATTGAGAACCTATTATCCGGATAATAGTAACACAAAGGCCGCGCTTAAAAATATGCAGTCCGCAGAGTGGAAAACACGTGCGATGAGAGGACTTCAGCCAACCTGGTATCAGTATGCCGATCCTGTCTTCCGTGGAGGAGAGACCTGGTGGAATTTCCAGTATACAGCATCTCTTGCCGGATATATCATGGACGACTGGTTGAGATATGAAGATACAGATGCAGACACAGATTCCAGCGCATGGGCAGAGAGAATGAACTATGCAGCGAAGTTATCTAACTTTAATGCTGTAAACATGGGACAGATTTCTTCTAATTATATTGGAAATACAAGCTGGAGATATACCATGTCAAAAGGTGGATATGGTGCACAGAATGTAAATGACGGAGGAACACGTGTCCAGAATAATGGATGGAACGATTTCTCGGGAGAAAGTGATGAGGGACTTTATGGATCGCTTCTTAGCATCAGTGCAGATGTTGCAACAGATCCTGTATTCGGACTGACCGGTTATGGAAGTACAGTATCAAAATCCGGTGGAAAATATACGATTACCCCGCTGGATGGTGTTGGAAAACGTATCAATGTGATCGATGATAAGCTGTATGTGGAACTGGAACAGGATTCTTGCACGAAAGCAGTCATTGATAAAGATGGAACATATTTTGACCTTGCAGTAAAGAATCTGACAGGGGACGAACATCTTTCGAAGATCAGTCTGAGTGGCGCAGGTCTTAAAAATGGCTATTACAGTATAAAAGTAAATGGTGAAGAAAAAGAGCAGTGCTATGTATCAGACAACCAGGGCGATGCATACGCAGTAATTCCGGCAGGTGAATCTGCCAAGATTACGATCGAGGCAATGAAAGGTGGAGAAAATCAGGCACCAAAGATCTATAAGATCAAAACGTCAGAAAATCCACAGGCACTGGTATCTTCCCGTATAGAAGCTCAGGCTTATGATGACGGCGCACCGGATGGCAAATTGACTTATAAATGGGAAACAGTAAAAGAGCCGGAAGACGGAGAACTTACATTTGATGCCAAGAATAAGCCATATGCCAATATCACAGCAAGCAAAGACGGAATTTACAAAGTAAAACTGACCGTAAGTGACGGAGAACTGAGTACTGAAAAAGAAGTAGAGATTGAAATCGGACGTGCACCGGAAAAAACTGCACCGGTTATTGAAAGTGCAACAGCAACACAGCATCCGACAAATACAACTACGGCAGAACTGAGTGGAAAGGCTTCTACAGATAAGACCTATGGAAATAAAGTAGAATACAAGTGGTCAGTGGTAGATCAGCCGGAAGGCGGCAATGCAATTATCGCAAATGCTGAAAAAGCAGATGCAAAATTAAAAGCATATGTGCCGGGAACTTACACATTACGTTTAACAGCAACGGATAAAAAATCCACAGAGTACGATGCAGATGTGGAATCAACAAAAGATATTGTTCTCGAGATGAAAGAACCGGTTGATGGAATTGAAAGAGCAGGTACGGTACTTACGAAAGTGAAGACAGAGCCGGAACTTCCGGAGAAAATGGAAGTCATCTATGAAGACGGAACAATAAAAGACAGTGAGATTGTGTGGGATCAGGTGGATGAGGAATCCTATGCACATGCCGGAAACTTTACTGTAAATGGAACGGTAAAAGATACAGATCTGAAGGTAGAAGTTACGGTTATGGTAGTATCCGGAGAAGCACAGAACGTGGCATTGATCGCAACACCATCAGCAATTATCGATACACCGGAGGATCTGGGAGGAGTGGCAGGACTGAATGACGGATATGATCCGGCAAGTTCAAACGACAAATCACATGGTGTATGGCATAACTGGCTGGGAGATAATGGCGCCGATGCATGGGTGCAGTATGACTGGGAGTCAGAAGTGACGATATATCAGTCAGACGCATACTATTTTACAGATGGTAACTTTGTACCAAAATCAGTAAGTTATCAGTATAAAGATGCAAATGGCAACTGGCGTGATCTTCCAAACGTGTCAGGCTGTGGTACAGAACTGAACAAATATAATACAACAACATTTGCGCCGGTAACGACAACAGCTATCCGTATGAATATGAGTCCAAAGACACAAGGTTGTGGTGTGATTGAATGGAAAGTATATGGATATGCAGAGAATGTCATTGACAAAACACTTCTGAAAAAGACAATTGACAGTGCAAATGCGCTGGATCTTACAAAATATGAACTGACAGAAGAAGACAAGGCTGCATTAACGGAAGCAATCCAGGAAGCAGTTACAGTGAATGACAATAAAGAAGCAACACAGGAAGAGGTTGATTTTGCGGCAGCAAAACTTGCAAGAATCATGTCATCACTTCCAACAGCAGACGGTAACCTGGCATATGGTGCAGCTGTATCAACAAGTTATGTATCCAGCTGGGAAAAAGTAAGTGCTGTCAATGATGGCAAGATACCGGAAAGCTCATATAATCCAAGTGGTATGGCAAGATATGGAACATGGGGTAATGCAAGTTCGAAAGAAACAGTTACCTATACATGGAACCAGGAGATGAAGCTGACAGGAGCAGATATCTATCTCTGGTATGACGGCGATACAGAAGGAGATTATACAAAGGGTGGAATTAAGATCCCTAAGAGCTATACTTATGAATATCTTGATTCCGAAGGAAACTGGAAAGAAGTTCCGAATCCATCTTCTTATGGAATGGAAATGGACAAATTCAACAATACGACCTTTGATGAAATAACAACGAAATCTATCCGTGTGACGTTAAACAAGCAGGCAAATGATACGAACGGTGTAGGCGTTATGGAGTGGAAGGTATACGGAACTGCAAAATATGCGGATGAAAACGATAAGGCAGATCTGGAAAAGGCAGTGAAGGATGCAGAGACAGAAGAGGCAAACCTTTATACAGAAGACAGCTACAAAGCATTCGAAGCAGCTTTAAAAACAGCAAAATCTGTTCTTGAATCAGAAAAGGTAAGTTCCGGAGAAGTCAAAGCAGCACTTGCAGCACTGGTAAAGGCACAGAATAATCTGGTGAAGAAAGCAGAAGACAAGAATATTGCTCCGAAGGCAGCAGTAGACGGAATCTGTAATTATACAACAGATCTTGGAGGTCTTGCACAGCTTAATAACAACATTGACCCGTCTTCATCAAGAGATTGGGATGGAAGTCAGGTAGACGCAGGCAAAGGAATGTGGCACAACTGGAATAACCGTTATGATGCAGATGGCAATGTAGTGAATGCATGGGTAAGTTATACATGGGATTCAGAAATGGTACTGGAAAGTACAGATGTATATTACGGTACAGACGGTGGCGGAATCCAGCCTCCGAAATCTGTGAAATTCGAATATCTAAACGAAGCAGGTGAATGGAAAGAAGTTCCGAATGCAGAAGGACTTGGTTGTGAAAAAGACAAATACAATACAACCAAACTGGGTAACATCAAGACAAAAGCAATCCGTATGGTAATGGAACCTGAATTCTTAAGTGATGCGGACCCTGCACATGGAATCGGAGTTCTTGAGTGGAAAGTAAACGGAACGAAAGCGGCAGATCTTACGGCCTTAAAAGCAGCTATCCAGGAAGCAGAAGGAAAGAACGAAAGTGATTACACCGCATCTTCATGGAAGACATTTGCAAAAGCACTTGAAGAAGCAAAGGCAGCAGCTGCTGATAATACTGTTACGCAGGAGGCAGCAGATCTTGCAAGAACAAATCTTCTGAAAGCAGCAAATGCGTTAGTGAAAAAAGGTGAAAAACCGGAATATGATAATATCGCACCGGAAGCGAAAGCAGATGGAATCTGCGATTACACCAACGATCTTGGCGGACTTGCAACATTAAATGATGGTTATGAACCAACAGAATCCCATGATACATCACATGGTGCATGGCATAACTGGAATAACAGATATGAAAATGGTGTTGCGAAGAATGCATGGGTAAGCTATACCTGGGATAAACCTGTTGAAATTAATAGTATGGATATCTATTATTTCTCAGATCACGGTGGAATCGTGGCACCAAAGAGTGCAAGCTTTGAGTATCTGAATGATGCAGGTGAATGGGTTGTGGCAGATGAAGCACAGGGACTTGCATGTGTGGAAGATGAATACAATACTGTAAAACTTGCAAACATTAAGACAAAAGCAATCCGTATGACTATGGAACCGGAGTTTATGAACGACGGAGATCCTGCACACGGTGTCGGAGTGATTGAATGGAAGGTCTATGGCAAATATGCAGAGGACAAGCCGGAAACAGTAGATAAGACAGCATTAGATGCAGTGATCAGGGAAGCCGAGTCACGAGCAGAAAAAGATTATACAAGTGACAGTTGGGAGACATTTGCAAGAGTACTCGAATCTGCGAAGGCAGTTCAGAAAAATGAGTCTGCAACACAGGAAGAAGTAGATAATGCAACAGCACTTCTGACAGAGGCAATGGATAATCTGGAGCCGGTAAAAGAAGAACCGGTAAAAGAAGCTGACAAAAAAGAACTGAAGAAAGCAATAGCCAATGCAGAGAAATATACGCGTGTAGACTATACAGAAGAGTCATGGAATGATTTCCAGACAGCACTTCAGGCAGCATATCTTGTAGATAATAATACGGCAGCAACACAGAAAGAAGTTGATGATGCACTTCAGGCACTTCAGACAGCAATAAAGAATCTTAAGAAAGTTCAGGAAGAAGTGAAGAAAGATGATATCAGAAAATACATTGAAAAAGCACAGAAACTGAACAAAGAAGATTATACAAAAGAAAGCTGGGATGCACTTCAGGAAGCGCTGAAAGAAGCAGTAGAAGCTGCAAATAAAGACGATGTAACACAGGCAGAGATTGATCAGAAGACAGAAGCTCTGAAACAGGCAATAGGTAATCTTAAAAAAGCAGACGGAAAAGATACAGGAAAAGATAATAATAAGAATAACGATAATAAGGGTAATGGACAGAATGTCAGCAATAATAATGCAAACGGAAAGAATCCGAAAGGCGGCAATCATAAGAATGTTGGAAAGAACAACAAGAATAATAATGGAAATGCAGCCAAAACCGGAGACACCATGCCAGTAATCCCAATCGCATCTGCTGTAGCAGCATTTGCAGTGATCGCTGAGATTATCAGAAGACGTATCAAGAATCGTTAGTACAAAAAGCGGGAAGCATTTGTTTCCCGCTTTTTTTGTTGCCATGCATTCGTAAGGAGCTGCCGGGGGCAGGTCCTGTAGATCGTAAAATTCATTGTCTTGTGAACCTTGACAAAATAACTCTTACGGGGGTATAATATGCTTTACCTAAAGAAAGACAGTCTGCAAACCAGAAAAGCATTACAATCAGGGCTTGTACTGGTTTCGACGGGGGTCTGGAAGTTGGAGAAGCCATCCGTAGCGGGACACTACGTTAAAAGTTCCACTTAAATATAAACGCAGACAATACAGAATTAGCGTACGCAGCCTAATTAGGCCGCAGTCGGCCCCGGATCATCCGCTGTTCGGGTCACCGGCTTCAAACAGGCGGAGCACTTCGTTTCCAAAGCTTTGAGGGAATGGAAGAATTTATGAAGCTACTAAAGTGGGGAACCTGTCATTAGGTGCCGCATGGAGGGAATGTTAATATAATGACTGTGATGGGAGATGCTCGAATGGATGGGCTTTCGGACGCGGGTTCAACTCCCGCCAGGTCCACTGATATCCTGAAATTTTTGAAAGAATCAAAGATTTCAGGATATTTTTTTTGCGCTTTTTTGGTGGAAAATCAACAGTGAAAATAAATGATAATAAATATCAATATCAAAAAAAGAATTGAAGCAGAAAAAAACATATGGTACATTTATTGAGTTAGAAGAGTGAAATTGAAAATAATACAGACTAACTATTGGTAGATGAAAATAACTATAGATATAGAGGATAAAGAATGAAAAGAAAGATTGTAATAGCCATTTTATGTGCGGCGGTGTCAATGGGAACCGTTGGATGTGGAAACAGTACGGCATCCGCCAAGAAAACACAGACGCAGACAGATAAAAAAGAAGATTCCAAAAGTGAAAATTCCGAAAAATCCAGTGAAGAAAAGCAAAGCCGCGATATATTTGCGATGGATACGTATATGACGGTAACAGCATATGGAGAGCATGCATCTGAAGCAGTAGATAAAGCTGAGACAGAGATCAAACGGCTGGATGAAATGTTGTCTACCGGAAATGAAAACAGTGAAGTGTACAAATTAAATCAAAACGGGGAAGCGGTTGTTTCGGATGACACGGCGTACTTGTATGAACGCTCTGAAAAAATATATAAACAGACAAAAGGAGTATTTGACATATCCATCTACCCGGTCATGGATGCATGGGGATTTACAACGGAGAATTACCGGATTCCTGCGGAGGATGAACTGAGTGCGTTACTGAAGAATGTAGATGCATCGAAGATCCAATATGACAAAAAGACAAAAAAAATCACGTTGCCCAAGAATGTGAAAATTGATTTCGGAGGCATTGCGAAGGGATATACATCTTCAAGGATTATGCAGATTTATAAAAAGTGTGGTGTGACGAGCGGCCTGGTAAGTCTTGGAGGAAATGTACAGCTTCTTGGTGCAAAACCAGATGGAAGTGCATGGAAGGTTGCGGTAGAAAGTCCGGATGAAGACGGAAATTATCTTGGAATCCTGCAGGCAAAGGACAAGGCGGTTATTACATCGGGTGGATATGAGAGATACTTTGAAAAAAACGGGAAGAAATATCACCATATTATTGATCCGGCTACCGGCTATCCGGCAGAGAACGGACTGACTTCGGTGACAATCGTAAGTGATGATGGAACACTTGCGGATGGATTATCTACTTCGCTTTTTATCATGGGAAAAGAGAAAGCAGAGAAATTCTGGAAGAAGTATAGCGATAAATTTGATGTGATCCTGCTTACGGATGACGATCAATTATATGTATCAGAAGGAATTGCGGATGATTTTCAATCGGATTATAAGGTAAACATAATGAAAAAGTAGAGGTGGAAGACATGGATAAAGAAAAAGTGATCAAAAAAATAAAACAGGGTGCACCGGCTACCTCGGCGATTGTAGTTGCAGCCTGTATCGGGGTGTCATTAAGCGGCTATCAGGCACCGGTTTATGAAGCTCAGGCGCAGACGAAAGAGACAAAGACAACGGATGCCGATGAAGCGAAGAAGACAGAAAGCAAGGCAAAAGGTTCTTTTGATCTGGCAGACGGAATCTATAAAGGAACAGGAACCGGTTATGCCGGCGAGGTGACTGTTGCGGTAACGATCAAAGATAAACAGATTACGGCAATCGATATCTTAAGTTCTTCGGACGATGCAGCATTCTTTAACCGTGCAAAAGCAGTGATAGACAGGATCATTGCAGGGCAGACTCTGGATGTGGATGTGGTGTCTGGCGCAACATTTAGCTCTAATGGTATTATCAGTGCAGTGAAGAATGCATTGACAGGAGAAAAAGACAGTGGAGAGACGGGAGAATCCCAGTCCGGAAATGCAGCGGCACAGGGAAGTACACTGTCACTGGCTGACGTACAGGATGCGGCAGCATATAAAGATGGAACCTATTATGGAACAGGAACCGGATTCGGAGGAACTTTGAAAGTTAAGGTTGTGATCAGCGGAGGAAAGATTGCGTCTGTTGAGGTTGTGGAGAATCATGATGACAGCAGTTATCTGAATCGTGCAAAAGCATTGATCGGCAATATTATTTCATCGCAGAGTACAAATGTAGATGTAATCTCCGGTGCGACTTACAGTTCGAACGGAATCAAGAGTGCGGTAAGAGACGCACTCCGTCAGGCTGCAGTAAGCGGAAATTCACAGTCTGTAAATACGAAGACGGAAGATACTTCTAAGACAGAAGACAATACGACTGTTAAAGGCAATTTCCCATATAAAGAAGGTATTTATTACGGAACGGCAGAAGGATACAACGGAGAGATAGAAGTAGCGGTGGTTCTTCAGGATAAATCAATCAAGGCAGTGCTCGTAACAAAGAATCATGATGATGAAAAATTCTTTAACCGTGCAATGGATGTAGTAAAAAATATTATGAAAAAACAGAGTACGGATGTGGACGTAGTATCCGGAGCAACTTACAGTTCAAATGGTCTTATAAATGCAGTGAAGAATGCATTAAAAGAAGCAGAAAAGGTAACAAACGGACAGACAACGGAACCAGATAAAGAAAAAGCTGATACTTCAGAACTTGAAAAAGTGATGAAAGAAGCAGAAGAACTGAAACAAGAGGATTATACGGAAGCAACCTATGCGGTTCTTAAGACCAGAATGGAAGATGCACAGAAGCTGCTTGATACAGATAAGACAGAGATCAGTCAGGAAGATGTAGACCAGGCTCTTGAGAATCTGAACCAGGCACTGGCACTGCTGGAGAAAAAAGACGATGGCGAAGATGATACTACAGTATATAAAAATGGTATCTATGAAGGACGTGCGCTGTGCAGACCAGATGAAGATGAAGATTTCACGGCCTATAATCTGACATTGAAAGTGACGGTGCGGGATGACAAGATCGTTGCTGTTACCGATGTAAAAGGGGACGGAGATTCATCAAATGAC
>ERZ773131.1918-NODE-1918-length-14091-cov-2.886435_pt1 | contig 14091 bp, 8 predicted proteins | sample MGYA00511082_ERZ773131 | MGnify/ENA primary metagenome ERZ773131 (study PRJEB29015, sample SAMEA2737813) | human gut metagenome | biome: human gut; feature: human-associated habitat; material: faeces | place: China | collected 2012 ... | reverse complement strand
ATGGCGTTCATGGACCGTTGGTCCACCGACGAGTATTCCAGTCGCGCGGCGAACGCGGCCATCTACCTGGCCGAGCATGACAGCGACCCGAACCATCTGATCTCCTTCCTGGAGAAGGTCTACGCCGAGGATTTCCAGCCGGAGGAAGGCTCCGCATACAAGTCGGTGAGCGACGCCAAGATCAAGGAGCAGATGATCGCCGCGGGTGTTTCCAAGGATGTTGCGGACAAGGCGTTTGGCCGCGATTATCAGGAATGGCTTGATGCGATCGACACTTACACGCCGAAGCGTTCCGAACTGTGGCATCAGTCCGGCAGCTACAAGGGCAGCATGACCACGCCGACCGTGATCATCAACGGCAAGTATTGGGATATGGACCAGCTGACCACCGCCCAGACGACGGTTAAGGACGGTCTGTTGGAATCGATCGGCCTGAAGGACAGCGAAGTCGGCGTTGCCGGCAAGATGCCGTCCATCGGAGCCAAGAAGGGGCCGATTCCCGTCACCACGGGCGAATAACCCCTTACGGGCAGCCGGCGCGTCTCAACCCGCAATGCTAAGTTGACTGCGGTGGAAGCGCTGGTTATGCTATTCATCGTTCCTCTGTTGTTTTCATAGCAAAAGAGGACATGCCTCCTTAGCTCAGATGGCCAGAGCGGCCGCCTTGTAAGCGGCAGGTCGTCGGTTCGATCCCGACAGGAGGCTCGAACCCGTATGACGGGCTTGGACCTCTTACCATGGGTAAGTGCTCCAGAAGTCTTCCCCCAACTTGAGACTTCTGGCAAAGCGGACGAGGCGTCCCCCAACCTGTCTCGTCCGACCGGGGGGCAGGACATCCCCTTCTCTCCTGCCCCCTTTTTTATTTTTCGCTTTTCGCACCTGCTTTCAAAAATGTGGCGGTATGGATAAAACCATCGGAAAGCACGGCGACCGTTCCAGCTGAGCCGTTACAATAACGGCGTTGTAGGCAGCGCTGAAAAGAGGATAAATGACGAGAAGGTGGACCCCTCGGAGATTCGTGACGCTTCGTCGTGTCCGCGTCATGGCATGCGTGGCCTCATTGACTTTGACTTCGGCGTTGGCGTTTGGTGTGGGCGCGCGCAAATCCGTGGCGTTGACCGTCAATGGGGAGACCACCACGGTGACCACATATGCGATGAGCGTGGACCGTCTGCTGCAGGAGCAGGGCGTGAAAGTCAAAACGCACGACCTGGTGGAATCGACCAGCCCGACCAGCATGCTGAAGAACCATGATGTGGTGAACGTGCAGAGCGCATACCAGACCACCATCACCATCGACGGCCAGGAAGTGCCGTTCTGGACGGTCGCGTCCAGCGCCGAGCAGTTGCTGGACTTCTTCAACCAAAACGAAACCGAAGCGGCGAAAATCACCGTCAATATCAGCAACGTCTACAACAAGCTCACCGGCGGTCTCATCATCAACCAGAAGGGGCCCGTCACCGTCATCGCGGACGGGAAAAGCTCGGTGGCGCCGAACGGCAAGCTGCCCGCTGCCTCCATTCTTGACGCCAAAGGCATCACGTTGGGCAAGGAGGATCGCGTCAGTGTCGAAAAGGACGGCAAGACGACCATTCTGCGCGTCCGCCGCGTGACGCATGGTGAGGAGACCCGCACGAAGGAAGTGCCGTTCGGCACGCAGACCATCATCGACCCGAACCTGCAGCCGGGCGAAGTCACGGTACGGCAGGAAGGCGAAAACGGCGAAATCCAGCAGACGTACGCCGTCACCTACGTGGATGGCGTGAAGGAAAGCGAGACGCTGACCGGAGAGAAGACCACGAAAATCGCCATCGACAAAGTCATTGCGGTCGGACCGGAAAAAACTACGGACGATACCGACAAATCCGACAAATCCGACAACAGCGGCAACGGCAACAGCAACGGCGATAACGGCGATTCCGGCAAGACGGACGACGGCAAGAACGATTCGGGTAAGAACGACTCGAATAAGTCCGATTCGAATAAGTCCGATTCCGACAAAACCGATTCGAACAAGTCGGATTCCTCGGATAAGAACAATTCGAACAACAACTCGAATAACAATTCCAACAACACCGAGAAGGACGATCCGGCACCGACCCCCACACCAACCCCTGCACCGCAGCCGACTCCCGCACCCCAGCCCAAACCGCAGCCCAAACCGCAGCCCACGCCGCAGCCGAGCAATCCTTCCGCAGGCTGCCGCTTGTACCATCCTTCCGCGGCACAGGCACAGGCCTACGCTTCCGGCGCGGCGGCGCAGCGCGGCTGGACCGGCCAGAACTGGACGGATCTGGTCAAACTCTGGAATCGCGAATCCGGATGGAGCTGGAGCGCGGAAAACGTGTATTCGGGCGCATACGGTATTCCACAAGCGTTGCCGGGCAGCAAAATGGCCACGTTCGGCGCGAATTGGAAGGACGATGCCGCCGTGCAGATCGACTGGGGTCTGAGCTACATCGCACAGCGGTACGGCAGCCCGTCCGCGGCGTGGCAGCACTCCGAACAGACCGGATGGTACTGATCCGGCTAATCGCCAACGATTTTCGTACCGGCATGAACGGATAATGAGGGAATGACAGAAGAGGGAATGACGGAAAACGTGAACGAGCATACGCAGGGCCATTTGCTGGGGGCGGCCGACATCCGACGCATCGCCGCCGACGCGGGTATCAGCCCGACGAAGAAATTCGGGCAGAATTTCGTGATTGATCCGGGAACCGTGCGTCGCATCGTGCGCGAGGCCGGCGTGACCGCCGACGACCATGTGCTGGAAGTCGGTCCCGGACTGGGTTCGCTGACGCTGGCGATTCTGGAAACCGGCGCCACGATGACGGCTGTGGAAATCGACCCGCCGGTCGCCGAACGCCTGCCGAAAACCATCGCCGAATTCATGCCGGACGCCGTGGACCGCTTCCGTGTGGTCAACCGCGACGCACTCACCGTCAATCCGGAGAATCTGCCCGATTTCAAGGATGACGATTCCTTCACGCTGGTGGCCAATCTGCCGTACAACGTGGCCACGCCGATTCTGCTCACCCTGTTGGAACGTTTCGACAATCTGGGCACCTTCCTGGTGATGGTGCAGAAGGAAGTGGCGGACCGTTTGAGCGAGAAGCCCGGTTCGAAGATCTACGGCACGCCGAGCGTGAAGCTCGCATGGTACGGCACCGCGGAACGCGTGGGCGTCATCGGCCGCAACGTGTTCTGGCCGGCCCCGAACGTCGATTCCGCGCTGGTGCTGTTCAAGCGCTACCCGGGCGGTCACACCCCCGCCGCGGACAATGCGGACGGTTCCGTGGTGGATCGCGAAACCGTGTTCCGTTTGATCGACGCGGCTTTCGGGCAGCGCCGCAAGACCCTGCACGCCGCATTGAAGAAAATCGTGCCGTCCGAAGCGTTCGAGAAGGCCGGCATCGACCCGACCCGTCGTGGCGAGACGCTCACCATCGACGAATTCGTGGCGTTGGCACGCGCGTTGGATGAGGTGTTCGCGTCATGAGCACCATTGATTCGCCCGCCATCGGAACGGCCACCATCAACGCCGTGAGCGTGGACTGCCCGGCGAAAACGAATCTGACCCTGCATGTGGGCCCGTCGCATGCCGAATGGGGCGGCCGTCATGAACTCGACACCATCTATTGCGCGGTCGGCGTATACGACACCGTCACCGCCACGCGCAAAGCGCCGGGAAGCGGCTTCTCGCTGAATCTCGAGGGCGCGTATCTGGGCGACCTGGCCTCTTCCGGCAGCGATATGCGCCGCAACCACGCCGTGCTGGCATTGTTCGCCATGGCCGAAGCGAGCGGCCATGAGCCGGACGTGGCGTTGAACATCGACAAGCGCATCCCCGTCGGCGCGGGCATGGCCGGCGGTTCCGCCGATGCGGCGGCGACGATTCTGGCATTGAACACGTTGTGGGATCTCGATTGGCCGATCGAACGCCTGCAGGAAGTCGCGGCCACGCTGGGCGCGGACATGCCGTTCTGTCTGACCGGCGGTTACGCGCGCGGCACCGGTTTCGGCGAACGCATCGAACAGCTTGATGACGATGGCGATATCGTACGCGATCTTACGGAACGTGGGTTTACCGGCCATCTGCTGGTCGGCGCATACCGTGCGGAACTGCGCACGCCGGAAGTGTATGCCACATTCGATCAGATCGGTGCCGGCGATGGCGATGAGAACCACCTGCAGAAGGCGGCGGTCTCCCTGCATCCGCGTAGCGGACAGGCGATCGAGGAAGCCTTGCGTGCGGGAGCCAGCCAGGCGTTCGTCTCCGGTTCCGGCCCGTCCGTCATCGCGTTCGTGCCGACGGAGGATGCGGCGGACGCTGTGCAGCGGGCATGGCAGGACAGCCGTTGCGTCGATCGCATCATCGCCACGAACGCCCCAGCCCGACCGATTGTGCATATCACCGCATGACACATATCACCGCATGACAGTAAAGTTGATGGCAATTGGTTTGTTCAAAAGGAATTCGTAAATGACCCAGGCTAACGACGAGCGCGCCGCGCGCAAAGAGTACATTCGCCGCCGTCAGAAGACGGTGTTCAGCATCGTCGGAGCCGTCATGGTGGTCGCCATGGTGGTGTCCCTGCTGTTCTTTTTCCATGTCGGAGGCCTGGGCAACGTCAAGTCGGCCGCCGTACAGCCGAACTACGGCCAGCAGGCACCGTGCCCCATCAAGGAAGCCGACGGCAGCAAGGCCAAGTATGTGGAGAATCGCAACATCACGCTGCGTGTGCTCAACGGCACGAAGTTCTCCGGCTTCGCCAAGGCGGTGAGCGACGCGTTGCAGAACCGCGAGTTCAACCCCCAGACGCCGGACAACTACACCAAGAAGGTGGATCGCACGATGATCGTCTTCGGCAAGAACGGCGTGAATCAGGCGTACACCGTGGCAAGCAATTTCACCGACGCCATGCTGGTTATGGACGACCGTCAGGACCAGCTGATCGACGTCATCGTGGGCGCCACATTCGACAATCTGCAGGATACGAAGAAGGTTCCCGCCGCAGGCAAGGCGATCACCGGCATCCAGGGCTGCGTCGCGGTGGACAAGATGACCGACCTGCCCAAGGCGCCCGAGCATGATGCGGTGAATCCGCAAAGCTGACCGCCAATCGAAATCGATATAGGCAATATGAAAAACCCGCGCTTCCCCAATCGGGAACGCGGGTTCGAGCTGTTCCAAGCACACTGTTCCATGCATGCGGCGAAACCACCGCATGTCAATCGCTATTCGCTCTGCTCCTTGTACCAGCGTTCCAGCTCGGCAACGGCCACGTCACGCTCCACCGGACCGTTATCGAGGCGGTATTCCAGCATGTGCTTGTACGCCTTGCCGACCATCGGGCCTGGTTCGATACTTAGCAGCTGCATGATCTCGTCGCCGTTGAGGTCAGGACGGATCGCGTCGAAGTCTTCCTTTTCTTTCAGGTCGCGTACACGCTGTTCCATCTCGTCCATGGCCGCCGAGAACATCATGGCCTTGCGCTTGTTCTGCGTGGTCGTGTCGGCGCGCGTAAGGCGGTTCAGACGCTCGTACAGCGGGCCAGCGTCCTTGACGTAGCGGCGGACCGCGGAATCCGTCCACGGCTCCTCCACGTAGCCGTGGAAGCGCAGATGCAGGTTGACCAGCTCGCTGACGTCCTCGACCATGTGGTGGTCGAAATGCAGTGCCTTCAAACGCTTGCGTGTCATCTTCGCGCCGACGGCGTCATGACGGTGGAAGCTCACCTTGCCGCCCGCTTCGAAACGACGGGTCTTCGGCTTGCCGATGTCGTGCAGCAGAGCCGCCAGACGCAGCGTCAGGTCCGGGGCCGGCACCGGACCGTCGGGACCGGTTTCGAGGGCGACGGCGCGTTCGATGACGATCATGGTGTGTTCGAACACGTCCTTATGGCGATGGTGCTCGTCGATTTCCAGCTGCAGCGCGGGAATTTCCGGCAGCACGATGTCGGCAAGACCAGAATCGACCAACGCTTCGATGCCGGCGCGCGGGCGATCGGACAGCAGCAGCTTGACCAGTTCGTCGCGCACACGTTCGGCGGAGACGATTTCGATGCGATCGACCATGTCGGACAGCGCTTCGGCGGTTTCCGGCTCGATGCGGAAGCCGAGCTGCGCCACGAAACGCACGGCGCGCATCATGCGCAACGGATCGTCGTCGAACGACTGCCGCGGATCGACGGGGGTACGCAGCACGCCTTTGGCCAAATCGTTCGCACCGCCGAACGGATCGACGAATTCGAGTTCCGGAACACGCAACGCCATCGCGTTGACGGTGAAATCGCGGCGGGAAAGATCGCCTTCCAGCGTGTCGCCGTAATTGACTTCCGGCTTGCGCGAGTCGGGGTCGTACGTGTCGGAACGGTAGGTGGTCACCTCCACTTTCACCTCGGTGCCGTCCTCACGCCTGCGCATCGCGCCGAGCGTGCCGAATTTGCGGCCCATATCCCAGAAGCCATCATGCCCAAAACGGCGCAGAATATGCTCAAACTGCTCGGGACGCGCCGATGTGCAGAAATCCAAATCATGCGATTTGCGATGCAGCAGCAGGTCGCGGACAGGACCCCCGACCAGTGCCAGTTCATAGCCTTCCGCAGCAAACATACGTCCTAATTCAATGGCCTCTGGCCACACTTCGAAGTTCACGCCATACCTTTCAGCACCACAAGTTTTCCGTTTACCAGCATACCGTTACCCCACCTGCACACAGAATTGAGTATGGTTGGAATCATGATTACGCCCGCAGACCTTGCACGCATGCTTGCCCATGCTGCGGACGACCATGCCCAAAATCCGCTGGAACCGGACGAACTGCTGTACACATCGCAGTCGGTTTCGCTGCAGCAGCTGCAACAACTACAGCAATTGCAGCAGCGCACGATCATCACGCCGAGCGCGCCTACGCCGGCGATGATGCCGCGCCGGCGCACCGCGGATGGTCCGACCACGTTCGCATCGCTTGACGCGCAGGAGCTGCCGGTGGTGCGCGAGTATTCGGCGGGCGGGCTGGTGTTCGACGACAAGGGTCGCGTGGCGATCATCGCACGTCATTCACGCAGCGGGCATTTGGAATGGTGCCTGCCGAAGGGACATATCGAAAAAGGCGAAACGCCGCAGCAGACGGCCGTGCGCGAAGTGCATGAGGAAACCGGCATTCTGGGCGAGGTGGTCGATTCCATCGCCACCATCGACTATTGGTTCACCGGTACCAGCCAACGCGTGCACAAGCTGGTGCACCACTTCGCGTTGCGGCAGATCGGCGGCGAGCTGACCGTCGAAGGCGATCCCGACCATGAGGCCGAAGACGCCATTTGGGTGGATTTTGCTGATTTGGACGATGTGCTGAGCTATCCGAACGAACGGAAGATAGCATGGTTGTACGCAAGGAAACTCAACAGACAGGCGTAATAGTGAATCAATCCGCACAACGGCACGTTTCGCGTGGCCTTCGCGCGTTATCATCCATCCTCGCCATGGTATTGACCATGGCGTTGATGTTGTTATACGCACCCACGCCATCGGCAAGGGCCATGGAATCGACCACATCGGCGGAGTCGACGGACGGTATGTTGTCCATCAACTCTTCCACGGCCGTATTGACGGACACCTCCGGATACCATCTGAACGCCACGGTGACCAACACGACCGGACAGGAGATTCCCGCGGGAACGCTGACGCTGGCCATGAACGCCTTCTACACGTTCGTTTCGCGCAACGACATCCAGGATTGGTCTGAAGGCAACGGGCGAATCCCCACCCCGCAATCCGTGGGACAGGCCGATGTGCCCGCGTTGCAGCCGGGAGCCAGCGCCAACGTGAGCATCGACGCGGACGCCCATCAGGAATCGCTCGCGGCCATCAACTCTTGGGGGCCGAAGCCGGTGCTGCTGAGCTATTCCGCCAACGGAACCCCCCTTGCTCAATCGCATACGTTCGTGACGCGCACCGGCGCGGGACTCCACACGCCCAGCACGCCGGCGCTGCACATCACCGTCGCCCAGCCGCTGGCCGCCAACGGGTGGACCACCGACAGCAAGCTGCTTGGACAGCTGGTCGATGAAGGGGGTATTTCCTCCTCGAAACTGGCGAAAATCGCCATGCCCAGCAAGGATGACGACGCACGGCTCAAATCGTTGCAGCAGACCTTCGCCAAGCACGACATGCTGCAGGTCGTAGGAGATCCGACCTACCTGCAGGCGATGGCGATGCCAACGCGGGTCGACGGCATCACCCAGCCCGCATTGTTCGACATGACCGCCTACAGCGCCATGAACAACGCTCCGGCCTACAGCGCAGCCGGTATCAACGACCGTCAATGGTCCGCAGCCAAAGCCCGGAAAACCTATCAATCGGCATTGGGCGACAGCAACGCGGACATCACCGCATACGCGTGGCAGGGCAACGGCAATTGGACCCTACAAGCGTTGACGAAGGCCCGCCAGCAGGGGTACGGCACCGTCATCGCCACGCATGACTTCGAAGAGGACGATGCGGCTACCGTACGTACCGGCAAGACGGTGGTCTCCACCGATGCCGGGGACATCACCGTGCTTTCCGCGCAGAATGTGCTTTCCGGCCTGGCCCAAGGCAAGGCGACCAGTGACGATGCCAACGCCGACAGCGAGGGAACCACGGCCGGCAGATTGGCGCGATTCGTCGCGCAAAGCGCGTTCTACCAGATGGAACAGCCTTATGCGGAACGCAACCTGCTGGTCTGTCTGAACGAGGATTCCGACCCCAGTGTTGTGGACGCGCTGATGAGCGACATCGAGCAGTCGCCGTGGCTGAACCTCACTGACCTTGCCACGTTGAAGGATGCCGACATCTCCGAAGATGCGGCCAGCATGTCAACCGATCTTCCCCAAACGGACGGCCTTACCGATGGCATGCGCAGCGACGTCCAGCAGACTCTGAGCGCGCTGGCGAACTCATCGAGCAACATCAAACGTTTCAATACGTCGATCCTCGTCAAGCCGAACGGAAAAGACGAATCCGACGTCAACACCTGGAGCAGGCAGCTGACGAACGCCCACACCATCATGGCCCTGCACGCGTTGGGCGGCGAAAGCCCTTCCAGAAGCACGATGGCGGAAGGCGCGAACCAGCTCGCGGCCCTGCTGATCAACGGTGTGGCGATCACGCCGACGGAAAGCGTGAACGTGGTCAGCGAAACCGCGAAAATGCCGGTGACCATCAGCAACAGCCACCCGTACCCGGTAAAGGTGAAGGTCTCGTCGCTGACCGATTCCATGCAGATCGTCACGTCCCGATTCGACACCGTGCAGGTGCCGCCCCACGGCGAGGCACAGGTGGCGTTCACCATCCGTGTGTCCACGTCCGGCACCGCCAACGCCACCATCAGCCTGTTCGACAGGAATGGTGCAGCGTTTGGAGCCACGCAGGTCACCCACATCACCAGCGCGCTGCAGATCAGCGACAAGAGCGGTTTCGTCATCATCGGCTTCGCCGTGCTCTTGGGCGCTGTGGGACTGTGGCGTCAATTCAACCGTAAGAAGGATCCCGACGAATGAGTTCTTCCGTTGGCCGTAACTCACTGATCATGGCCTCCGGTACCGCCGCTTCGCGCGTGACCGGCCAAATCCGCACCATCCTGCTTGCCTGGGCCTTGGGCACCACCGGCTATGCCGCCAACGCCTACCAGGCCGGTTCGATGATTCCGCAGGTCATCTACACACTGGTTTCCGGCGGCATCTTCAACGCGGTGCTTGTGCCGCAGATCGTGCGCACGCTGAAATCGAAGGACGCCGAAACCAAGCTCAACAAGCTCATCACCCTTGCCATCACCCTGTTGTTGGGTGTGACGCTGCTCATGGCCGTTGCCACGCCGTTGTTGACCAAACTGTATGTCAACGGCAGCGCCGAAACCATGGCCCTCGCCACCTCCTTCACCTTGTGGTGCATGCCCCAGATCTTCTTCTACGGCCTGTATACGGTGATCGGGCAGATTCTCGCGGCGAAGGACCATTTCGTCACGTATGCGTGGAGCTCGGTCGGCGCGAACATCATCAGCTGCACCGGTTTCGGCGCGTTCATCGCGATGTTCGGCAGAGCCACGGAACGTCCGCTGGACTTCTGGACGCCGACGAAAATCGCGCTGACCGCCGGCACTTGGACGCTTGGCGTGGCGTTTCAGGCGCTGGTGCTGTTCATTCCTTTGACGAGAATCGGCCTGAAATACCGTCCGAAATTCGGCGTTCACGGCATCGGACTGCGTTCGATGGGACCGGTCGCCGCGTGGAGCCTCGGCATCGTCGGCGTCGATCAGATCGTCAACATCATCGTCACCCGCGTGGCCACCAGCGCGCCGTTCAAGGCTTCGGAACAGCTGCATATGAGCCAGTTGGACGTGGCCGGCAACGCCTCGTATCAGAATGCGTACACCATCTACATGCTGCCGTATTCGCTGATCGCCGTGTCCATCGCCACCGCGATCTTCCCGAAAATATCGAAAGCCATCGCGGACCGCAATATCGACGAGGCGCGCAAGGATCTGAGCTCGGCCCTGCGTAATCTCAATCTCATCATGTGCTTCTTCGCAGCGGCGTTCATCGTGCTTCCGTTGCCGATCATCCTCGCACTGCTGCCGTCCATCAGCGCGCGTGAAGCGCTGCTCATCAGCGCGCCGCTCGCCGCTTTGGGCATCGGCCTGCCGCTTTCCAGCTCGTATCTGGTCATCCAACGCACGTTCTACGCGTTCGAAGACGGCAAGCATCCGTTTATTTTCATGGCGATCACCATGACCATCCAGGGTGGCGTCATCATCGCGTCGACGTTCATTCTGCCGCCCACGCAGTGGATCACCGTCATCGGATTGGCGATTTCGGTGAGCTTCATCCTGCCGTATCCGCTGCTCACGCACATGCTCCGCTCCCGTTTCGACGGCGATGTGGACGACAAGCGCATCATCACCGCCTATGCGAAGGCGCGGGTGGCCACGATAGCCGCCTGCGTGATTGGCCTGCTGTGCCGCAACGGCGTCTACCGGCTGGTCGGAGCGCAGATCGGCCCCGACGACGGCACTATGAACTGGGGTCAGGCGGTTCTGTCCGCGATACTGCTCACCATCGTCATCGCCATCGTCTATCTGGCGTGCCTGTGGGCGCTGCGTGCCGAGGAGCTCACTTCGGTCGTGGGCATGCTCGCCGCCCGCATACCAGGGCTTGGCAACAAGCCTAAGTCTGGCGGAACGGCCAGCCCCAACGGTAAACTTGAGCAAAGTACCGCCGAAAACGGCGACCAAGAATAACAGCGTAGGTAGAACAATCGTTACAGAGTTGAAGGAAACCATGAAACCTCAACTGGGAGATACCATCAGCAACCGCTATGTGCTGGTTTCGCCATTGCGCGAGGAAACCGGCTTGCAGGTTTGGAAGGCAAGCGATCACGTGCTTGCCCGGGATTGCCAGCTTTTTATCGTCAACAACCGCAAGGCTTTGCAGGACGTCAATGCGACGGCCTCCATGCTGGCGATTTCCCACGACGCCCATTTCACGCAGGTGCTGCAGCTTCAGCACGTGGGCGAGGTGGCGTTGGTGATCACGCAGCTCGATGCCGGCATGTCGTTGAGCGAGTATCTCACGCAGTCCAGCAAGCCGCTGAGCTTCACCGCGATCCGTTCCATTCTTGGTGAGGTCGTCGAAGCCCTGCACGTGTTGCAGAAAGACAATCTCACGCATTTCTCGATCAGCACGGACACCGTGCGATTGACCCGCAACGGCATTGAAATCGCCGACGCGCCGGTAAGCATCATGCTGGCCGATACTTCGCGCGTGCAATCCGTGGAAAACCAGGAGCAGCTTGCGATTCGCCAGGTCGCTTCCCTGCTGTATTCCCTGCTGACGCGCACGCCGTCGACGCTGTCCACAAACTACCATCTTGACGCGATTTCACCGAACGTGCCGATGGAGTTCCGCGTGATTTGCAAGCGTGGTCTGGATCTCAAGGAGAAGGACGGTTTCCCGACCGTTCCGATGGCCACCATCGCCGAATTGGAGGCGTTGCTGGGCGACTACGAGCCGCTGGCGAAGCTTAACGGCCCCGATATTGCGTTACCGTCCGCGGATTCGGAATGCTCGATTGTGAACGTGCCCCTGCTGCAGATTCTCGAGCAGGATGCCATCGCCTTGCCCGATACGCTGGCTGAAACCGGAAGCATTCCGGAAATGACGTTCGAAGCGCCTGAACCACACACTGATTTCTCCGACAGCAAGGAAGCCTTGGCCAAGGGTATGGCCGCGACCGGCGGTGCCGTGAAATCGCTGTGGAACAACAGCCGCGAACTACTCAGCGAAGAGGACCTCGACGGATCCTCCGAAGATGTGGATTCGCCGTTCTCCTTCCCCATCCGTGTTTCCACGCCGTCGCCGCAGGGCGATTATCATACGGACGATTCGCAATTGGAGAAGACCGGTCGCATTCCGGTGATCGGACCTGACGGACGGGTCATCGAGCCGGGCGAGGAATCCGCACGCGCGTTGAAGGCGGAGCAGGAAGCGATCGACGCGGCATATCAGAACGAAAACGGAACCCCCGTTGCGGTGCCGCCGAGCTTTGCCCCTAAAGCCTCTTCCTCCAGTCCGGCCGAGGTCGCCAATGCCAAATTGTTCGGCAAGCTCACCACCAAGGTCGTGGCCATTGTGGTCGCGTTCATTGTGGTGGCCGTCGCATTGGGATTCGCCATTCATGGTTTGACCAAGAAGCCGGATGACGGCATCACCAATACGAATTCCAACAATCCGTGGCCGGAAATGAACCTTGACGACGTGCCTTTCGGCGATAATGGCGATTCCGGCAATGGCAGCAGCTCCGCCAGCGATGCAAACAGCGATTCCAACAATGCCAACAGCTCCGACAACGGCAGCTCCGATTCCAGCAAGCCGAAGAAAACCACGAAGAAGAGCCATTCCGCCAAGAAGGACGTCGACAAGGTGGTGACTTCGGATAAGAAGGTGCGGAAGGTTCCGGAACCGAAGATGCCGGAGAACACGACTCCGTATGAGATCGACAACCGCCAGTTCCTGTCCAATCCGGACGGACAACAGGGTTACGGTTATTACCTCCACCTCAGCCAGCCCCAGAAAGCGTATCGCATGGTCATCAAGATCCGTTCTTCCGGCGGCCAGGGCTACATTCGCGTGAACGCCAAGTCCAGCCCGAACCAGGGTGAACAGGTCGCCCAGTTCGAGTTCGACGCCAGCGGCACCACCGAAATCAAGTTCAACAAGGCCGTGGAGACCCAGGACATCCTCTTGTGGGTGCCGTTCGACAGCCTTCCCGGCTATCTCCTCGTATAAAGCCACCGCCTCTTCGCGTTTTTTTTCTGCCGTCAGGATTGCCGCCTTCATGGAAACAGCCATCTTCCAGTAGCTGTATCCCGCCGCCTCGCCATCCTTCATCGCCTTTTCCGCTTCGCGGATGGTCTTGTCGCTGTATTTCATGCTGCTTTTGTATTCGCGGATAGCATAGCAGGCTTCGGAAGCGATGAAGAGAGCGGATATCCGAATATTCGCATCCTTCAGTTCCCCGGCGATATCCAAGAGCTTCCTTATTTCCTTTTCCAGCAGTTTCAAATCCTGTTTCCGCGTGCAGTCCATGACCGCCGTCACCTGCTGTTTGAACCGGTTCTCGGGCGCAATCAGGTCGTTACCGGCATCCGCCCGCGCCATCCGGTTATGCAATGCCGCCGCCATGTCAAAACGGGGACGTATGTGGACCACCTCCGACGACTCGTCCAGAGCGACATTTCTGTCCTTCTTCAAATACAGGGCATGTTGTGATGTCATATTTGCCTTCCATCTCCGGCATGTAATCTTTGAAACGGCTCATATACCACATAGCTTTCGGGAAGGAAGCAATCTTGCCGTCCATGATGTTGGAGAAACCAGCTTCAAGGTCAACATGTCCGTCTGTGGATACCATTGCGATTCCATCGTTTAACCAGTTCTGCTGCATTGTGAGCATTTCTTTTACGGAATCAAGCTGTACGTTTACAGTTCCGTCCGGACCGCCTGTCCAGTCTTCACCGTTCTCAGCCATTGCAAGCCACATCCAGTCAAC
>ERZ773131.1913-NODE-1913-length-14106-cov-4.009181_pt1 | contig 14106 bp, 18 predicted proteins | sample MGYA00511082_ERZ773131 | MGnify/ENA primary metagenome ERZ773131 (study PRJEB29015, sample SAMEA2737813) | human gut metagenome | biome: human gut; feature: human-associated habitat; material: faeces | place: China | collected 2012 ... | reverse complement strand
TCCCCATGTGAGAGTAGGACACCGCCAGGTAGTGAATGTAGAACCCCGAGCTGAATGGCTTGGGGTTTTTTGTTTATGGATTTTTCAATATTTTAGCAAAGCGTTGATTCTATGATACAATCACTACCGTAATTTTAATAAAACAAGAGAAAATATGACCGCACTTAATGTATTAATTTATCCAGATGATCACCTAAAGATTGTTTGTGAGCCAGTTGCTGAAGTCAATGATGACATTCGCAAAATTGTAGATGATATGTTTGATACGATGTACCAAGAAGAAGGCATTGGTCTTGCCGCTCCACAGGTAGATATCTTGCAGCGTATTATTACGATTGATATTGAAGGTGACAAACAAAATCAATTAGTGTTGATCAATCCAGAAATTTTGGCTTCTGAAGGTGAAACAGGTATTGAAGAAGGTTGTTTATCTATCCCTGGATTCCGTGCTTTAGTGCCTCGTAAAGAAAAAGTCACGGTAAAAGCGTTAGATCGTCATGGAAAAGAATTTACGCTTGATGCAGATGGTTTATTAGCAATCTGTATTCAACATGAGATCGATCATTTGAACGGCATTTTATTTGTGGATTATCTTTCACCGTTGAAACGTCAACGTATCAAAGAAAAATTAGTGAAATATAAAAAACAAATTGCAAAACAATAATCAAAAGTGCGGTATAAAATGACCGCACTTTTCCTATCAACGCCATAACGTAGAACATTATGAAACCATTGAATATCATCTTTGCCGGTACGCCGGACTTCGCAGCACAACATCTTGCTGCACTTTTAAATTCTCGTCACAATATTATTGCTGTTTATACGCAGCCAGATAAACCGGCTGGTCGCGGTAAAAAATTGCAGGCTAGTCCTGTAAAGCAATTAGCAGAACAACATCAAATTCCTGTTTATCAACCAAAATCCTTGCGTAAAGAAGAAGCACAAGCAGAGCTTAAAGCGTTAAATGCTGATGTAATGGTTGTTGTTGCTTATGGTTTGATTTTACCTCAAGCAGTGTTGGATATGCCTCGTTTAGGTTGTTTAAATGTGCATGGCTCTCTCTTACCTCGTTGGCGTGGCGCCGCACCTATTCAGCGCGCTATCTGGGCTGGTGATAAGCAAACCGGTGTGACGATTATGCAAATGGATGTGGGTTTAGATACTGGTGATATGTTACACAAAGTGTATTGCGATATTGATGCACAAGAAACTTCTGCTTCGCTTTACCATAAATTAGCTGAAATTGCGCCGTCTGCATTGATTGATGTTTTGGATCATTTGGAAGAAGGGAAATTTATTGCAGAAAAACAAGATGATAGCCAAAGTAACTATGCAGAGAAACTTTCCAAAGAAGAGGCTAAATTAGATTGGTCGCTATCGGCAGCCCAGCTTGAACGTAATATTCGCGCGTTTAATCCTTGGCCGATAAGTTTTCTACAATTAACCGATGAACAAGGTAATGAACAAACCTTAAAAGTTTATTCTGCTGCCGTGTTGCCACATGTAGATAAACCAGCTGGGACGATTTTAAGTATCGATAAAAAAGGTATCCAAATTGCCACGAAAGAAGGCGTTTTAAATTTATTGCAACTTCAGCCCGCAGGCAAGAAACCTATGTCTGTGCAAGATTTTCTCAATGGTCGAGCTGATTGTTTCCAAGTTGGTAAGGTTCTAAACTAATGGTATTTCAACGCAAAAAAACGGGAAAATCGACCGCACTTTCGGTACGCGCTATCGCTGCTCAAGTGATTTTGCAGGTTTTAGATCAGGGTAAGTCCTTATCAACGTTACTTCCAGAAGTGCAATCGCAAGTAAAACCACAGGATTTGCCTTTATTACAGGAAATCACCTTTGGTATTTGTCGCGTATTGCCTCGTTTAGAAAATATTATAAAAAAACTATTAGATAAGCCATTGAAGGGTAAGACCCGTATTGTACATTGCTTGTTATTAGTAGGATTGTACCAATTACTTTATATGCGTGTGCCCGCTCATGCTGCAGTGGATGAAGTAGTGAATGCCACAAAATCATTAAAATCGGACAGTTTCCGTGGTTTAGTTAACGGTGTATTGCGTCGTTTCTTACGGGAGCAAGAAGAGATTCTTGCTGTAGTCGATAAGCATTGGCAAACGCTTCATCCTGAATGGTTTGTGAATAAAATCAAAAAAGCTTATCCGAATTGGCGTGAAATTATTGAGGCGAATAACCAAAAGCCACCAATGTGGTTACGGGTCAATCAACAGCAAAATAACACGAAAACTTACCGCACTTTGTTGGAAAAGCAAGAGATAGCAGCATTTGAATGTGATAATCCACATGCTCTGCGCTTAGCTCAACCACTTTCTGTCTCAAAACTACCAAATTTTGAACAAGGCGCAGTGACAGTTCAGGATCTCAATGCCCAATGGTCTGCTTTATTGCTTGAGCCACAAAATGGTGAATTAATTTTAGATGCTTGTGCAGCGCCTGGTGGGAAAACTACGCATATTTTAGAAATGGCGCCACAAGCGAAAGTGATTGCACTTGATGTCGAAGCGCATCGCTTAAAACGTGTCGAAGAAAACCTTTCTCGTTTAAATCAACAGGCGACAGTTGTTTGTGGCGATGCGACCGAGCCTGAAAAGTGGCTCTCAGAAATAGGTTTAAGTGGTGCATCCTTTGATCGTATTTTATTAGATGCACCTTGCTCAGCAACGGGCGTGATTCGTCGTCATCCAGATATTAAATGGTTACGTCAAGAAACGGATATTGCTCAATTGGTTGCCTTGCAAGGACAAATTCTAAAAGCGCTTTGGGCAAAATTAAAACCTAATGGTATTTTGCTTTATGCGACTTGCTCGGTGCTTCCCGATGAGAACAGTCAGCAAATACAGCATTTTTTAGCTGAAACACCCGATGCAGAATTAATGACATTGCCGTTTGAACAAGCGGAAAATACGATTGGAATCCAATTCCTGCCACAAGAGAATTGCGGTGATGGGTTCTATTATGCAAAATTGAGAAAATGGTCAGCTTAAATGAATTTGCCTTTAATTGATGTCGTCATTCCTTGCTATAACACTGAACAAACACTTGTTCGTGCAGTAGAGTCTGTGTTTCAGCAAAATAATCTTGGTCACCTTTGGCTGATTGATGATGCATCGACAGATAATACATTTGCATTAGCCTTACAGCTTGCAGAGCAATATCCAAACAGAATTTCTATCGAGCAATTGCCAAAAAATAGCGGTGTCGCAATGGCTCGAAATTGGGGCGCAATGCTCTCTGCTAAAAGTGCGGTCGATTTTGTCGCATTTTTAGATGCGGATGATGCATACGAACCTGGTGCATTGGAAGTGGCTGCGGCAACCTTTCATTTTCAGACAGATACTTCAGTCGTAAGATTAGCATTAAAGCCGATAAATTTAGCCCAACGTTATGCAGAACACCCTAATTTTGATCAGGCATGGCAATATATGCGCATGACCTGCGGGGGAAATATCGTTTTCAATAAAGCTTTTTTCTTAGCGTGTGGCGGATTTCCAACACATCAATTATTCCGAGAGCTCGGCGGTGAAGATGGAGCCTTGGGCATTGCAACCACTAAAACGGCAAAAGTAGCCACATTATTTGAAGATGTAGGTGTTCTGCATTTTTGTCGTGAAGGCATGCATGCGGAGCGTTTACTCGATGGCCTGTTATTTGGTAAACAAGATCCAGCGATTACAGCCGAAAAAATGGCAGAAGCTGAACAAGTCACATCGACTATTTGTCGCCGTATTGAGGCATTAAAGTGCGGTCTAAATTCAGCTGAAATTGGCATCCGACCTTTGGTTGTGGAGAGAACAGAATGAAAATAATCATCTTAGGTGCAGGGCAAGTAGGCACAACACTTGCGGCAAATTTAGTGAGTGAAGATAACGATATCACACTGGTAGATAATGAATCTCAACATTTGCAGAATTTGCAAGATAAGCATGATTTACGCGTAGTTAAAGGTTCCCCTTCTTCACCCAAGGTTTTACGTGATGCGGGCGCCGCTGATGCAGATTTGATGATTGCCGTAACAGCATCAGATGAAATTAATATGATTGCTTGCCAGTTGGGATATACCCTTTTCAATACCCCAACACGTATTGCGCGTATTCGTAATGCGGAATATTTGCGTGAGAAAGATAAATTATTTAATAATGAAAACGTACCCATCGATCATCTTATTTCACCAGAAAATTTAGTTACGGATGAGATTACGCGTTTAATTGCTTATCCAGGCGCGTTGCAAGTGGCACATTTTGCCAATAATCGAATTAGCATTGTGGTTGTAAAAGCCTATTACGGTGGTCCGTTAGTGGGCTATGCACTATCTGCTTTTAAAGAGCATATGCCACACATTGATTGCCGAATCATTTCGATTTTACGTAATGATAGATTAATTCGTCCGCAAGGCTCGACCATTATTGAGGCAGGCGATGAAATTACCTTTATTTGTGCGACGGAACACATTAAAGCGGTGATGAGTGAGTTGCAACGCCTTGAGAAAACCTACAAACGTATCATGATCGTTGGCAGTGGGAATATTGCCTCAGGTGTAGCAAAACAGTTAGAAGATAAGTATCAAGTAAAACTCATTGAGCGCGATGGAGAAAAAGCGAAAGTTTTAGCTGAAAGACTCTCTAAAACCCTGGTTTTCCATGGGGATGCTTCTGACCAAAATTTGCTTTTTGAAGAGCATATTGAGAGCGTCGATGTCTTTTTATCTCTAAGTGCGGATGATGAAGCAAATATTATGTCGGCGTTACTGGCAAAACGCTTAGGGGCTAAAAAAGCCATGGTGCTTATTCAACGCATGGCATATATCAATTTGATTCAAGGTGGAACCATTGATATTGCGGTTTCACCACAACAGGCAACAATCTCAGCTTTATTAGGACATGTGCGTAAAGGGGATATCAAAAGTGTGGCCTCTTTGCGTCATGGTACCGCGGAAGCCATTGAACTTGTTGTGCATGGCGATGCGACCACATCCAATGTGGTTGGAAGACAAATTGGCGATATCAAGCTGCCTGTAGGGGCAATGATTGCGGCAATTTTACGTAAAAATGAAGTAATCATTACTCGTCGTCAGGTTGTTATTGAAGAAGGCGATAATGTGATTGTTTATATTAATGACAAGAAATCCGTGTCAGAAATTGAAAAATTATTCCAACCAAGTGCATTTTTTATTTAAATAACAGTTTACTTTTTAATCTGAAAACCTATAATACGCACTCTTTTAATTTTTTAAACCAACACAAAAGGAAATTTTATGAGCTTTCTTAAAGAATTCCGCGAATTTGCAATGCGTGGCAACGTAGTAGACATGGCAGTCGGTGTGATCATCGGTGGTGCTTTTGGTAAAATCGTGAGCTCACTTGTAGCTGACGTAGCAATGCCTGTATTAGGTATTTTAACTGGTGGTGTGGATTTCAAAGATTTAAAAATCACATTAGCAGAAGCAGTAGGTGAAACCCCAGCAGTAACCTTAAACTACGGTGTATTTATTCAAAACGTTTTTGATTTTATCATCATTGCATTCGCAATCTTCATGATGATCAAAGGTATTAATAAAGTGAAAAAACCAGTAGAAGAAGTGAAAGGCCCTTCACAAGAAGAATTACTTACTGAAATTCGCGATTTATTAAAAAAACAATAAGAATTTGATCTAAATAAAAAAAGGTTGGTATTTTACCAACCTTTTCTTTTACCTAAAATTTAAGCTTTTAATAATAATGCAACAGCCTCGCAAGCAATACCTTCACTTCTACCTGTAAAGCCAAGTTTTTCTGTTGTGGTTGCTTTAACATTGACTTGCTCAATATCACAATGTAAATCTTCCGCAATTTTCGCTCGCATTGCATCGATATGCGGACGCATTTTAGGGGCTTGTGCAATAATGGTCACATCCACATTACCTACTTTATAGCCTTTTTCTTGTACTTGGCGGAATGCTTCTCGTAATAAAACACGGCTATCTGCATTTTTATATTGCATATCGGTATCGGGGAAGAGTTTACCGATATCTCCTAATGCTGCTGCACCTAATAAGGCATCCGTTAAGGCATGTAAGGCGACATCACCATCAGAATGGGCAATAAATCCAGTATGGTAAGGCACTTTAACGCCACCAATAATTAAAGGGCGATCTTCGCCAAAGGCATGAACATCAAACCCATGTCCGATTCGTATCATAGCGTTTTCCTTGTTAAATAAAATTCGGCTAAAGCTAAATCTTCTGGACGCGTGACTTTAATATTATCACTTCGTCCTGCCACTAAGTGCGGTTGAAATCCGGCTAGTTCCATAGCAGAGGCTTCATCTGTAATATTGGCGCCTTGAGAAAGCCCCTGTTTAAGTGCATTTCTTAATAGATCGCAACGGAAAAATTGAGGCGTCTGAGCAAGCCAGAGTTCAGTGCGATCTTCTGTTTTAATAATATTTTGTTGTTTATTCGCGCGTTTAATCGTATCGACCGCTGGAATAGCTAAAATAGCACCTTGCTCATCATCGATTTGGAGCAATTTATCTAAATCTTGATGTGTTAAACAAGGTCTGGCTGCATCATGCACCAACACCCAAGCATGGTCATTTTTTATCGCGTTGAGTCCATTTAGAACTGACTCAGCTCGTGTTTCTCCCCCTTCAACTAGGGTGATATTTTGATGAGGGAATAAGGTAATTTCAGAAAGATAGGGATCATTTTTTCCCACCGCAAGGATAACGTGATTGATTGCAGTATGGGATAGAATGACTGAGAGCGTATGTTCCAGAATCGTCTTGTCTAGGATTTTTAGATATTGCTTCGGTTTGTTTGCCTGCATACGGCTTCCAACGCCTGCAGCAGGAATGACGGCAATAATTTCGCGGCTCATTATTTATGCTCTTTGACGATGTGATAGAACACTTCGTTTGGTTTGACCATATCATGGCTCATGCGTGCACGCTCTTCAATCGATTCAAAGCCTTTTGTTAATCCTTGAATTTCGGCGGAAATCATTTGATTTCTTTGTGAGAGCTTTTCATTTTCAGCTTTATTCTCTTTGATTTGATCTTCGACATCTTTGTAGTCAAAATAGCCATTTTTACCAAACCAAAGATCGTACTGAAATAGCACGAGAATACCCACTAAAATTCCAATGAAAAGACGCATAAATTACCTATTATTTCTGAAAACTGGGGATAGTTTACCGTGAAATACAGCGAAATGCGATGAAAAAGTGCGGTTAAAAAATAAGATGATTTTTGAAGTGATTTCATCGGGCTTGTTAGATTACTTCAGAATGAAAAATGTGATCTATCTCACAAATTAGTTATAAACTTTGATAAATCTATAGTCACTGCCCAAATAGGCTTGCTATACTTTTGTCTGTCATTATGACTTTTTAACAGAAGGAACAATCAATGAAAACAACATTAAAACTTACCGCTATTGCAGCGATGTCAGCATTTATTTTAACGGGTTGCGCGACTCAAAATAAAAGTGCAGAAGCTGATGCACAGCTTCAACAACAAGCGGTATTAGGTCTAAACTGGATTCAACAATCAGGTGAATACCAAGCCCTTTCTTACCAAGCATACAATGCGGCAAAAGTAGCATTTGATCACGCTAAAGTGAAAAAAGGTAAGAAAAAAGCCGTTGTGGTGGATTTAGATGAAACCATGTTAGATAACAGCCCTTATGCAGGTTGGCAAGTTCAAAACAACAAACCATTTGATGGCAAAGACTGGACTCGTTGGGTAGAAGCGCGTCAATCAGGTGTTGTACCAGGCGCAGTAGAATTCAATAACTATGTAAATACCCACGGCGGTAAAATGTTCTACGTTTCTAATCGTAAAGAAAGCAATGAAAAAGCAGGTACGATTGATGACATGAAACGTTTAGGTTTTAATGGTGTTGAAGATTCAGCGTTTTACTTGAAAAAAGATAAATCACCAAAAGCAGCACGTTTTGAAGAAATTGAAAAACAAGGCTATGAAATCGTCGTTTATGTGGGTGATAACCTCGATGACTTCGGCGATGAAATCTACGGTAAACAAAATGCAGAACGTCGTGATTTCGTGGCACAAAACAAAGCGAAATTTGGTAAAACATTCATCGTTTTACCTAACCCGAACTACGGCGGTTTTGAAGGTGGTTTAGCGAAAGATTACTTCAAAGGCGATTCAAGCAGCAAAGTGAAAGCACGTTTAGATGCGATTAAGGCTTGGGATGGTAAATAATTCCCTTTTTTAGATAAAGTAACACCCGCAGAGATGCGGGTGTTTTGTTTTAGTCGAAAAGTGCGGTCTATTTTCGCATCATTTTTTCTTTATGCGCTGCGAAGTCACCACCTTTAGCAAGCATGCGAAGCTGTAAGATAACGCGTTCTTTTAACAAATCTTGTTCAGCTTTGGTCATATCTAATGCATTGGAGCCCGCCGTGAATACGATGGTTACCATGCCTTCTGCTTGTACATAAGAGACATATTGAGAGTAGTGATTTTTCTTCGCAATGTATTCAGCTAATTCATCGACAAAGTGTTTGATTTCACGAGCTGCTGCAGTACGGAACGCTTGAGAGGTTCCCGAACTTTCACGTAAAAGCAAACGGAACACGTTGGTGCTGTGAGTGATAAATTCAAAAAAGGTTTCAACAGAAACACGGATGACACTGCCACCTGCATCAATACGCTTACGCGCTTGACGCATTAATTGGCGAAGTGTTAAGCCGGCTTCATCTACCATTTCTAATCCGAGCTCATCCATATCGCTAAAATGGCGATAGAAAGAAGTTGGTGCAATACCTGCTTCACGCGCAACTTCACGTAAACTTAAATTAGAAAAGCTTTTTTCTGCACTCAACTGATTGAACGCTGCGTCAATTAAGGCTCGACGGGTTTTTTCCTTTTGAATCGCTCGAACGCCTGCCATTTGGTTTTCCTCAGTCTATGATGAATTATTTTTTATTCGCTAAAATTGATTTCACTTGTTCACTGATTGCGCTTGCAACACGTTCATAACGATTACGTAATGGTGATCCAGGACGATAAACCAGAGTAATAGTTCGAGCCGGTTCGGGCGAATGGCAAGGAATATATTTTACCCCTTTACGTGTACCTTCATTTAACACCGCAAGTTCTGGCATAAAGGTAATACCTGCATTGGCTGCCACCATATTACGTAAGGTTTCCAGACTCGTTGCTTGGAAGTGAGAGTCCTCTTTCGCTCCTGCCGTAAAACAATAATCTAACGCTTGATTACGTAAGCAGTGCCCATCATCTAGCATAAGCATTTCTTGCCCTTTTAAGGTATTCATGGCAATTTTGCTTTCTGACGCCCATGGATGCTGTTCTGAAACTGCTAGTAACATTTTTTCATCAAAAATGGGTACTTCGATAAACGCTTCCGTTTCGGGTACGCGAGCGACAATCGCACAATCTAAACGGCCAGTTTCTAATTGTTCTAATAGTTGGTGAGTTTGGGCTTCGTAAAGAAAAACTTCTAAATCTGGGAAAGTTTCTTTCAATGTTGGTACAATATAAGGAAGTAGGTAAGGACCAACTGTTGGGATTAATCCAATGTGTAATGGACCTGTCATTTCTTTACCTTGATTGCTTGCCATTTCTTTAAGTAATTTTACTTCACGTAATACAGTGCGAGCTTGCTCAACAAGTAACATACCCGATTGTGTGAAGAGCACTTTACGGCTAGTACGTTCAAGTAAAATAATGCCTAACTCATCTTCGAGTTTGCGGATTTGACCACTTAAAGTGGGTTGGCTAACATTGCAAGAATCCGCAGCACGACGGAAATGTTTGAATTCAGAAAGGGCAACTAAGTATTCTAAATCACGAATATTCATAGGGTTCTCACTTTATAGAATATGTCAATTAAAAGGATAGAATTAATTGATTGTAACTATATCACAAAACTTTCTATAATGCCTACCAAGTTTTTAAGGCAAATTCATTTAACTCACAGAGGAGACACATTATGTCTAATATGGAAGGAAAAAAAGTCCCACAAGTTACATTCCGTACTCGTCAAGGTGATCAATGGGTTGATGTGACTACATCTGAATTATTTGATAACAAAACAGTTGTTGTTTTCTCATTACCAGGTGCATTCACGCCAACTTGTTCATCTTCTCACTTACCACGTTATAACGAGCTTGCGCCCGTTTTCAAACAACATGGTGTAGATGATATTTTAGTTGTATCAGTAAATGATACGTTTGTGATGAATGCTTGGAAAGAAGCTGAAGAAGCACATAACGTAAAATTCATTCCGGATGGTAACGGTACCTTCACTGAAGGTATGGGCATGTTAGTTGGAAAAGATGATTTAGGTTTTGGTAAACGTTCTTGGCGTTATTCTATGCTCGTGAAAAATGGCGTAGTGGAAAAAATGTTTATTGAACCAAATGAACCAGGCGATCCATTTAAAGTATCTGATGCCGATACCATGTTGAAATACATTGCACCAAATTACCAAGTGCAAGAATCAATCGCCATCTTCACTAAACCAGGCTGCCCATATTGCGCGAAAGCAAAACAACTTTTACGCGATAAAGGTTTAAGCTTTGAAGAAATCGTATTAGGTCACGATGCAACAATCGTGAGTGTACGTGCAGTTTCTGGTCGCTCAACTGTGCCACAAGTATTCATTGGTGGTAAACACATCGGTGGTAGCGACGATTTAGAAAAATACTTTGCATAATTGATTGCTAGGTAGGAAATTTTTTATATTTTGATTATTAGGAACATAATGTAAAAGGGAGCGAAAGCTCCCTTTTTTGTTGTCTATTGTCTTGTTATGTTCTTAAGCGTTAAAACCAATGTAGCAAACTGAGATTAAAACGACATAAAAAACGACCGCACTTAACAGTAATAATCTTACGGCGAGTTTTGGTTTATGTTGATGCAATTTATAAAGTAAACGCGCAATCAAAACCAAAACAAAGGGATAAATCCAAAAGATAATCGAGAAAAGATCGATCTGAAAATCGCTCAGTGTAGGGTTTTTCACAAAAGAAGTAGAAAGCAAAGATGCCATAGGCCACAGTAAAATGGGTAAACAAAATGCCGCAATTCCCCAAGCGAAGCCGCTAAATCCTGTCGGCATAGTTTGTTTTTTCATAATGAACCTTATATGATGAACAAAAATTAAATGAAAAAGGAATATAGCAAATGCAGCCTTTATTTGGTAGCGAAACTGATGGGATTCAAGAGAGAAAATTGGTGAAACGTTTATTAAGAAAGAAAAAAATCACGTTTATTTTGACCGCACTTTGTGCGTTAGTGATGCCACTTCAAGGCTTATATTGGTTGGGAAAACGTGCAAAATCACCGTTAGAACCGCAAAGTTCTCAGTGGTTTTATGAGATTAGTGAACGTTTGAGAAAACAACATGAAAGTTTGCCAACTGTGCAAGATAAACCGACATATCAGCACTTGGCAGAAGTATTACGAAAGGCACAGCAAAAATTAGACAAAGCATTTTGGCAGGAAATCTAGCCAATGCTTCAAATTTAATTGACGCAAACGTTTTCCTTTTGTTGTTTTTTATGTAAAATACTGCGGTCGCAATGGCGACCCTTTTTAATTGAGAGACTATTTAATGATTGATTACATTATCATTGGCATCATCGCATTTTCGATTATCGTGAGTTTATTACGTGGGTTTGTGCGAGAGGTGATGTCCCTTGCAAGTTGGGTCGTTGCATTTATTGTCGCTAGCCAATTTTATCCTTATCTCGCCACTTATCTTACTCAAATCGAATCTGACTACGTGCGTAACGGCACCGCAATCGGCATTTTATTTGTTTTAACCTTAATCGTAGGTGGCATTGTTAATTATGTGATTAGCCAATTAGTGGATAAAACAGGACTTACCGGAACAGATCGTGTTCTCGGTGCGGCATTTGGCTTAATTCGTGGCGCGTTAATCGTTGCTGCGATCTTATTCTTCTTGGATACCTTCACTAACTTTGAACAAACCGATTGGTGGAAAGAATCAAAATTAATTCCTCATTTCGGCTTCATTATTGAATGGTTCTTCCAACAACTACAAGCAAGTTCTAGTTTTTTAAACTCAACTTTTAAACAATAAGGTAGTCAATCAGTATGTGTGGAATTGTCGGTATCGTTAGCCAAAATCCGGTTAATGAATCCATTTATGCAGCATTAACGTTATTACAGCATCGAGGTCAAGATGCGGCGGGGATTGTCACAATCGATGATGAAAACCGCTTTCGTTTGCGTAAGGCTAATGGTCTTGTAAGCGATGTATTCAGACAAGAACATATGTTACGTTTACAAGGTCATGCAGGCCTCGGACATGTACGTTATCCAACCGCCGGCAGTTCAAGTGTATCTGAAGCGCAGCCTTTCTATGTTAACTCACCTTATGGTTTAAGCCTTGTTCACAATGGTAACTTAACCAATTCAGACGAATTAAAAGATAAATTATTTAAAGAAGCACGTCGTCACATAAATACTAATTCGGATTCAGAACTTCTTCTCAATATTCTTGCAAATCATTTAGATAGAGTGAATAAATACCATCTCGATCCGCAAGATATTTTTAATGCAATTCGTGCGACACACAAAGATATCCGTGGTGCTTATGCATGTTTAGCCATGATTATTGGACATGGCATGGTAGCATTTCGTGATCCGTTTGGTATTCGTCCACTCGTGTTAGGTAAACGAGAAGAAAACGGCTCTGTAGAATATATGTTTGCCTCTGAAAGTGTGGCATTAGACGTCGCAGGTTTTGAATTAGTGCGTGATGTTGCGCCAGGCGAAGCGATTTATGTGACCTTTGATAGCCAGCTTTATGCTGAGCAGTGTGCAGAAAGTGCGGTCTTAAATCCGTGTATTTTTGAATACGTGTACTTTGCTCGTCCTGACTCGACGATAGATGGTGTGTCTGTCTATGCCGCACGTGTTCACATGGGTGAACATTTAGGTAAAAAAATTGCAAAAGAATGGGTTGATGAAGCAGATAATATTGATGTGGTGATTCCTGTACCTGAAACTTCAACAGATATTGCTTTACAGATTGCAAAAATTTTAGGCAAACCTTATCGTCAAGGTTTTGTGAAAAACCGCTATGTTGGCCGTACATTTATCATGCCTGGCCAAGCACAACGTATCAGTTCAGTCCGTCGCAAGCTCAATACGATTAAAGCAGAATTCAAAGATAAAAACGTGTTATTAGTCGATGATTCTATTGTTCGTGGTACAACAAGTGCTCGTATTGTTGCTTTAATTAAGGCAGCTGGTGCAAAAGAAGTACATGTACGTATTTCTGCGCCACCATTTATTTCTCCTTGTTACTATGGTACAGATATCGATTCTAAGAAGAATCTGATTGCCTGCAAATATACACAGCAGGAAATCAAAGAACAGATTGGTGCTGATTCCTTAGGATATTTATCTGTTGAAGGTGCAAAGGAAATGGCAAAGAATCCACAATGTGAATTCTGTGTTGGATGCTTTACTGAAAAATATCCTGCACCAATTCCTGTTTCTCAAGAAAAATCACAATTCGAAAAGAAAATTAATGTAAAAGAAGAGGAAAGCGTAGATGAACGTGAAAGAGTTCATGGAGACGCAAAAGAATTCTAATGAAATAGAAAAAGAAGAGGCTGCAACAGCTTTGAACTTTAAACTTGTTCAACTGTTACAGCCTCTTTTTTGAACTATGAACGTTTTACAACTGCTTTTTTTCCACAAAAAGCGATTCCAATTTTTACTATAGAGTGAACTTGTGCATCTAATAGTTCTGTATCATATTTCTTTTCTTCAATTTGCTTTAAGGCAGAATCAGCCAGAGATTCTAAATCAATATGTGGATCTTTTGTGTATTTGAATTCAAAAATAAATCCTGGAATTTCCTTTGCTAAAGGGATAAGTTGAATGTCAAATCGTCCTAGACTGGATTCTCTATTTGACTTAATTTGATATTGATTGCTTAGAATTGCACATAAACCTAACATCATACCATGATAAAAACTTTCGTTTGCTCCATCTATTGTGGAGATGTTTTTTAACATGAAATCTTCTAATAATGATTGAAGCTTGCTTGCATCTTTTGAAAAAATA
>ERZ773131.1910-NODE-1910-length-14112-cov-5.323184_pt1 | contig 14112 bp, 10 predicted proteins | sample MGYA00511082_ERZ773131 | MGnify/ENA primary metagenome ERZ773131 (study PRJEB29015, sample SAMEA2737813) | human gut metagenome | biome: human gut; feature: human-associated habitat; material: faeces | place: China | collected 2012 ... | reverse complement strand
TCCAATCCGTCACCTTGTTTCTTGATCTCATCCATCCAATGTTGGAAAGCCATTCCCGCCGTTGCCACAAACAAGACAAGTCGGGTGGTACCAGCCAACAAACGGGTAATCGTCTTTCCTGTCCGAAAAGCCTTATCCTCTATATAAACGGTGTCGTCGGCCAATACAACAGAATCTTTCACTTCATAATGAAAAACCGGGACAGCTATCTGCATAGCTTCTTCCAATAGTTGTTGTGTCCGCTCTAAAATAATAGGATCCGGTTCCTGCTCTAAAAAGCCCATTGACCGGCAAATAGTCAACGCCTGCAAGTCTATTTCCTGTATCATATGTGTTTCCATGTTTTTCTTTCTTTTTCCGAGTGCAAGTTAGCAGCATATCTCCATTAAAAGAATAGATAAAAATAACCCTCTATATGGACAATTATTGTTTTTTCCGCTTGCTGGATGATGGGCTGCCCTCAAATTTTTCCTACCTTTATCCATCCAAAGAAAAACGGTAACGATACTGCGGGATACGACTTTAGGCACTCGGGGATACAAAACCCGTTAGCAAGTAATTTTTTGACATTTGTCAAAAATATGAAAGATAACGAACTTTTGTCTGGTAATACACGATGAAGATTATCCGATAGCCGCAGAATCGTTACAAGCAACAAGCAGAAACAGATGATTATGAAACGGGAATTAGGATTCAAAGGCGAACGGTTTATTTATTTACCTCTTTCCATCCTGGAACAGATGGAAAAAAACCCGCTGACGGGAGATTTGTATATCTATTCATTAGGCTACTTTACCAAAGCAGCCTTCCATTATATCGAACGGTTAAACGGATGCGACCAGTATCTGCTTATCTATTGCAAAGACGGAAAAGGCCATGTGCGGATACAAGACCGGCAATATGAACTGTCGGCAGATCAGTATATTATTCTTCCGCCACATATTTATCATCAATATGAAGCGGATGAAAAAGATCCGTGGAGTATTTATTGGTTTCACTTCAAAGGAACAAAAGCTCCCTATATCGCCCAAGGACAAGACGTACCGCATACCGTGACTCCTTCCGTCTCTTCCCGTCAGCAAAATCGGCTGGAACTGTTTGAAGAAATCTATACGACCCTGAAAAGCAATCTGTCGGTCGAACATATCAATTACGCAAACTTCTGCTTCGGTTACTTTCTCAGTACCTTATTATATATACAACAGTATCGCGAATCGGGAGGGAAAAGTGAATACATGGGTACAATCATTAACCGCAGTATTTACTATATGAACGAGAATATCAACAAAAAACTGACGGTACAGGAAATTGCCTCGTTTGTCAATTATTCTCCATCTTATTTCTACCGTAAGTTCATGCAGGAAATCGGTATCGCTCCGATGACCTATTTCACCAAGATGAAAATCAATAAGGCCTACGGACTATTAAAAGACACCGATTTGAAGATTAATCAGATCGCCACCTTATTAGGTTATACTGATCCGTTGTATTTCAGTCGGGTGTTCTCGAAAGAAGCCGGTGTTTCTCCCCAACAATATCGGGCAGCGAATAAAAAATAATCTCATGGAACCGTACCCGATTGCTTATGTCGGTTGTCATATAAATAGAAAGTCAAGCATGCACGACCTAACTTATGTAAAACGATAAACACGAAAAAGAATGAAACAACTCGAAATACACAGATGGGTACGGAGTATCTTTTGCATCGCACTCTTTTTATCCTGGATTCCGTTCCTGCAAGCACAGGAAAAACGACTGATTGACTTGGAACTGAACGAAGTTCCTTTGTCAACGGCCTTACGCCAACTGGAACGTGAAGGAGGAAAGAACATCTTGTTCGTCAATGATGAAGTAGAAGCTTACCGGGTAACGGTCCGTATCCAAAAGCAGCCATTGGCGGAAGCTATCCGGTTCGTATTGAAAGACAAGCCGTTTATCTGCCTGGAACGGCAGGACTATTTCGTTGTACAACGGATGGATAAAAACAAGAAAGTAGAATATATCCGGGGAAAGGTTGTCAACGAAGAAGGGAAACCTATTCCGTATGCCAATGTATTGGTCTTACAAGCCGGAGATTCTACCTTTGTAAACGGTTGCGTTACGGAAGACGACGGAACATTTCTCCTACCCGATCCGTATACCGATCATTATTTATTGCGGGTAACGTATGTAGGTTATCAGTCACAAACGGTTACTTGCATGGCCGAGAATTATCTGCAGATGCGACCGCAAGAGAACCAACTAAAAGAAGTCACTGTAACGGCAACCCGTCCACTGGTAGAAAGAAAGAACGGAGCTTATCTGACACATATCACCGGCACACCACTTTCTCTGATGGGTTCAGCAGCAGACATGATCGGACATCTGCCTTTCGTGACGGGTTCAGACGGGAATTATTCGGTCATCGGACGAGGTACGCCCGAGATTTATATCAACGGACGAAAGGTACGTGACACCTCCGAGCTATCGCGTTTACAGGCCAATGAAATCCTTTCGGCAGAAATCATTACCACTCCCGGCGCCCGGTATGCGTCGGATGTCAAGGCGGTTATCCGAATCCGCACCATCCGTCAGCGCGGACAAGGACTCAGCGGCAGCTTTTATGCGGATTATAACCAAGGCCATGCAGGAAAAGGAAACGAAGGCATCACTTTGAATTACCGGACAGGCGGACTGGATATCTTTGCCAAGACTTATTTTCAGGAATCTAATTCGTATAGTACCAACCAAACTATCACCCAAATGCAGACATCTTCTCTCTGGGAAAGCCATTCGGATCAAAAAACGACCGGACGAGACAACTACTTCAACGGGGAAATCGGATTGAATTACGAACTGAACGAGAATCAGTCTCTAGGAGTACGATATGCACCGGAACAGAACATCGGCGAATATCAGAACACCTCTATCAGTTCCACCGATATGTATCGGGACGGCGTATTGGTTAACCAACTGGAATCGGATGCCCGTAATACCGGAAAGAAAGGATTGGAACATGCGGTCAATACTTATTATACCGGAACTTTCGGAAAATGGGATATCGACTTCAATGCCGATTTCTACCAAGGGAAAAACCGAAACGAACAGATTGTCCTCAACAATGGCGAGACAGACGCCACTTCGACCAACCGGATCAAGAATCGTCTGGTTGCCGCCAAGCTGATCGCCACCACATCCGTATGGAAAGGAAATCTCTCCTTTGGAACAGAAGAAACCTGGACCGACCGCCGCGACCGTTTTGAGCAAGACGGCTTCTCGGCCGATGCCGACGACCATATCCAGCAAACCATTGCTTCTGCCTTTGCCGATTATTCCTTAGAATTAGGAACATTCAGTCTGCAAGCCGGATTACGGTATGAATACCAAAAGACGCATTATTACGAAGCAGGTATCTTTCAGCCCTCACAAAGTCCGGACTATCATCATGTCTTGCCGGTGATTTCTGTTTCCTATCGAAAAGGCGACTGGAATGCCGGTTTAGGCTTCAAGCTAAACAAAATCAATCCGGATTATACTATGCTATCAAGTGCCATTTCTTATATCAACAAGTATCAATACAGCAACGGTAATCCGCATCTGGTTCCGCAAATACATCGAAACCTTTCTTTGGATGGCGGTTGGAAATGGATCAATATCTCCCTATTTTATGATCATACGTTGGATATGTACACCTCATACCTCAAGCCTTACCATGATGAGACCCATCCGGGCGTTTCTCTTCATACAAAAGCAAGTATTCCACATACCTATGCGTATGGTGGAGGAATCTACGCTAGTCCTAAAATCGGTTGTTGGCAACCCAACATCAGTGCCGATGTTTTCTGGTTTCACTCGGATGCACGTTCGTTAGGAATCGAGCAGTTCTGGAACGAACCTCAGTTTAGTTTCCGACTCGACAATAACTTCTTGCTGCCTCAAGGCTGGTATATCAACCTGACTGGAAGTATCAATACACAAGCCAAGCAGAGTTACGCCATCTTCAACCGGCAAGGAAGAGTAGATCTCCGCATCTCCAAAACATTCCTGCCGGACCAAAGTTTACAAATATCATTAGTAGGATATGACCTGTTCCGCACGGCAAAACGTACTCGTTTCGAACATATCTATGGAGACCGAACAAACACGTATGCCGACGGTTACATGGACAGCCAACGAATCGGTGTGCGTGTCAGCTATAAATTCAATGCAACCAAGAGCAAGTACAAAGGTTCAGGAGCCGGACAAAGCGAGAAGAGCCGATTGTAAAGGATGTATTGGCTATCTGCATAGGAAAACGTACCTTTGCCGCCGGACAGAAAACGAATGTGAATGATTTGGAAAAAGAAGACCGACGATAAGACAACCGCTTTCGAGGGTTTGTTCCGTCAGCAATACCCGCCTTTGGTACGGCATGCCACGCAGCTTTTGGGCGATCAGGAAGAAGCAAGGGATGTAGTGGGCGAAGCCATGGAACAAGCCTGGCAACGGTGGGACACATTGGCTGAAGCACAACGTGCCTCATGGCTTTTTACTACGGTCCGGCATCTGGCTCTTAACCGGCTCAAGCACCGGCAAGTAGTAAGCGATCATGCGGAAGCTATCCGCGAAGCAACGGTATTCGACCTGCAAGCCCGGTATTGGGAACACGAACGCCTGCTTCGTCAGGCCGAAGCAGTTGTCGAAGCTTTAGGTGAACCCACGCGGACGATTGTACGCCTCTGCTACTTCGAACAAAACACCTACCGGGTAGCCGCCGAAAGGCTGGGCATCAGTCCGGATACAGTCAAGAAACATATCTCCAAAGCCTTGCGTGCCTTACGTGAAGCTTTGGGGAAGAAAGGAGATGAACGATGAACGACGAAGAAAAGAACATGTATAGCGACGAAGACCTGCGTCTGCTTCAGGTATTGGGTGAGGCGTCAGGCGAGCAACCTTCGGCCGAAGAGACCGAAAAGGCATGGCAGCAATTCCGGCAACAACACCGGCAACGTCAGAACAACCGATATATATGGGCCAGCGTGGCGGCAGCCGTGGTCTGTCTCCTCGCCTTAGGCCTTCCTTTCGTTGGGGAACGGACGAACGAGCGCCCCATCGAACTCTATGCAGCCTTGGATGTACCTTCCGAAACGACAACCGTCGAGACGGGTGATTCCATCGTTCTTTCCACACCTCCGGAACAAACGGCTGAAGTCCGCCTTTCCGACGGAACACGAGTTGTCTTGGGAGCCAACTCTCGTCTGGCATATCCTCGTTCGTTTACCCTGGATGCTCCACGCGAAGTCCGCTTGTCCGGCGAAGCCCGCTTTGAAGTTGCACACGATGCCAATCATCCTTTCTGGGTAATATCAGGTGAAATGCGTACCGAAGTATTGGGAACCGTCTTCGATGTAAATGCCTATCCAGGCAGTCGTGCTCGGGTTATTCTATACGAAGGCCATGTTCGAATCGGCCATCAGCAGGAACAACTCGACATTCATCCGGGGCAACAGGCAGTATTACAAGACAACCGCCATCTGAATATCACCAGCGTAAACCTGAAACAAGCCGGCAGTTGGACAGAAGGCCTCTTCGATTACGATAATATGCCACTGGGAGAAGTGATGAAACATATCGGCACGTGGTACAACGTCAGTATCACAGCGCAATCAGAGTCTTTCTTGGAGCGTCGCATCCATTTCCGTTTCCCGCGCACGGCTTCTCTTAACGAAGTCGTCACCGCACTGAACGATCTGGGTGTAGCCCGCATCACCTTTAATCATCAAACTTTGCAGGTAGAGAAACCCTAATCTGCCTGCGAAGTCTATCAAAACACATCCAAAATGGTTTGCTCTATTAACATCTGGAAGCATAAACCTATCCATGAAAATATTTGTACAAAAAAAGGTTGGAGATGGTAAATTAATTTTTACTTTTGTGCTGTATTGAAAAAGAAAGATAGTTCTGACAAAACTAAATTTCTTTTTAATGCTAAAAAAGGATATTAGATAGTTTTTTCATAATATCGCCAAGCTAGTGGATCTTGAGAAGTTGAACCGAATTATGTTTTTATGAAAATCAGTTATGAGTGAGATGATAAATGAAGGGATGAAGTTGGGCAAACAACTTAGTTTTGTCAGTACTCTGACGATTTTTCCTAATAACATAAAATCAATTAGCACGCTAATTGACCCTTCACAGGGGTGCGAAACCCAGATTAGCACGCTAAGTCATTCTTTGCTGGGGTGCGAAGCCCGGATTAGCCCACTAATTGACCCTTTGCAGGGGTGCAAAGCCTGGATTAGCACGCTAATTCACCTTTTGCAGGGGTACAAGCCCCGGATTAGTACGCTAATCCGTACAAAGGTTAAATATATTAACACTTAAAGTTTCTATAATATGCGAAAGGAATATATCAAAGTTGAAAGCATAAATCTGGCGAAGCTTTCGCACGCCGAGTTTATCAACTTCATGGAGCGTTTCCTGGTTTTGCTTCCGTTGGAAGCCGAAGAAGCGGCCGAGGAAGGCGATCCGATGGGGGCACCTAAAGTGGGTATCACGGCTGAACAGGTAACGGAGGCCAAAACGTATCTGTCGGAGATGAACGACCTCAACCGGGAAACACGGGTCAAGGCAGAAACGAAATCGAAAGCGGAAATCGACCGCCAACGAGACGCACTTTGGACAGCCATTATTCAACGGATCCTCACCTCGCGCAACGTGCCGATACCAACCGAAAGCGCGGCTGCCGAGAAACTTTACATCGTGGTGAAACCTTATACGGGAATGAACCGCCTGCCCAACAACCAGCAGACGGAAACGGTGAAAGGCTTGCTTACCGACTTGAACAAGCCGGAGATTCAGGAAGCAATCACGACCTTGGGGCTGGAGAACTACATCGACGAACTTTCGACCTGCAATCAGCAGTATGAGGCACTGGTGAAAGGAGCGGATGTGGCACGGGCTGCTGCCAACCTGGGGAACAAAAGTGATGCCTTGCGCCGGCAACTGACGGACCTTTACCGCGAGATGGCAGACTTTGCTTTCGCTACCAATCTTTTGCATGAGACGGAAGAATCCCTCTATTTCTTATCCGGATTGAACGGCTTGATTCGCGATGTTGAGACGGCCTATAACCTGCGCGACAAGGCCAAACATACCTCGACCACCACGCCGGAAAAGCCGGAAGATGGCGATAAGGGAGACAGTGGACTGGAGTTTGTTCCAGTAGAATAAAATAAGAAAAACGTTTTATTATAATTAATATTTCTTTTTTATACAATCAAGCTATCCTCTCGTTGCGAAACGTGGGCATAGCGACAAGAAAACCATAGGTTTGCTTGTTTGGCGTTTTTTAGTATATGAATCAATATGTTTTCCCCCGTTGCGAAACGCGGGAACATGAATCAACAGAGAGGAGAAAGACTTCGGTCTTTTTCCTCTTCTTTTTTACGATTATCAAAGCCTTTCTGCAAAATAAGAAGACAAGCATCCTATAAATTCCGGTTGAAATATCTTTCCCATATTGTGATATCTGCGCTTTATTCTCTATTTTTGTCAAAAAAATAAAGCGATATGGCTGACAACATGGGAGAACATCTTTTGAACCGGATCCATTTTCCGGCCGATTTGCACCAGCTTTCCGAAGAACAGCTGCCGGAAGTGTGTGCAGAATTGCGTCAATATATCATCGATGTTTTGTCGGAGAACCCGGGACATCTGGGAGCCAGCCTGGGAACCGTAGAACTGACTGTCGCCCTGCACTACGTATTTAATGCGCCGTATGATCGGATTGTCTGGGACGTAGGTCATCAGGCTTACGGACATAAAATCCTGACCGGACGGCGAGAAGCTTTTCATACATTACGTAAATTCGGCGGGATCAGTGGATTCCCGAATCCGGCAGAAAGCGAATATGACGCGTTCATTGCCGGTCACGCATCCAATTCCATCTCGGCAGCAATGGGTATGGCGGTAGCTTCTGCCCTGAAACACGAAGACCGGCATGTGATTGCCGTGATTGGCGATGGAGCCATGACGGGCGGCCTTGCTTTCGAAGGATTGAATAATGCGTCGGTCAATCCCAACAACCTCTTGATTATCCTCAACGATAATAATATGGCCATCGACCACAGTGTGGGTGGACTGAGCCAATATCTGGTGGATATTACCACCAGCCAAGCATACAACAAGATGCGTTATGATGTTTATCGCGGCCTGAAGAAGATCAATCTGATTGACGACAGCCGTCGTGATAATATCCTTCGCTTCAACAACAGCCTGAAGGCTCTGCTAACCCAGCAGCACAATCTGTTCGAAGGTTTCAGCATCCGCTACTTCGGTCCGGTGGATGGACACGACGTAGGTTATCTGGTCAAACTGCTGAACGACATCAAGGATATGCAGGGGCCGAAACTCCTTCATATCAAGACGAAGAAGGGAAAAGGCTTCAAGCCGGCTGAGGAATCGGCTACCGAATGGCACGCTCCGGGCCGTTTCAACAAGGAAACAGGTGAGCGTATCATCGTCCATAAGCTGAATGAGCCTCAGCTCTATCAGGATGTCTTTGGTCACACCCTGGTAGAACTGGCTGAAAAGGATGAACGGATTGTAGGTATCACACCAGCCATGCCGACCGGTTGTTCCATGACATACCTGATGAAAGAGTTCCCCGACCGGGCTTTTGATGTCGGTATTGCCGAAGGACATGCCGTAACCTTCTCTGCCGGACTGGCTAAAGAAGGAATGATTCCTTTCTGTAATGTCTATTCGTCTTTCATGCAGCGGGCTTACGACATGGTAATTCATGATGTGGCTCTTCAGAAGTTACATCTGATCTTATGTCTGGACCGTGCCGGACTGGTGGGAGAAGACGGAGCAACCCATCATGGCGTATTCGACCTGGCCTATTTGCGCCCGATACCGAATCTGGTGATTTCTTCCCCACTCAATGAATGGGATTTACGAAACCTGATGTATACAGGCTATAAGACTCCAGACGGTCCGTTTGTGATCCGTTATCCTCGTGGTAAAGGGGAAAAGAGCGACTGGCGGAATGAGATGCAAATTCTTCCCATCGGGAAAGGCCGGAAATTACGCGAAGGCAACGACATCGCCGTCCTGTCACTGGGTCCGATTGGCAATGAAGCCATCAAAGCCATCAATCAGGTTGAACCCGACGGCATTTCAGTGGCCCATTACGATATGATCTACCTGAAACCGCTGGATGAGGCTTTGCTCCATGAAGTAGGACGTAAGTTTAAATGCGTCATCACCATCGAGAATGGGGTGATTGCCGGTGGTTTGGGCAGCGCGGTACTCGAATTCATGGCCGACCACGGCTATGCACCTCAAGTAAAACGGATCGGTGTGCCCGATCAATTCATAGAACACGGCTCTATACCGGAGCTATACAAATTATGTGGCATGGATGCAGACAGCATTGCCGAAATCATCCGACAGTTGCATGCGCCATCCGACCAATGAAAACAACAACCCAATACAGACAGAGTGAAGTATGAAAATAGTCATAGCAGGAGCCGGTGAGGTGGGAACCCACTTGGCGAAAATGTTATCACAGGAAAACCAGGATATCGTACTGATGGATCCAAAGGAAGAACGCCTCAGCACGATGAGTTCGACAATGGAAATTCTTCCCGTTGTAGGTAATCCTACTTCCCTGAAAGATCTGGAGGAAGCAGGTATCCGAAAGACCGATTTGTTTGTGAGTGTCACACCGGAAGAAACGACCAACATTGCCGCCTGTATCCTGGCACATAGCCTGGGAGCTCATAAGACATTTGCCCGTATCAATAACTACGAATACTTGCAACCCAAGAATAAAGAGCTCTTTGAGAAATTAGGAATCAATTCGATGATCTATCCGGAAATGCTGGCAGCCCGCGAAATAGTCACGGCAGTTAAGCGTCCATGGGCACGACAATACTGGGAACTTTTCGGTGGAGCTTTGATTCTGATCGGTGTGAAAGTACGCGACAATGCACCGATTGTCAACAAAATGCTCTCGGAGTTGCTGATGGAACAGAAGTTCTATCACATTGTGGCCATTAAGCGAAAGAACGAGACCATTATTCCCCGTGGTAACGACCATATCGAATCGGGAGACCTCCTCTTCTTCACTACAACCCGAAACTATATAGAAGACGTACGCCTGCTGGCCGGGAAAAAGAATCCGGAAGTCAAGAAGGTAATCATCATGGGTGGCAGCCGTATCGCCTTACGTGCCTGTCAGTACTTGCCGAATAACATCCGGGTAAAAGTGATTGAGACGAACAAGGAAAAGAGTTATCGTATTGCTGAGGCGGTTCCGGGCAATGTATTAATCATTAATGGTGACGGCCGCGATATGGATCTGTTGATGCACGAAGGCATTCAGGACGCACAAGCCTTCATCGCCCTGACAGAAAACTCAAGTACAAACATATTAGCCTGCCTGGCAGCCAAACGGTTCGGTGTTTACCGGACGGTAGCCAAGATTGAGAACATTGACTATATTCCGTTGGCAGAAAGCATGGATATCGGCTCGGTCATCAACAAGAAACTGATCGCTGCCAGTCATATTTATCAATTCTTATTGGATGCAGACGTTTCGAATGTCAAGTGTCTGACCTTTGCCAATGCCGACGTGGCCGAACTGGTTGCCCGACCAGACTCTAAGATTACCAAGAAGATCGTACGCGATCTGCGCTTGCCTCGCGATATGACTTTGGGAGGACTGATCCGAAATGGTAAACCGATGATGATCGATGGTGATACACAGATCCAAGCCTACGACCATGTAGTCGTTTTCTGCCTGGATACAGCCATGCGTAAACTAGAAGATTACTTTAACTGATCGAAAAACCTTCGCTTATGTTGAATGTACGTTTCATATTCAAGATGCTCGGGTTGATGTTTATCCTCGAGACTCTATTCATGCTGATGGCTCTTGCCGTCGCGTTTATTTATCAGGGAGATGATGTAGAACCATTGGCCCTTTCAAGTGGTATTCTGTTCGGATTCGGTGTACTTTTCTACCTGTTTGGAATACGGGCCAACGAACATTCGGCCGGACGGCGGGAAGGTATGCTTATCGTCACGCTGACCTGGACACTGCTTTCCCTTTTCGGAATGCTGCCGTTCTACTTAGGCGGTTATGTCAACAGTATTGCCGACGCCTACTTTGAAACCATGTCCGGCTTCACAACAACGGGATCTACCATCCTGACGGATATTGAAGCCTTACCGAAAGGTGTGCTATTCTGGCGCAGTCTGACGCAATGGCAAGGCGGTATGGGTATGATTGTCTTTACCGTAGCCTTAATGCCTATCTTCGGTGGTGGAGCCAGCCAGATGTTCGATGCAGAAACTCCGGGAATCACCCACGAACGTTTCCGTCCACGAATCACCCAGGTTGCCAAACGGTTATGGGGTATTTACCTGTTCATTACACTCTTATTAACCGGCTTACTATGGATCGGTCCGATGAACTTATACGATGCTGTGAACCATGCCATGACCTGTATGGCAACCGGAGGATATTCTACCAAGAATGCCAGTATTGCTTATTGGGATTCGGCTTACATTGAATACGTTATCTCCATCTTTATGTGCATCGGATCAACCAACATGACTTTGATTTACTTCTTCATGAACGGCAGATTCGGGAAATTATTGAAAGATGAAGAAACCCGCTGGTTCTATTCCATCGTAGCAATCTCAACCATGATTGTTATGGCCTGGGTTTATTTCAAAGGTATTATTACGGATCCGGAAGAGGCATTCCGGGAATCACTCTTCCAAGTGACAACCTTGATTTCAACCTGCGGATATGCAACCGTTGATTTCATACCTTGGGGACCGTTCTTCTGGATGATTGCCTTGATGTTAATGGTTGTCTGCGGTTGTGCCGGTTCTACTTGTGGTGGATTCAAGACAGGACGAGTAGTTATTTTGGCCAAAAATGTGGTGAATGCCTTTAAGAAACAAACTCACCCGCATGCAGTTCTTCCAGTTCGTGTAAATGGACATGTGGTCTCGACCGATATTGTCAATCGGGTACTGGCATTTGCTTTCATTTACATCACTTTGATTTTCGCCACGGCTTTCTTCCTGATGCTGGAACGGGTTTCGAAGAAGCTGTGGGTACTGCTACTTCGGCAGTCAGCAATACCGGACCAGGTCTTGGTATTTACGGACCTGTCGGAAACTTCTCCAGTTACTCTGATTTAAGTAAATGGGTCTTGTCGTTTGTTATGATGACCGGACGTCTGGAAATATTCACGGTACTGACTATTCTGTTACCTGGATTCTGGAAACAATAAGAGATCTGGAATCTGGAAAGAGGATGAGATCAGCTACAAAATAAACGAGAATCGACCATGAAATTCGAGGGTTTCGAAATAGATTCTCGTTTATTTTGGAACAGACAGGAAAACAACTGATTTTTTTGACATAAGATATACGTTTTGAACGATTCTTCCGTTATACAATATACGATAGAATCAGAAACATAACCGTTGCTCGTCTTTATCTTTGCAAATATGATCAGCGAAACGGATCAACCGGATCAAGGGAATACGAGCGAAAGAATAAACAGGGAAATAAAGAATGATTGACTATATAAAAGGCGAAATCGCCGATCTGGCTCCAGCCCGCATGTTGATGGAATGTTATGGTATTGGTTACGAAATAAATATATCATTAACCACCTTTACGGCCTATCAAGGGAAAAAGGAAGGAAAAATCTATGTATATGAAGTAATCCGTGAAGATGCCCATCTGCTGTATGGCTTTGCTACGGTTCTTGAACGGGAATTATTCCTGTTACTTACGTCTGTTTCGGGTGTAGGTCCGAATACAGCACGTATGATCTTATCTTCCTTCCAGCCTACCGAACTGGTTCAAGTCATTGCATCAAAAGACGAAACAGCCCTTACTTCTGTCAAAGGAATCGGGCTAAAAACCGCCCAACGCATTCTGGTAGATCTGAAGAACAAAGTAAAATCAATGGAGGCTTTGGCTCCGGCTCCTTCGCAAAATACCAAGATCATGGCTCACACCGAAGTAGCCGAAGAAGCCGTTGCTGCCCTAGTTATGTTAGGATTCCAGAAAGCAGCATCTCAGAAAGTGGTTACGTCAATTCTAAAAAATGAGCCGGCCTCGCCTGTTGAACAGGTTATCAAACTGGCACTTAAAATGCTTTAATGAAACGGAATAGCAAATATATTATATTGATTTGTTCGTTCATCCTGATAAGTAGCTTATGGGCATTGAACGCAGATTTCCTGGAATCGTCCCGATTCTTGCCGGAGTTTGAGCTGGAAGCTCCTGCCCCACAAGAACCGGATACGATACCTCCACGGTTTCCTGTTTCCAAAACAACAACAGAAGAATACGAAGATTTGCTGAAAAAGTCGCCTGCCGACCTGCAAGATCCGGAAAATATCAAGACAGGGGCTTATATTGTCCGGACCAAACTGGGCGATATGGAACTGGGTACTCCCATGACGTTAACACCCGAAGAGTATCAAGACTATAGCATGCAGCAATCTTTGCAATCCTATTTCCGTGAAAAGAATGCGGAAGAGTTCGAGAAGGAAGTCAACAAGAAGTTCAATATCACCGATATGCAGTTCGACTTAGGACCGGCTGAACGTATCTTCGGTAAAGGAGGCGTACGAGTAAAGACACAAGGTTCTGCCCAGTTGTCTATCGGACTGAAAACCAACAAGACGGACAACCCGTCACTCCCGATCCGTTCACGTAAACAAACATCATTCAATTTCGACGAAGATGTGCAGCTGAATGTTCAGGCGTCTGTCGGAAGTAAGGTGAATTTCGGTATGAACTACAATACTGAGACCTCTTTCGACTTCGACTCTAAGCAGTTAAAACTGGCTTATACGGGAGAAGAAGATGAGATTATCAAGTCGATCGAAGCCGGAAATGTCAGTATGACAACCAGTAATTCGCTGATCAATGGTGGAGCAGCGTTGTTCGGTATGAAAGCAGATCTGCAATTCGGTAAGTTGCGTGTCAACGCCTTACTCGCCCAACAGGAATCTGAATCCAAGACTGTCAATTCCAAAGGTGGTGTACAAACCAAACCGTTTGAAATCACAATCGATAGCTATGATGAGAATCGTCACTTCTTCA
>ERZ773131.1909-NODE-1909-length-14112-cov-6.020417_pt1 | contig 14112 bp, 10 predicted proteins | sample MGYA00511082_ERZ773131 | MGnify/ENA primary metagenome ERZ773131 (study PRJEB29015, sample SAMEA2737813) | human gut metagenome | biome: human gut; feature: human-associated habitat; material: faeces | place: China | collected 2012 ... | reverse complement strand
TGTCTCTTTTCAAAAAAGAGACACCCCTCCCTTATCCGCGTTCCCACACGGTGTGGGGAACAAGGCGGCAGCACTTTGTGCTGCATTATCCCCGCGCCTTAGCGGCGCGCTTTAATTTATAGAGCTCTTCGGCGGCCAGCCGCGTCTTGGCGACCACATCCCCGCCGCCTTGCGGAAAGCAGTAATACAGCGCTTTGTGGTCGCCGATGCACAGCATATCGCCGATCTCGTACCAGAAATAGTCGGCGTACAGGCTGTACGAGGCCTCAGGCTTTTGGAAATAGTCCAGTTTCCCGCCGCAGCCGGTCAGGTGGAAGCCGTTTTCATCGTGGTGCAGCCGGCCTTCGCCCACGCGGCAGATCTCGCGCATGTTGACCATCATGCAGATCTGCACGGGAATATCAAGCTGATAGGCACCGCTTTCCAGCTCCTCGCGCACGCACTGCCGCTCCCAGGTGTACCAGTCTGGCACGTGGGTGAACGCGGCCTCGCCGTTCAAACATTCCAGCGTACCAATCTCTGTCAAGCGGTATTCCGTGTTACAGCTTCGGCAAATGAGTGATGTGCCTTTGCCCTCCATTTTCCCCTCGGCGAAGCAGTGCGGGCACTTGTAGAGCACGCGGTTGAGTCCGTCGGCGCGGAACGGCTCGCTGACGGAGACGCCGTTTTCCTCCTGCCAGCGGAAATTGTCGAAGCGGAAGGCGGAAAAGATGCGCTCATTGATCTCGGCGACGTTCCTCTCTGCAACGTCGCTGGACGAGAGCAGGCACTGCATCTGCGCCGAGACCTTCGCGCGCCGCTTTTGCAGCCCGTTGTAGAGCGGGTCGCGCGCGAACGCGCCGTAGGTGCGGATCATCACGACCGGCACATTCAGTGCCTTGACACACTTGCCGATGCTCTCCGGCAGCGGTGTGGCCGTGCCGTCGAAGCTGTAGCTCGCCTCGGGGTAGAGCAGCACAGACGTTTTGAGCGTCCGCACGCAGTAGAGCATATCGCGCACGAGCGTCGTGTCCGAGCAGAACTTGCGCGTGGGGATGCAGCCGACGCTGCGCATCAGCCACTCCTTGCCGACAAAGCCGTCCGACGTGCAGACGATGTTGAACGGGCGCGGGTACAGCACCGCCTCCGCGATTTTGAGGTCGAGAAAGCACGAGTGGTTCATCAGGACAAGGCAGGGCTCATCGCTTTTGATCTGCGCCATGCCGATCTTCTCGCAGTGGAAATGCGTCGCCAGAAGGTCGGGCGCGGAGGCTGCGCGCAGGACCGTCCGGAACAGGAGCGACGGCTTTTTCGGCTTTTTGTGCACCTGCGGCGGCTGGGCAAGCGCCTGTTCATATGTCATATCGACGACTTTAATTTTCATTCTGTTTCTCCGGCACGACGTGGATGTTCAGATGATCGTAGGACATCTCCACGTTGTGCTTTGCAAAGGTGTTGCGCAGGCGCTCGTACATCTTAAAATAAGTGTCCCAGTAGGCGTCTGCCGCCGTCCAGCAGCGGATGGTGTATTCGATGGAGCTGGCACCGTAATTCGAGAGATACACCGTCGGCGTGGGTTCTTTCAGCACGGCGGGGAAGGCGAGAACGGCGTCCATGCAGGCCTGCTTCACCTCGTCCGTCGGCGCGTCGTAGGATGCTGTGACCTTGTAGACGATGCGGCGGCGGCCCAGGACGGTGAAGTTGATGATCTTCGAGCTGGACATTTCGCGGTTGGGCTGGAGCACGATCTGTCCGTCCGGCGTTTCGATCTTCGTGTGCGTCAGTGAAATTTCACGCACCGTGCCGGTCGTGCCGCCGACTTCGATCTCGTCGCCGAGCGAGAACGGGTGCGAGAAGAGAATGACGAGTCCGCCGGCGACGTTGCCGAGAATGTCCTCGGCGGCCAGCGTGACACCCAACGTCAGCACCGACATGATGGCGGTGAGCGACGAGGTATTGATGCCGAGCGCCTCGGCTGTGATGATGATGGTAAGCAGATACAGAAGCGTTTTGAGGCTCGTGAGGATGACCTTTTGCAGCCGCTCGTTCAGGCGGCTCGCGCGCGAGAGCAGCCGCGAACAGAGCTTGAGCACGAGCCGCACGACGATCAGGCAGATGAGGAACGTCAGCAGCGCGGAAAGGATGCTGCCGATGCTGTAGCCACCGATCGAGCGGGAGATGATCTGGGAAATATTGTCCATGGCGTTTCGCCCCTTTCGATGCCCAGTATATCAGTGTTGCCGCGCCTTTGTAAAGAGCACGCTAAGAATCCTCAGAATTCCTTAAACTTTGCCGGTTGAGAAACGGGCGGAAAGAGCGTATAATGCAGCGTGATCTTTTTTGAAAAGGAAGTGCCCGCATGCGCCCTTACGCCCTCATCGACCTCCACTGCGACACGTTGACCGACTGCATGTACGCAGGATCGAACATCATCGACACACTCGACGATCCCGCGCGCACGCTGTCGCTCACAAGTATTCCGAAGGACATCCACTGGGCGCAGTTTTTCGCCGTGTTCGTGCCCGATGAGCTGCGCGGGGAGAAGGCGATCCGCTTTTTTGATGACGCCTGCGCGAATTTCGACCGCCAGATGCGAAAATTCGCAGATCGTGTGTCGCCCTGCCGCAATGTTGCCGATATGGAGCGCGCGTGGGCGGCGGGGAAGACCGCGGCCTTTCTGAGCGTGGAAAACGGCAGCGCGTTTGCTGGCGACCTGTCGCGCATCGGGAAGACGAAGCGTCAGGGCGTCTGCGCCGTGACGCTGACGTGGAATGGGGAAAACGAGCTCGGCTCGGGCAATGTGACGGACCGCGGCCTGACGGACTTTGGCCGCGCCGCCGTGCGCGAAATGGAGCGCTGCGGCATTTTGATCGACGTCTCGCACCTGAACGACGCGGGGCTCGCGGACGTGTTCGAGACGGCGGAAAGGCCGTTTCTCGCCACGCACTCCAACGCCCGCGCAATTTGCGCGCACAAGCGCAACCTGACGGACGTGCAGATCAAGGAGATGGTGCGCCGCGGCTGCCTGATCGGCCTCAACTACTACGGGCCATTCCTGCGCGACGGGGGAGCGGTCAGGAGCTTAGACGACGTCTATCGCCATGTGGCGCACTTTTTCGACCTCGGTGCGCGCAAAAACCTCGCCCTCGGCTCGGACTTCGACGGCGCGGTGCTGCCGCCGTGCCTTGATTCGCCGGAGAAGGCGGCGGATTTTTACGAGTATCTGCTTTCGCGCGGCGTATCGCAGCAGGACGCGGACGGCATTTTCTTTGAAAATGCTCGCACATTCCTGCGGAAAAACCTTGGGTGAGCGCAAAACGCTTGGCAGCGGGCAACGCACTGTGATACAATCAATAAAAACAGGGGAGGGGAGCACATGGCAAAAAAATCGAGCCGCAACACCAAGGCGCGCATCGTCTCGGCGGCGTGGAAGCTCTTTTACGAGCAGGGCTATGAGGAGACGACGGTGGAGGAGATCATCTTCGAGTCGGAGACGTCGAAGGGCTCGTTCTACCACTATTTTGACGGCAAGGACGCGCTGCTCTCGTCCCTCTCGGTGCTGTTTGACGAGCGGTATGAGGAGCTGATGCAGCAGCCCCACGACGAGATGGACTGCATCGAGCTCTTATGCTGGCTCAATCAGGAGCTGTTCACGACGATCGAGAACACGGTCTCCATCGAGCTTCTGGCGCGGCTTTTTTCCTCCCAGCTCGTGACCAAGGGAGAAAAGCACCTGCTCGACCGCAAACGCACGTACTATCGTCTTTTGCGCCAAATCGTCTCTCAGGGGCAGGAGTGCGAGGAGCTGACCGACACGCGTACCGTGAGCGAGATCGTCAAGGCCTACGCGATGTTCGAGCGCGGGCTGATGTATGACTGGTGCCTTTCGGGCGGGGAATATTCGCTTGTGCAGTATGCGCGCGAGATGATGCCGCTCTTTTTAGACGGCTTTCGCAAAAAATAAAATTCGTTTCAAAAACAGTCTACTAAATCGTCTTGCAGAAAATGCAGTAAAATCAATCAAAAATTCAGAATTTTGCAGTGCCGTACAGGAATTATTCTGTACGGCGTTCTGTATTTACGTCTGCTTTCTTTTGTGCTATATTGTGCAGGTCTTAACGAAAGCTGAAGGAGAAAATCACATGACAAGCGCACAGATCATTATTGTAGTGACCATCGTTCTCTATCTCGTCGCGATGGTGTTCGTCGGCGTGTATTTTGGCAAAAAGGGCAGTGGCAGCAGCTCGGACGACTTCTACCTCGGCGGGCGCAAGATGGGCCCCGTCGTCACGGCCATGAGCGCCGAGGCGAGCGATATGAGCAGCTATCTTTTGATGGGTCTGCCCGGCCTTGCCTACCTCTGCGGACTGCCGGAGGTGACGTGGACGGCCATCGGTCTGGCCATCGGCACGTATCTCAACTGGCTGATCGTCGCGCGCCGCCTGCGCCGGTATTCGGCCAAACTCGGCGCCATCACGATCCCCGACTTTTTCGCCCGCCGCTTCGGAGATAAGAAGCATTTGCTCTCCTGCATCGCGGCGGTCGTGATCCTCATTTTCTTTATCCCGTACACGGCGTCCGGCTTCAAGGCCATCGGCACGCTCTTCAATAGCCTTTTTGGTGTGGAGTATCATACGGCAATGATCGTCGGCGGCATCGTGATCGTGCTGTACACGGTGATGGGCGGCTTTATGGCCGTTTCGTTCACCGACCTGATCCAGTCCATCTTCATGACCATTGCGCTCATCGTCATCGTATGCTTCGGCGTGCAGCAGGCGGGCGGACTGGACACGGTCATCGACAATGCCCGTGCGCTGCCGGGCTACCTTAACATGACGCAGGGCTACGATGCCGCGACCGGCACGGCCTCGACGTACAGCGCTCTGAGCATCGTCTCCACGCTCGCATGGGGTCTTGGCTACTTCGGCATGCCGCACATCCTGCTGCGCTTTATGGCCATCCGCGAGGAAAAGGAGCTCAACCAGTCCCGCCGCATCGCGACGATCTGGGTTGTGATCTCCATGTTCATCGCCGTGTGCATCGGCATCATCGGCAACAGCGTGACCGCCGCGGGCAAAGTGCCCTTCCTGGCGACGAGCGCGGAATCTGAGACCATCATCATTAAATTGGCAGACCTGATGAGCCAGCACGGCGTGCTGCTCGCTGTCATGGCGGGCATCATCCTCTCCGGCATTCTGGCCGCAACGATGTCGACCGCGGACTCGCAGCTTTTGGCCGCGGCGTCCAGCGTGTCACAGGATCTCATGCAGCATTCGTTCGGTATCAAGATGAACCAGCGTACGACGATGCTGGCCGCGCGCGCCACGGTCATCTGCATCGCCATCATCGGCATGGTGCTTGCCTGGGACCCCAACAGCTCCGTGTTCCGTGTCGTTTCGTTCGCGTGGGCGGGCTTTGGCGCGGCGTTCGGCCCCGTGATGCTCTTCTCGCTCTTCTGGAAGCGCGCGAACAAGCAGGGCGCGCTCGCGGGCATGATCACTGGCGGCGCGGTGGTCTTCATCTGGAAGTACCTCATCGCGCCGATGGGCGGCGCGTGGGCCATCTACGAGCTGCTCCCCGCGTTCCTTGCAGCGTGCATTGCGATCGTGATCGTATCGCTCGCGACGCCCGCGCCGGAGAAGGCCGTCACCGATACCTTCGACGAGATCTGCAGCAAATAAAAGGGAAGAACAGGCGAGGGCTGCGGCCCTCGCTTTTCTTTGTTAGCCAAATGGAGTGAAATGGAAAAATATGACAAAAAATCCGCATTGACTATTGAAAATGGAATGACTAACGTTTATTATTGATAACATCTATTTATGGGTGCTGACATCAGGCGGCGGGATACGTGCATTTGTCCTGCCGGCCGATACTACACTGATGGCAAGCAGTGAAAGGAGAAAACAGCAGTGTCAAGACTCGATATTATGACGCCCTCCCATGCCCAGACCGTCATCGACGGGCTGTACCGCGATGTGGAGCGGCGTATCGCCGCAAGCCCTCCGGGACTGTGTCCGGTGGACCTGGCCAAGAGCTTTCTGGACCTCTGCCATGCGCAGACGTGCGGCAAGTGCGTTCCCTGCCGTATCGGCCTCGGCCAGCTTTCTGAGCTGATGGAGCAGGTGCTCGAGGGCGAAGCCACGATGGAGACTATCTCGATCATCGAGCGCGTGGCGCGCGTGATCGTCAACAGCGCCGACTGCGCCATTGGCCGCGATGCGGCGCGCCTGGTGCTTGACGGCGTGCAGGGCTTCCGCGACGACTACGAAGAGCATATTCTGCGCCACCGCTGCCTTGGCGGCATGCGCGAGCCCGTTCCCTGTGTGGCGCTGTGCCCTGCGGGCGTGGATATCCCGGGCTACCTCGTGCTCATCAAGTACGGCCGCTACGCCGACGCCGTGCGCCTGATCCGCAAGGATAACCCATTCCCCTCGGCCTGCGCGTACATCTGCGAGCATCCGTGCGAGGCGCGCTGCCGAAGAAACATGATCGACGACGCGGTTAACATCCGCGGCCTCAAGCGCTACGCAGTGGATAACGCGGGCTACGTGCCGCAGCCCGACTGTGCCGAGCCCACAGGCAAGAAGGTCGCCGTCATCGGCGGCGGCCCGAGCGGCCTTTCCGCGGCGTATTACTTAGCTTTGATGGGCCACAAGGTCACCGTGTATGAAAAGTGCGCGAAGCTCGGCGGCATGCTGCGCTACGGCATCCCCAACTACCGCCTGCCGCGCGAAGTGCTCGACGCGGAGATCGCGTCGATGCTGGCGCTTGGCATCGATGTGCATGTCAACGTCAATGTCGGCGACGATGTGACGTTCGACGAGCTGCGCCAGCAGAACGACGCGCTTTACATCGCGCTCGGCGCGCACACGGATAAAAAGACCGGCATCGAGGGCGAGGACGCTGAGGGCGTCATCTCCGCGGTCGAGATGCTGCGCGAGATCGGCGACGATCACATGCCGGACTTCCGCAACAAGGACATCGTCGTCATCGGCGGCGGCAACGTCGCGATGGATGTCTGCCGCAGCGCGGTTCGTCTCGGCGCGCGCAAAGTGAGCTGCGTCTACCGCCGCCGCCAGGAGGACATGACGGCCCTTCCCGAGGAAGTGGAGGGCGCCGTTGCCGAGGGCGTGGAGCTCGTGACGCTTCAGGCACCTGTCCGAATCGAGACCGATGCGAACGGTCACGCCGTCGCGCTGTGGACACAGCCGCAGATCATCGGCGAGATGGATAAAAAGGGCCGCCCCGCGCCCGAAAAGGCCAAGCGCAGCGAAAAGCGCATCGCGGCGGACGTTGTCGTTGTCGCCATCGGTCAGGGCGTGGAGACCCACGGCTTTGAGCAGACGAAGATCGCCATCAAGCGCGGCGCGTTCGTCGCCGAGGCCAGCGGCCAGATCGACAATATGGACGGCGTCTTCGCCGGCGGCGACTGCGTCACCGGCCCTGCGACCGTCATCCGCGCCATCGCGGCCGGCAAGGTCGCCGCGGCGAATATCGACGAATACCTCGGCTTCCACCACGAGATCGACCCCGGCGTCGAGATCCCCACGGCGCGGCTGAACAACAAGCCGCCCCACGGCCGTATCGACACCACCGAGCGCGAGGCGGGCGAGCGCAAGCACGACTTCAAGTGCATCGAGTGCGGCCTCACGGATGAAGAGGCGTACTCCGAGGCGTCGCGCTGCCTGCGCTGCGACCACTTCGGCTACGGCATCTTCCGCGGAGGGAGGAAAGGCAAATGGTAAGAAACGTTACACTGACCATCGACCACAAGAGCGTCACCGTGCCCGAGAATACCACGATCTTGGAGGCCGCGCGCTCGGTCAATATCAATATCCCGACGCTGTGCTACTTAAAGGACATCAACGAGATCGGCGCGTGCCGCATCTGCTGCGTGGAGGTCGAGGGCATGGAGCGCCTTGTCCCCGCGTGCGACAACGTGGTGGCGGACGGCATGGTCGTCTTCACGAACAGCGCCAAGGCGCGCGAGGCGCGCCGCATAAACCTGCGTCTCATCCTCTCGCACCACGACACGTCCTGTACGAACTGCACGCGCAGCGGCAACTGCACCTTGCAGCAGCTGGCGAACGACTTCAACATGCGCGGCACGCACTTCCCCAAAAAGCTGCGTCACGAGGCGGTGGATTATTCCACGCCGCTCATTCGCGAAAACGACAAGTGCGTGCAGTGCCTGCGCTGCATCCAGGTGTGCGAAAACGTGCAGAGCGTGAAGATCTGGGACCTTCTCGGCACGGGCTCGCGCACGGTCGTGGACGCATCATACAACCGCCGCATTCAGGACACCGAGTGCACCTACTGCGGCCAGTGCATCACCCACTGCCCGACGGCGGCGCTGCGCGAGCGCGACGACACGGGTCTCGTCTTCGACGCGATCGACGATCCGAATATCGTCACCGTGGCGCAGGTCGCGCCCGCGGTGCGCGCGGCATGGGCCGAGCAGTTCGGGCTCGACAGCGAGTTCGCAACGCCCAAGCGCATGGTCGCGGCGCTGCGCGAGCTGGGCTTCAACTATGTGTTCGACACCGACTTTGCCGCCGACCTCACGATCATGGAGGAAGGCAGCGAGTTTATCGAGCGCTTTACCCACAAGGACCAGTATCAGTGGCCGATGTTCACGTCCTGCTGCCCGGGCTGGGTTCGCTTTGTGAAGTCTCAGTACCCCGAACTGACGGACAATCTCTCCACGGCCAAGTCGCCCCAGCAGATGTTCGGTGCGGTGGCGAAGAGCTACTTTGCCGAAAAGGTCGGTATCGACCCCAAGCGCCTTTTCGTCGTCTCGATCATGCCGTGCGTGTCGAAAAAGAGCGAATGCGCGCTGCCGACGATGAAAAACGACGCGGGCGACCCCGATGTCGACGTGAGCATCACGACGCGCGAGCTGAACATTATGATGCGCGCGAATCACATTGAACCCAAGTACCTGCCCGAGGAGGAGTTCGACAGCCCGCTCGGCTCCGCGACCGGCGCGGCGGTCGTCTTCGGCACGACCGGCGGCGTGATGGACGCGGCGCTGCGCTCTGCGTACTTCCTTGTTACGGGCAAGAATCCTGACCCTGACGCGTTCACCGCCGTGCGCGGCATGGACGGGTGGAAGGAGGCGACGTTCAACATCCCCGGCGCGGGCGACGTGCGCGTCGCGGTCGTGAGCTCGCTCGGGAAAGCCCGCAAGCTCATTGAGGCTGTCAAGCGCGGCGACGCAGCGTATGACTTTGTCGAGGTCATGGCCTGTCCCGGCGGCTGCGCGGGCGGCGGCGGCCAGCCCATCCACGACGGTACCGAGCTTGCCAAGGATCGCGGCAACGTGCTCTGGCGGCTCGATCAGGGTGAGCTTCTGCGCTTCTCGCACGAGAATCCGGATGTCAAGGCGCTCTACAAGGACTACCTCGGCGCGCCGCTTGGCGAAAAGTCGCACCACCTGCTGCACACCGACCACAACGCGTGGCAGATGCCGCAGAAAATGCTGTAAGGACGCAAAAAAACCTCCGTATGAGATTTCTCATACGGAGGTTTTTATTGCTGAATTTTATCGGGTGTACGTGCCGTACTCACTGATGACGGCGCAGAGCTCGCTGAACACCTGCTGCGCGTTGCCGTCGATCTTGTAGGCGACGGCGCGGTTGGCGTCGTCGTAGATGAAGCCCTCGTCCCAGTTGAGGTATAGGTCGTGCTTCTGTCCGTCTTCGGGGATCCACCAGACGGTGACATAGTTCCAGTTCTGCGTGAAGCGGGAGAAAAGCGAGGTGGGCAGGCGGTAATAGCGCTGCACCGAAATTTCAGACATGGCGCTGCGCAGAGCCGCGGCGGCCTCGCTGTTCGGATAGCCCTCTACCCGGCAGTCGCCGGTGTCGAACGTGCCGTAGCCGTCCGGCGTGGGAACAATGGTCGAAATGCTGAAGAGTCCGTCGACGCGGGCGGTTTCAGGCGCAGGGATCAGCTCGCCGAGCGGCTGCGAGCGGCGCAGCAGCAAAAACGCGGCAACGACGAGAAGCACTGCGGCAACAGTAATGAGCAGAGTCCTTCTCTTTTTGTCCATGGGGATCTCCTTTCCAACATCAAACTTGCTTTTGTCGTCTAACAGGGGAGAGGGGAATCGCTTTCTAATAGTTTACCTGATCAAGAGCTTTTTGGCAAGCCCTTCTTCGGGCGTGACATAGAGTGTGCGGTAATTGTCGTAGGTCACCATGCCGGGGCGTGCGCCCGCGGGCTTTTTGACGAACTTCACGGGGCAGTAGTCGACGGGGACGCTGCTGCTCTCCTTCGCCTGCGAGAAGTAGGATGCGAGCATTGCGGCCTCGCGCAGATCATCGTCGCTCGGCGTGAGTCCCGCGCAGCGCAGGATGACGTGCGAGCCGTGAATGTGCTGGGTGTGGAACCAGTAGTCGCGCTTGTCGGCCTTTTTTGTCAGCTGGTCGTTCTGCACGTTGCTGCGGCCGACGAGGACCTCAAGCCCACTCGAGGTTTTGAATGTGCGCGGGGCGAAGGCGCGCTTGAGCTCCTTTTTGCCGCTCAACTTTCGGATATAGTTCGTCTCCTGCAATTCGCGGCGGATCTCATTGAATTCCTGCTCGGTCTCCGCCTGCGAAAGTTCCTGCAGGACGCTTTCCAAGTACGCGCGTTCGTTTTCCGCCTTTTCGATCTGCTCGCGCAGGTGGAATTCGGCGGTCTTGAGCTTGTTGTACTGCTTGTAGTTTTTCGCGGCGTTCTGCTGGGGGGAGAGCAGCGGGTCGAGCGGGATGTCGATGGTCGGGCAGCCGTCCTCATAGTAGTTTTCCGCATGCAAGACTTTTTCCCCGCCTTTCATTCGGTACAGGTTTGCGGTGATGAGGTCGCCGCGCAGGCGGAATTCGTCGCGCTTCTGCGTCGCGGCGTAGTCGTGCTTTAAGTTCTCGGCCTTGCGCGCCATGCGGTCGCGCGCGACCGTGACCGCGTGCGTCAGCTCGCGGCCGCGGCGGGCGGAGAGCTCCTGCCGCTCACGCGCGTCGTAGAACTCGTCGAGCATTTGCGAGAAGCTCTCACGCGTCTCGACCTGCGTTTCCGCGCCGTACTGCGCGATGGGACGGTAGGTGAAATCCACGGGCTTGCCGTCGCGGTAGAGGATGACGGGCATATAGTTATCTTCCTTTACAGCGTTGGCTGTATCGGAAAATTCCTGCACCAGCGCCCCGCGCTGTGCATCGTTCAGCGCGCCGAAACGCACGTCGGTCTCATGTCCCGCGCGGAAAGCGAATTCACGCGCGATCAGCGGCGAAATGCCGGTGTAATGGTCGAGCACCCACTTGTCGACAGCCTGCTCCGCGTCGCCGCCGCGCTGCGCGAGGGCGAGGGAGTCCTCCTCCTGCGATAAAAGCGACAGCTTGTCGAGCGGTGTCGGCAGATGGTAAAAAAGGCCGGGCAGCAGTTGGCGCGTGGCGGAAAGGTCCGAGTCCACGCGGCGCAGACATTCGACGATGCGCCCCTGCGCGTCGAGCAAAATGAGGTTCGAGCGCCGGCCCATGCATTCGAGCACGAGCTGCTTGCGGCTGATCTCTCCGAATTCGTCCGTGCACTGGAGCGTTAAAATCACCATGCGCTCAAGATCCGGCTGCTCGATCGAAAGCACGCGCGCGCCGACCAGGTGCTTCCTCAGCAGCATGCAGAACATCGGCGGTTGGGCGGGGTTGTCGCGCAGAATATTGGTGAGTTGAATGCGCGGCTGGTTTGCGCCCGCGTTGAGCAGTAGGCGCAGATTGCCGCGCAGCAGCAGAACGATCTGGTCGCGCGCGGGCTGCTGCACCTTGTCGATGCGCGCGCCGATGAGCTGAGGTCTCAGCTCGTGTAAAACTGCCCGCAGGCAGATCGCGTCAAGTGGCATTGTCGTCCTCCATCATCCGGTTGAAAAGCTCGTTGATGCGCGCGTGATCGTCGCGCAGATACAGCCAGCCGAACAGCGCCTCGAGGCCCGTGGCCTTCTGATAGTCCGCGCGGTCGGCGTGGTGGGGGATGGAATGGACATTCGCGTTGCGCCCGCGGCGGAACACAGAGGCCTCGTCCTCCGTCAAAAGGGGTAAGAGCTTTTCGGCAAAGCGCGCCTGCTGCGGCGCGCAGACGAGCTCGACCGTCGCGCGGTGCAGCCCCTTGCCCGTCGCCTTGCCGTGCACGCACAGATATGTGCGCACAAGCAGCTCATACACCGCGTCGCCCAGATGGGCGAGGCCGATGGAGCTGATGGCGCGGATGGCGTCGTCGTTCATTTTGGCTTGTGTATAATCGTACATAAAAACTCCTGAGGTTTGAAAGTACACATATTCTATAACCTTGTCGGAATTCTGTCAATCAGCGCGCGCTGCCGCGCGCGAAAAGCCGTTGCGCTTTTGCAAAAATCCGCTATAATGGCAGAAAAGACAAGACCTTTGAGATCGGAGAAGAGAAGCCTATGAAAAAACTGACCACCGCGCTGCTCACGGCGCTTTTGCTGCTGAACCTTGCCGCCTGCGGCGAAAAGGAGCCGGACGACACCCCGTCCGGCTACGACGATTCGCTCATTTCCGAGCTTTACAGCGAGGAGGGCGAGTACACGGACGCCGAGAACAACACGCTCGCATACAGCTACCATGTGCCAAGAATCGTGTCGGAAACGGCGGTCGCCGCCGCGCTGAACGACGAGATCGCCGATCAATTCGGCGCGCTCGTGCAGGAGCAGAAGAACATGATGGCCTCCCGCGTTTCGCTCACATGCCTTTCCGTCACGTGGACGAGCTACTGGAACGACAGCCTGCTCTGCCTTGTGGTGCGCGCGGAGATGGACGGCGACACGAGCATGACGGAGACGTACAGCTACGACTTTTTCGGCGGCAAACGCCTCATGAGCGAGGACCTGCTGGCGCGCTGCGAGCTTTCAACGCAGGACTTCATCACGGCGGCGCGCCGCACCGCGGCAAACTACTTTGATGAGACGTACCGCGACGCGCTCAGCGGCAGCATGGGCGGCGCGGACTTCATCGCGTCCTACGCCGAGCGCCGCGCGTGGACGCTCTCGGACGAGAACATCAATGCGGAGATGCGGCTCTATCTCGACGGCGGCGTGCTGCATATGATCGTGCCCGTCGGCTCGTTTGCCGGGGCGGAGAGCTACGACGCTGACCTCGCGCTCGACCTCTCCGCGCGCGAGACGGTCGAGAAGACGGCGCAGGACAGCTTTGTCAAGGCCGCGCTCTCGGGCGGCAATTTGACCGTCAGCTTTGAAAAGACGGCGGACTCCGCGTGGTACGCGGAGAATTTCCGCTTTGACTACGAGACCATCTACCCCGTGGAAGGCCTGTATTCCGACTACACGGATGTGTTCGTCGGCTCGGTGGGGCAGGGGTACTTCCCGTACATCTTCCTGCTGACGAGCGAGGGCACGGTGGAGTACGTGAACCTGCTCGAGGGCCTGACGGCGGGCTTCCTCTGCGACGGCGGACCGCTCGGCGGCGTGAAGGGCATTGTTTCGTTCGAGTCCGGCGAGGTCGAGGAGGACTACGGCACGTATCAGACGGTGTTCGCCGTCGACGCATCAGGGGAGAAACACGACCTCTCCGGCGCGGTCAGCGACGCGGACTACACGATCCCGTCGGAATTTCTCGGCGAGTGGACGGCGACCGTGACGCACGACACCGCCGAGCAGGGCAGTTACGACAGCGACTATATCCTGACGCTGACCGATGGCGGCGGCCTCACGGTGCAGGACATCAACAGCGAGGTCGGGATTTACTTTGAGTACACCGGCCAGCTCAACTACCTCGGCACGAACGGCGAGGGCATGGTCTTTGGCTATCACTTGAACGAGAATGCGGGCACGGTGCGCTACGGTGCGTTCACGCTGCTGCGCGGCAGCGACGGCCTGCACGTCAAATCCGTCGCAGGCGAAAACTTCTTCGACGCGCCGAGCGGACGCTACACAGTGTTTGCGAGAGGGTAAAAAGAAAAGCAGGGCCTTTTTTGAGCGCGGAAGGGCCCTGCTTTTTTGCGGCTTTGACGCGCTAAGCAAAATTAGAGGGGGGTACCGCTTTGACCGCGCTTCCAGCTGAGCTATACCCCCATATAAGGGGTGCGCTGAGTAATTTCTTATTCAATTAGTGCGGGGGTTGTTTACCG
>ERZ773131.1905-NODE-1905-length-14133-cov-2.353743_pt1 | contig 14133 bp, 10 predicted proteins | sample MGYA00511082_ERZ773131 | MGnify/ENA primary metagenome ERZ773131 (study PRJEB29015, sample SAMEA2737813) | human gut metagenome | biome: human gut; feature: human-associated habitat; material: faeces | place: China | collected 2012 ... | reverse complement strand
GTTTTTATCGCCGTCAATGGGCTTGGTGACCGGTTGCGTATATTCCTTGAGCATTTCAGCGCTCCCCTCGACTGTGGGCCGGTCGTTCCGGCGAACGGGTGGCATCTGCATCGCCACCGTTCAATTGTACGGCTTTTCCATACGAATTCGGGGCAGCATCGCCGTCAATCGGGTTTCAGGCCAATGCGCATGGGTCTCACACGGGCGAGCGGATCAAGATATGTCGTCGCCGTCCCCTCGTTTTGCAGTCGGACCCTCCTGACTCCCCAATGGAGGCATCGGCCGTCGCAATGGTCGGATGCCCCTCCGACTTCGCCGATGACGTCGCCGCGTCTCACGGCTGTTCCGGCAACGCCCTCGGTATGCGCCGGCTCGAACGTCGACACAAGGTCACCGTGGTTGACGCTGACGACCGACTTGCCGCCGACACTCCAGGCGAACGATATGATGCCATCCGCAGGGGCATACAGTTCATCGCCGTCGGATGCCTGCAGATCCACACCGCGATGCCCGGAAAGCCATGGCCGGTCAGGTGGGTCGAAATCCGCGATGACGGCCGGCTGACCCACAGGCCAAAGCCATACCGCCCGACACGCCGCCTGTCGTCCTGCGCATAACGTCACCGCGGCGAAGACCTCTTCCCCGGCGGATGCGGAGGGCACCCGCAATAGCGCCCAGTTCATCATCGCAGCGAACATCACGGCAACGGACATGCAGCACAGCCGGATCATGGTCCGTTTGCAACGCTCCCTGCGGCGAAGCGCGAATTGCCTGCGCCGTATGGCATGGCGGTCATACCGCACCTGAGGATGGTGCCACGCTCCCCGCTGCCCATCTAAATCATCATTCAGCATCAGTCTCTCCCCCATTCCGTCGTCGGTCGCCGGAACGTCCCCGCACCCCGGCATCCCCAGCATCGCACACCGATGCACGGCGGAGGGCGAAAAACGACCGATGTGGTCGAAGGCTCGGGAGTTATCCACATTTCGGCGTGTCGCGCCGATACTGCACGGCACTTGCTGCTGGAATCGCCTGACAATGCCCGGGAGCTGTTTGTAGGCGAGTGCAATCCGGGAGGCCCGTGGCCGCAGGCCATCCCCACTTACAGGGCCCGGAGAGCTGTCGCGAAGCGACTGGGGGCGGTCATCCGCAGCAATGCGGCGGATAGCCACTTGCGTCCCCGCATTGCCACACCATCGATATTTCGCGTCAAAATCGCATTGTGTGGCTTTCCATCGGCCACACAACGCGATGTGAGCCTTCACATCGCGTGGTATGGCCGACATTCGAATCATAGGACGGCCATTTTGCAATGATTCGGGATTGTTCTCGTCTCCGTCCCTTGCCACACCATCTTAAAAACCATCAGAATTCACATAGTGTGGCACGCAGAGGCGCGCATACGACGGCGCATGCGATGCATCGGTGCGCAGGTGCGGGATGAGCGCGGGAAAGCAAAAACCCTCAACGTTTCCGTTGAGGGTTTTTCTATGGCTCCTGCGGCTGGGCTTGAACCAGCGACCGTCCGATTAACAGTCGGATGCTCTGCCAACTGAGCTACGCAGGAATGTTTTCCTGTGCTGAGCTAACTGCTGTGCACAAGATGAATATATTACACACAAATCGCATGGATGCAACTTGAGTGCTCGCCTCGGCGTGTCGCCTGTAATTCCAATGGTTGATTGATGACGAGAACTGACAGTCGGATGCCGTGGACGCAAGCAAATTATCGGTTTATCGACGGTTTCGCCCGCGAATTCCCGCTGTTTGTAGGCGAGTGCAATCCGCGAGGCGGAGGGGCTACATGCAGATTTTGTTCATGGGCATGGCGGAATCGATGGGGCAATCGGGCGAGGAAGGGGCCTCGCCGGCCTCTACGAGGTTCACGCCGAGCATGGCGACCATCGCGCCATTGTCGGTGCACAGCTTGAGCCGAGGGATGCGCACCTCGACTCCGGCCCGCTCGCCGTATTCGAGCAGCTTCGCACGCAGCTGCGAGTTGGCGGAGAACCCTCCGCCTACGATCAGAGTCTTGGAATCATACTGCTCGCACCCGCGCATGGCCTTGCGGGCCAGAACCGTGGCCACGGAGTCAGCCAGCGAAGCGCACACGTCGTCAATGGGAACGTCCCGCCCCGCAGCCTGCTGTTCCTCAATCCACCGTGCGACGGCGGTCTTGACGCCGGAGAAGCTGAAATCATACGGATGCGCCGCACCGGCCTTCCCCTGAGTCAGGCCCTGCGGCACCTTGATGGCCTTGGGATCACCCAGCTGAGCGTGACGGTCGATATGCGGGCCGCCGGGGTACGGGAAGCCCAGCAAACGCGCGACCTTGTCGAAGCACTCCCCCGCAGCGTCATCCAACGTGGTGCCGACCACGTCGACATGCCGCGCGACATCGCGCACATGCAGCAGCGACGTGTGTCCACCGGACACGATCAGCGCCAGCGTATCCTTAGGAAACGGCCCGAATTGCAGCTGCGTGACGGCGATATGCCCGATGACATGATTGATGCCGTACAACGGCTTGTTCGCCGCCCATGCAAGCGCTTTGGCACCCGAAACGCCCACGGCGAGGCATCCGGCGAGGCCGGGGCCCGCCGACACCGCTATGGCATCCACGTCGCCGAGTTCCAACCCGGCGTCGGAGAGCGCCTGGGACACGCACGGCACGAACGCCTCGGCGTGCGCGCGAGAGGCGATTTCCGGAATCACGCCGCCATAACGGGCGTGCTCCTCCATCGACGAGGCGACGACGTTGGAACGCAGCGTGCGCCCCTGTACGATTGCAGCGGCGGTTTCGTCGCATGTCGATTCGATGCCCAGTACGATCGGTTCGCTCATGGTTGCGTCTCCTGTCCTGTTTGTTTCGTCATGTCGCCGGCGGCGGACGTATCACCGGCGGCACCAGCCACACCGCCATTGCCGCTGAACCCGACGATGCGCGGTTCAAGGTCAAGCGCCATCACATACGCGTCGATGCCTTCCGGCTGGTAGTACCGTTTGCGCAGTCCGATGCGCTGGAATCCGAACCGGTGGTACAACGCGATGGCCGGGTCGTTGACGACGCTGACTTCGAGCAGCATCCGTCTGGCTCCCTGTCGACGTGCGCGAGATATCAGGTGATTCATCATCGCGACCGCGATGCCCTGCCTCTGATGGGTCTTGCTGACGCCTATGTCCATGATCTCCGCGTCGTCGCCGTCATACCAGTATCCGGCGAATCCGCGGATGGCGGGTTCACGGTCCGTGTCGCGCCCATCCGCCTCGTCCACGTCGAAGACGTATACGCGTGCCGGCGCGTCGAGCTCCTGCCTGATCGAGGCCTCGCTCCACGCATGGTTGCCGAACAGCTCGACTTCCAGCGCCCTTATCGCGCCGACGGCCGTCTCCCGCCCGATATCGTCCAGTTCGCGCAGCATCAGTCCGCCCTCTGCGCGCCCGCATGGTTCAGCACGTGTTTGAGCGGGCTGGGTACTTCGGCATCGGGCCGGCGCAGATACAGCGGTTCGACGGGCGCTTCGTCGTCCGCATGTTTCAGCGCCATCTCGGCGAACATCGCCAAGCCGGCCGCCCCCGCCTCCAGAATGGATCCCTCGACCACCGAGCCGAGAGCATCCAGGCTTTGCCATGCGTCGGCGTATCGGGCCGCCCCGTGACCGACCACGTCCACGATGTATCGCATGCCGCCAATCTCCGCGCGACGGCGTACCTCGGCGTTGACCCGCTCCACGATATGGCCGGGGTAGTCGATGTCCATAGCGATCCAATGGCAGGAATCCGTCTCTGAGCCCGTCACGCCAGCCTCATGGTTCAGGGAGAAGTACAACTGTTTGCGACGGGCGTCATTCACGCACAGAGTGATGTGATGTTCCGGCTCCGGTCTCCCGTTCGCCTGGCCATTTTGCGCCGTATGCGACACATCCGCGAGGAATCCGGCCGCGTCCGCTATGACGGCATCGCCGCGCAGGGCGGCGCGCAACATGGCGTCCTGCGGGTCGAGGATGTTCTGACCGATCAGCCGGGCCCCCGTGGCGAAGGCGAGCGCCTTGGCTGTGACCAGCCCCGCCCTCAGTCCGGTGAACGGGGCCGGGCCGACGCCGACGACGATGCAGCTGATGTCCGCGGGACCGAGCCCGGCGGCATCCATCGCACGGGCGATGTTGACCTGCAGTTTCTCGACGTGGGTGCGCGAATCGGTCTCCACGATGGGCTCATGCCCCACGACTCCCACGGTCGAACCGTACGAGGTGTCGATCACCAACGTGCAACCATCAGTCGCCTGCATTTGTTCCTCCCGTTCATACGCAACCTGTACGAGTCTACATCGTCCGTCAGTCACCATCATCAGGCGGTCGGGGTCGTGAATCGCGAGATACGCGCCCCATCCCACGCCGGGCCGACCGGTACCAGCGTGACGACTCTGGTGCCATCGCTTGTCGGCTGCCTCTGCGCGGTTTTGTCGTCCTGCCCGTCATCGAGCGGGCGGTCGATATGGACTTCCAGACGTTCCGGAGCCAACGTGGAGGCCATCTGCTCACCCCATTCCATCAGGATCACGGTGTTGGCTCCGGGGTCCTCCAGCTCCTCGTCGAGACCGAGCGATTCCAACTCGTCCAGCAGTCTTTCCTCGACGTCCTGTCCGGGCGCATAGGCGTCGCCGCCGAGGCGGTACGCGTCGACATGCACCAGGTGGGCGTGCGACCCGTCGGCGAATCGTCCGTCAAGTTCGCGGGCGATGGTGAACGTCGGCGACACGATGGGTTCCGTTATGCCCAATCCGGCGCCGATGCCCTGCGCGAACGTCGTCTTGCCTGCGCCCAGCGGGCCCGACAGCAACAGTACGTCGCCGCCGTGCAGCAGCAAGGCCACACGCCGGCCCAGTTCGCGCATGTCGTCGTCGGTGGGCACGCGCACAACGACGGGATGCGCGGCGTCGGCTCCCTGGTTCCGTGTCACGCCGGCGTTGCCCGTTTCTGCTGTTTCCATCGTTTCTTTCATTCCCGTCCCTGCCGTTCCTGTTTCAATTTCGATGTCGTCGTTCATGTCATGCATGCTCTGCGGGCACCCGGCCGTGGTCGCCTCGCCGCAGGGCGCCGTTCTCCGGCGCGGTCAGTCCCTTCCTTTGTGGCTGATCAGTTCGATGCACCTCTCCAGCGCGTATACGGGGTCGCCCCCGTTGGTTTTGCTCTGTTCGTCCGCCCAGGCGAGCATGCGGATGCACTGCCCGAGTCCCGCCGAGGTCCAACCCGAAAGCTGTCTCATGGCGTTTTTCAGCACCCACGGGTTCGTTTTCGCCTGGGCCTGCGTGATGGTGCCGGCCTTGACTGCGGATGCCTTGGCGATGGTGCGCAGTTTCATCGCGAGCGCGCCGATCAGCGCGATGGGGTCCGTTCCCTGTTCGACGGCGGAACGCATGGCGATGATGGCCTCGGCCGTGCGGCCGGCTATGGCCTTGTCCGCCACGGAGAAACCGGTCACCTGCGGGTTCGAGGTCAGGTACCGGTTGACGAGATCCAGGGTGATGGGGTCGTCATCGAAATCGAAGCACAGTTGGGAGCACATGGCGGCCATTTCTCCGGTCCGCTCGCCGAGCACCGCGACGAGCTGCTGGGCGGCCAATGGCTCGACGCGGCGGTGCTCCCCCTCGAATATCTGCAGCACGAAGTTGAGTTTCGCCTCCGGTTTCTTCAGGTCGGCGACCGTCTCCTTGCACGCGCCCGCCTTGACGAGTTGGTCGAGCAGCCGTTTGCCCTTGACCCCTCCTTCATGCCGGCAGATGACGATGCTGGATGCACCCGGATCGGCGCATGCCTGACGGCAGTAGCGCACCATGGATTCGCCCAGCTTGTCGTCGGCGTTCTGCAGATTGTCGACGACGACCACGGCGACATCGGCGAGCAGGGAAGGGCTGACGGCCTCATCGAATGCGTACTGGTCGCAGCCGGTCGCATCCAGGTCGATGCGCTCGGCGTCGGGCCGATCGTGCAGCGCACGGCGGATGAGATCGCGCCCGGTTCGCTTATTGAGATATGCGTCACCGCCGAACACGATGATGAACGGGGCTTGCGAGCCTGCCTTGTTTGCCATGGTCTCCATCTTCCCATACAGCTGGACAAGAGCCGTCATGCGCTCCCGTCATCGATGCGACGGGAATGGCTCCCGCCGTGACTTTCGTGTGCGGCACCGGCCGGTCTCCTCCGTCGGTGTCGCCGTCGAACATCGTTACGGTCTGCGACCACCATATCCGTATCCGGTCACGCAGACGGGGACGGAACGACTGGCCGCCGTCGCCGGATCCGTCGGATCTCAGCAGACGCAACCATCGGGTGGCCAGTATCAGCACCGTGGCGCACGCCGATTCGACCAACACCATCAGCAATGCACCCGGTATGCCACCGGCCCACGGCATGGTCGCGAACTCGTTGTCCGACACCATCGCGGCGACGCGTTCCATGACGGACGTGCCGCATCCCGCAATCCAGGCCAAGACGTATCCGCATTGCGGCATCAGCCAGGATATGAACAGCGCGACGAGCCCTGCCATGGTGGCGAATCCCACGACCGGGCCGACGAGCAGATTCGCCGGCACCGAGGCGAGAGGCAGTTGCGGATCCATCAGGACCTGTATCGGCAGGGTGAGCGACTGCGCGGCGATGGTCATGGCGAGCGGAGCCGACAGCAATCGGGGCAGCATGCACGCCAGCCAATCGGTCAAGGGGCCGGCGAACAGCACGATGCCCAATACGGCCGCGCAGGACAACGCGAAACCGTAGCTGACCGACATCGAGGGAGCGATGAGAAGGACGATGATCACCGTCCAGCTCAGCGAACTCACCGACTGCCCTCGACGGCCGGCCGCCACCGCGGCAGCGCCGAACAGTCCCATGAGCAATGCGCGCAGCACCGAATCGGACGGGAACACGACTATCGCCAGCATCACGTCCGACACCGCCATCACCAGTCCTGTCGCCCATCGAGGGGCGAGCACGCGGGAGCACAGCCTGCGCACCAGCCCCGCGATGACCATGAAATGCCCTCCCGACACCGCCATCAGATGCATGATGCCGCTGCGCCGGAACTGCTCCTCGAGTAGCGCCGCATACGCGGCATCGACGCCGCCGACACGTTCCGTCCCCGATGACAGGCCTTCTTCAGACCCATGTGACGCCGCACCGGATGCGGTATCGCGCACCCGGACCGCATCCTGCCCGAGCACGCCGACGGTCAGCCCCGGCACCAGCACGCGCGCCTGATCCGACAGGCGGTCGCAGGCGCGCAGTAGCCCCTGCTGCATGGCCTTGACGATGCGGGCCGTTCCGGAAGGCGCAGAAACCACATCCGGCACGCGCATATCGTCACAGGTCAGCCACAGCAGCTGACGGCCATACGACGCCGTGCTCAGCGTGCCGGGAAAACGGTAGACCGCCGTGTCGGTCAGCGCCGAACAGACGTCTCCCGACAACAGCACGCGGATATCGGCGCGCGAAGGCACCGGCGAGCGTTCCGACAGCGGATTCGCCGGGGATCGCCGTATGGACAGCGACACCACGCGCCCGTCAACCTGGCAATCGGAACCCCTCACCGTCGACGATACGGCCGGGGAGCGCACCCGCACCACGGCCACCACGTCGGCGGGCCCGTCACGGGCCTGGACATGCGCCGCATCATGCCAGCGCACACTGTCCGCGGTCACCGCCGCGGCGGCCGACAGTAGTCCGGCCACGGCCATCACGGCCACGGCATCCCCGAGCGAGGCTCGCAACGGGCGTATCAGCCCGTGTGACGCCAGCGACGGCACAACGAGGACCACCGGCAGCAGCATCACAGCCAACGCACCAATCGCATACCCCGTGACCGACATCGGGTCATCATCCATCAAGGTCAGCCATCGCCACCATTGGTGAGCCGCCGCCGAAGCCATCCACGCGGCGAGAGCCGCCGGCAGCATCCTGAAGTCCCTACCGCCGTTTTCGCGGCGGATGGCGAAGGCCCGCGATGACGGGCATTCCCGATGCCCATCGGTCGAGTCGCGACGCCTTCCGGTATGGTCCCTCCGACGGCGGTCGTGGCAGCCGCCACCCTGCATATGCCCGTCATCCCGCATGTACCGTCTCCTCATCCCCCACCTCACACACGCACCCACGGCCGTATCTTGGTGAGCGTCTTCGCGCCGATGCCGGAGACATCCAGCAGCTGGTCGACGCTGGTGAACCTCCCGATGCTGCGCCGGTGATCGAGAATGCGCTGCGCGGTCACCGGCCCCACGCCGGGAATGGAATCCAGCTGCTCTGCGGTCGCGGTATTGAGATCGATCCTCGTATCTGCGGTGGCCCCATCGTCCGAACCGTCACTCCCCTGCTGCGATGATCGCCCGTTCTGCGCAGCCTGACTGCCCGCGGAGGACTCCACGCCGTCTCCTTGCGATTCAGCGTCGCCCGCCCCACCGGAATTCTCCTGATCGGAGCCCGTTCCACCAGAGTTCGACCCGTCGCCATTCACGGAGTCGCTGCCGTCACTTCCACCGGGTAACGTTTCGGCGATACCCGTTTCCTTCCCTCCCGCATTCTGCATCGCGGCGTTATGGGATTGAGCCGACACGTACCGCAGGGACTGCTGCAGCAGCATCGTCAGGCTCGCGCACAGGGCCGTGGTCAGCACCAGCATCACCGTCACCGCGTGGAACGGGCGGAATCTCAGCCGCGGCACGTCCCGCTTCGCGGACTGGCCTCGCATGCCGTCGTCAGGGCGCACACCCATCAGACGGCTTATTGGCTCGACGGCAGGCGTGGTGGAATCGGCCACGTCGGCATGTTTCTCGGTATGACTCTCGCCATGCGACGGCACCGGTCTGGAAAAATCCCCCGGTGGCGGCGCCGGAGGAGGAGACACGCCCGTTCCGGCATCCGTCGCGACAGATGTTCCGATCCCGATTACGTCGGGCACGGCAGGAATCCCGGCGTGGCGGCCCTCGTCCATGCCGCGCAACCGCCGAGTCGCCGTTTGATCCCCTGAATGAGAAATGCCCATGCTTCCAGCGTGAGGGAACATGGGCATGAAGTCCAGCCGAATCGGCCTATGTGGTCGAAGGCTCGGGAGTTATCCACATTTTCGGCGTGTCGCCGGCGGAATCACTCGGCGGGGACGATGGAGACGATCTTCGGGGCCTTGACGATCACCTTGTGCGGCGTCTTGCCGCCCAACCGGTCGGCGACCGCCTCAAGCGCCTGCTTTTCGAGGTCGGCCGGGTCGATGTCAACCGGCACCTCAAGCTTGGCACGCACTTTGCCCTTGATCTGCACCACGGCGGTGACGGTGTCATGGCCGACGTACTTCTCGTCGGCGACGGGCCACGGCTCGGCGGACAGGGATTCGTCATGCCCGAGCTTGGACCACATCTCCTCGCAGATGTGCGGCGCGATCGGTGCGAGCATGAGGATCAGAGGCTCGACGGCGGCGCGCGGCACGGCGGGCAGTGAGGTCAGGTGGTTGTTGAGCACGATGAGCTTGGCGATGGCGGTGTTCGGACGCATGCCCTCCATCTCCACGGTCACCTCGGCGATCGTGTTGTTGAGCAGCTTCAGGGTCTTGACATCCGGGGTGTCCTCGGTCACGTGCGCCTCGCCGGAGGTCTCGTCGACCACGTTGCGCCACAGTCGCTGCAGGAAGCGCATGCCGCCGACCACGTTGCGCGTGTTCCACGGGCGGGACTCGTCCAGCGGGCCCATGCTCATCTCGTACAGGCGGAACGTGTCCGCACCGTAGTTCTCGTACATGTAGTCCGGGGTGACGATGTTCTTCAGGCTCTTGCCCATCTTGCCGAACTCGCGGTTGGCGTGCTCGCCGTTCCACGTGAACGTCGGCTCGCCGTCAGCCCCGGCGGGGCCTTCCACGACCTCGTCGGCCGGCACGTACTGGCCACGGTCATCGGTGTAGGCGTACGCCTGGATCATGCCCTGGTTGAACAGCTTGTGGAACGGCTCGGCCGAATCCACGTAGCCGAGGTCGAAGAGCACCTTGTGCCAGAAGCGGGAGTAGAGCAGGTGGAGCACGGCGTGCTCGACGCCGCCGATGTACAGGTCCACGCCGCCCTCGTCGCCCGAGTACTTGTTGTGGTTCGGGCCCATCCAGTAGTCGAACTCGTCCTTCTCCACCATGTGCTTGGTGTCGGTCGGGTCGAGGTAGCGCATGTAGTACCAGCAGGAGCCGGCCCAGTTCGGCATGGTGTTGGTGTCGCGGTAGTAGGTCTTCTTGCCGTCGCCCAAGTCGAGCTCGACCTTGACCCAGTCCTCGTTGCGGCTCAGCGGCGCCTCCGGGTTGGATTCGGCGTCCATCGGGTCGAAGGTGCGCGGCTCGTAGTCGGGCACGTCGGGCAGGTTGATCGGCAAAGCCGAGTCCGGCAGCAGGTGCGGGGCGCCGTCCTCGCCATAGACGATCGGGAAGGGCTCGCCCCAGTAGCGCTGGCGGGAGAACAGCCAGTCGCGCAGACGGTAGCTGACCGTGCCCTTGCCCACGCCGGCGGATTCGAGCCAGGCGTTGACCTTGGCGATGGCGTCATCGACGCGCAGGCCGTTAAGGCTCAGCGCGTCGCCCTTGGCGGCGGTGGCCTCGACGGAGGAGTTGATCACGATGCCGTCGTGGGAGACGAACGGGGCCTTGCCTTCGTAATTGGCCAGGTCGTCGCCGGATTCGGGCAGGGGCTTGACGGTGTAGATGACCGGCAGACCGAACTTGACGGCGAAATCGTAATCGCGCTGGTCGCCGCCCGGCACGGCCATGATGGCGCCGGTGCCGTAATCCATGAGCACGTAGTCGGCGGTGAACAGCGGCAGCTTAGCGCCGGTGATCGGGTTGATGGCGTACAGGCCGGTGAACAGGCCGGTCTTCTCGCCCGCCTCGTCCACGCGGTCCTTGGCGGTCTTGGCTTCGGCGGCCAGACGGTACGCCTTCACGGCCTCGACCGGGGTGGCGTAGCCGCCCTTCCAATCCTCGGGGGTTTCCGCCGGCCATTCTTCCGGAACGTTCTCAAGCAGGTGGTGTTCCGGGGAGACGACTGCGAAGGTGGTGCCGAAGAGGGTGTCGGGACGGGTGGTGTAGATCTCCATGTCCTTGCTGCCGTCGGCGGTGGCCACGGTGAAGTGCACGGAGGCGCCGTGGGATTCGCCGATCCAGTTGCGCTGCATGAGCTTGACCTTCTCAGGCCAGTCGATGGTGTCGAGGTCTTCGATCAGACGGTGGCCGTATGCGGTGATGCGCATGGACCACTGGCGCAGTTCGCGCTGGAACACCGGGAAGTTGCCGCGTTCGGACTTGCCTTCGGCGGTGACCTCCTCGTTGGCGAGCACGGTGCCCAGACCCGGGCACCAGTTGACCGGGGACTTGGAGATGTAGGCCAGACGGAAGTCGTTGAGCACGTCGGCCTGCTCGGCTTCGCTCAGGTCGGCCCAGGCCTTGCCTTCGAAGCCCGGGATGGCGCGCTTGCCGGATTCGAACTGTTCGACGAGCGTGATGATCGGGCGGGCGCAGCCCCTGGAGCCGGACGGGTTGGTGGCGTCCTCGTCGTACCAGGCGTCGTAGATGCGGGAGAAGATCCACTGGGTCCAACGCACGTAGCCGGGGTCGATGGTGGCGAAGGAACGACGGTTGTCGAAGCTCAGGCCCATGCGGTGCAGCTGGCGGCGCATGTTGGCGATGTTCTGTTCGGTGGTGATGCGCGGATGCTGGCCGGTCTGCACGGCATACTGCTCGGCCGGCAGGCCGAAGGCGTCGTAGCCCATGGCGTGCAGCACGTTCTCGCCCTTCATGCGGTGGTAGCGGCTGACCACATCGGTGGCGAGGTAGCCCAGCGGGTGGCCGACGTGCAGGCCCTTGCCGGACGGGTACGGGAACATGTCCATCGCGAAATAGGACGGGCGGCCTTCGGCGTTATGGCCCTTGCCGTCCTTCAGGTCGCCGTTGACGTTGGCGGCCCAGAAGGTGCCTTCGTCATCCCAGATCTTCTGCCATTTCTCTTCGATGCCCTGCGCCAGCTTCGCGTTGTAGCGGAACGACGGTTCGGCGGATTCGTTCGGTTGCGCCTGCGCGCTTTTCTCAGTGTCACTCATAATGCATGAAATTAGCCGCGCAACTGGACACTTCGCAAGGAATCAACCACTATTCAGGCACGTGCGCCGCCGTTATTTTTCCGAGCCGCGGACGCGCCGGAGGACGGGGCCTTGGCCGTTGCCTTCGGCGGATTCATGGACGCGTCGGGCGTGTATCCGATCGACTTGCCCATGTCGGCCGCGGCCTTCTGCCACGAGCCGTCCTTGACCATGGCGCGCAATGCGGCGTCGATTTGCCCGACCAGCTCGTCCTGTCCTGATTTGACGGCGATGCCGTAGGACCAGGTGGTGTCGGGAACGTCGACGATCTTCAGATGGTCGCCTGTGTTGTTCGACGCCAGTCCGGCCGAGATCGCGTCGTCGGCGGCGACGGCGTCGGCCTCGCCGATCATCAGCGCCGTCATGCATTGCGGATACGTGTCGCGTTCCGCCACCGTCGTGCGGGTGTTTTTCGTGCGGTTGCGGATGTCGTCCGCCGCGCTTCCAGCGACCGCGCATACGGTTTTATCGGACAGGCTGTCGGTCCCGGTGATTTCGGATGCGCTGTCGGAGCGGATGAGCAGCGCCTCCCGAACCGTCAGATATGGTCCGGCGACGTCGGCCTCACCATCGTGGGTCCCGTCCATGGAGAAGGAGTCCACGACCATGTCCACCGTGCCGTCGGTGAGCGCGGAGGCTCGCATGGCCGGGGACAGCTGTTTGAACACGATCTGCTTTTCCGCGTATCCGAGGGTTTTCGCCACGTATTTGGCCACGTCGATGTCGAAGCCGGAGTATTCGCCTCCATGCAGGTATCCGAGCCCCGGCTGGTCGGCGGCCACTCCTATCGCGATCGTCGGCCCCTGCGCCGCGCCTTCGGTCACCACGGAAACCGATGTGCCGCACGCGCCGGCGCCGGCCGCAAGTAATGCCGCGCATGCCGCCGCGGCCACGTATCGCGCTTTTCCCATCATGGACGTCACTTGAACATGCGCGACCGGGTGAGGAACCAGGTGACGATCGCCGAAAGGACCAGTGAGATGCCGATGATCACCGCGAAGCCCCATGGCTTGTCCGTGAGTGGCATGCCGAGCATGCCTTCCTGGAAGTTCATGCCGTACATGGAGAAGATCAGGGTCGGAATCGACAGGGTGATGGAGATGATGGTGAAGATGCGCATCACGTTGTTCAGGTTGTTCGACACGATCGATGCGAACGCGTCGGTCATGTTGGCGAGAACGCCGCTGTAGATGTTGGCCATCTCGATTGCCTGCTTGTTTTCCGTGATGACGTCGTCGAGCAGGTCCTCGTCCTCCGGATACTGCTTGAGCCGCGGCAGCGTGGTTAGCTTCTCCATGACGATTTCGTTCGATTTGAGAGATGTGGTGAAGTAGACCAATGTCTTGCTCAGTTCCAGCAGCATGAGGATCTCTCGGTTTTGCATGGAGTGGCGCAGCTTCAGTTCGAGCTTGTCGCTTTCGCGGTCGATGATGCGCAGGTAACGCAGGTACATGGTGGCGTTGCGGTACAGGATCTGCAGGATGAACCGGGTCTTCATGTATGTGTTGAAGCCGCGGATGGTGCCTTCCATGAACGGGTGCAGCACGGGCGTGTCCTGCATGCAGACGGTGATGATGGCGGACTGGGTGATGATGATCGACAACGGGATGGTCTCGTACCAGTCGCGGCCGCCGCGTTCCTCCACGGTAGGAATGTCCACGATGATCATCGTGTAGTCGTCCTCGACGTCGACGCGCGAGCGTTCCTCGTCATCCAGAGGGGCGCGCAGGTCGGCCAGGTCGATGCCGGTTTCCATGGACACGTTGGCGAGCTCCACGTCGGTGGGCGCCGAGAGACATAACCAGGAGCCGTTCTCCGGTTTTTGGATTTGCTCCACCTGGCCGTTAATCGTTCTGAACATTCTCAACATGTCTCTCACCCGCCTTTCGCGCTTTCCAACGTTCTATCGCTGTACGGAAGCCCGATCCGCATGCGGAACGATCGCCGGATTCCCGGCTCGCCGCATGGTCGGGCAAACAACCTCATTAAG